>ENA-OPMN01000307-OPMN01000307.1-human-gut-metagenome-genome-assembly--contig:-NODE-307-length-20781-cov-12.414118_pt1 | contig 20781 bp, 10 predicted proteins | sample MGYA00241524_ERZ501745 | MGnify/ENA primary metagenome ERZ501745 (study PRJEB25962, sample SAMEA2042567) | human gut metagenome | biome: human gut; feature: human-associated habitat; material: faeces...
GATGATGACTGGAAGATGCAGGATGACTACAGTTGGGTAATCGGTGAGTTTGTATGGACCGGTTACGACTATCTGGGCGAGCCGACTCCTTACGATACCTACTGGCCAAGCCGCAGCAGTTACTTCGGCATCTGCGACCTTGCCGGACTTCCAAAGGACCGCTACTATATGTATCGTGCCCGCTGGAACGAGCAGCAGCATACTACCCATCTTCTTCCTCACTGGAACTGGAAGGGTAGAGAAGGACAGGTTACCCCTGTATATTGCTATACCGATGGTGTGGAAGGCGAGCTTTTCGTCAACGGCAATAGTCAGGGCAGAGTGCGCAAGGACAAGTCAAGCCGTCTGGACCGCTACCGTCTGCGCTGGAACAATGTGAAGTATGAACCGGGTGAGATTCGCGTGGTTACTTACAACCAGTATGGCGAAAAGGTTGGTGAGGACGTGAAGCGTACCGCCGGCGAGCCTGCACAGATGAAGTTCAGCGTAGAAACACCTGATCATGAGCCTATTGCCTGCATGGTAGAAGGCTGTACCGATGAACACAATGTGCTGCTGAATGCCGATGGCAACGATCTTGCCTTCATCACCGTGAGTCTGCAGGATAAGGACGGCAATGAATGTCCGCTTGCCGATGACGAACTGACCTTCGAGGTGAGTGGTGCCGGCACTTTCAAGGCTGCTTGCAATGGCGATGCCACATCGCTCGAACCGTTCACCCAGCCTCAGATGAAACTCTTCTCCGGCAAACTCGTAGTCATCGTACAGAGCAGCAAGCAGAAGGGTGACATCATCCTGAAGGTAAAAGACAGCAAGCGAAATATCGAAAAGTCGATTACGCTCCAGGCAATATAAGATGACAAAGACCGATTTCAGTTGGTTATAAAGTATATAGTTTATATCGGATCCTCTGGGAATAGCAGCGGCTATTTTTCCCAGGGGATTCTTTTTTTTATGAATTTTCTCCGATATTTTTTGGCGTTATCATGAATATTGTGTAAATTTGCACACATGAAAAAGTCAAAAGAACCTATAAACCGCATCAGCATGGCAATTGCTATGCTCTTTGTTTCGCTCGCCATCCATGCGCAGCGTTTCGTTAACACCTCCCTTGAAGGTGCTCAGTCCGTTTGTGCCATTACCCAGGACAGTGATGGAATGATATGGCTCGGAACCGATAACGGTCTTTATAGCTATGATGGTTATCATGGCTACCGCCATTTCCAGGAACATGCATTCAGCAATACGCGTGTCAATGCGCTCGGTTTCGAGGGCAGAATGCTCTATCTGGCTACCGGCAACGGCATCCTGAAATTCGATACGCAATCTTATCAATATGCCGAAACACCAGCCATGAAGGCTTTTGCCGATGAGGCGAAGCGCAAGCAGCTGAAGGAACTCCGTGTGCTCGGTATCAAGGGTGGTAAGACTGACTTCGGTGGCGATGTCTATGCCTTGCTCTCTACTCCGCGAGGCTTGCTCGTAGGTTCGCTTGCTGGTCTGCGTCTCGGCAGCAGACTGATTCCGCTCCGTGCCGGAGAACAGCCGCTGGTCAATGCGCTCGCCTATGATGCCAAGCGCCGATGCTACTGGATTGGTACCGAGGGCGCTCTCTATTGTGCCGATCTGCAGCTCAGGAACTTCTCACAGATTCCAGCTCTGAACGGCAATTCCATCAAATGTCTTTCTACAGATGCTGCCGGCAATCTCTATATCGGAACAGATAACGGACTCTATCAGATGGCACTCTCCAATGCCATCACCCATTATATCCACGATTCCCGCGATGATGCTTCTATTCCTAACAACATCGTCTGGGCTTGCTTTGTAGATAAATGGCAGAATGTATGGGTGGGTACTGACAATGGACTCTCCCGTCTCACTACCCATACCTATTACCGCTATGTATCGCTCGATAAGATTACGATGTCGGGTGAGGGCAACTGTCTCCATGCCATGCTCCAGACCCGCAACGGCGAATGGTGGATGGGCGGTACCAACGGTCTGATTCATTTCACCCGGAATGCTGAAGGTTATCAGAATGTGGCATGGTACAAGCAGAACAGCTCTGCCTTCCCGCTGAGTCATAACCGTGTACGCAAGATTTATGAAGACCATGACGGCGATGTATGGATCTGTACCGACCATGGCATCAACTTCTATGACCGCAGTTCCCGTCAGATGCGCAACTTCATCGTCTACGATAAGAGTGGCAAGTATTCTACTGCCTGGGCTTACGATATTCTCCAGGACAAGAAGGGCAGGATATGGATGGGTTCTTATCAGGGCGGTGTTTTCGTGATGGATAAGGCGGCTCTTCTGAGCGGCAAGACCATAGCCGACTGGCATTTCTCTGACAAGGGAAAGAATGCGCTCTCTGGTCTGCATGTAGGTCAGATGGTGATGGATGGAAAGGGTAGGATTTGGGTTTCTACCTATACCCGTCTCGACTGCATCAATCCGAACGATATGAAGGTGGTGCAGGTAGCTAACTCAGATGTTGTCAACTATCTGATGGCAGACAGCAAGGGCAATATCTGGATGGGTGATAACAGTTCGGTAACCTGTTATTATGCAGCCGGTTCTGTGCTGGGTAACAGCTTTTCTTCCAAGACATGGCAGATTGGTGGCAAGGTAAGTACCATGTGCGATGTGGAAGGCAAGATATGGGTGGTATCGGGCAATGAATGCTGCGTAATCAATCCACAGGGCGAGAGCCAGCGTTTCATGATTCCTTCTGTTGTGCCGCTCAACATCTGTTACAGCAGACAGACTCATGAGGTAATGATGGGCGGCAATGACGGCTATGTGGCAATCAGTTCCGATGTAGCACAGAAGCCTAAGCAGTTTACCCGCCTGATGCTGGCTGGAATCATCGTAAACGGACAGGCTCGTGAGGAGCGTGGAGAAATCCTGAAACTGAAGAGTGATGAGAACAACTTCACCTTGCAGCTCACCGACCTTCCTTTTGCTGATCATCCTTCAGCCGTTTATGCTTACAAACTCGAAGGCAGCGACCACGACTGGCATTATCTGAACTCGAGCAACATCGATATCACCTACAATGGTTTGTCGTATGGCGATTATCATCTTACGGTTCATGCCGTGGATGGTGAAGGCAAGATAGCTGCCGAGGTTTATTCGCTCGACATCTCCGTCCTGCCGCCTTGGTATCTCTCATGGTGGTGCAAGCTCTTCTATATCACGGCACTCATCGTGTTTGTGGCATGGCTGGTAAGCTGGTATTTTCTGCGCAAGGAACTGGCTGATGCCCAGAAGCAGAAGGCTGAGGTGTTGGAGCAGGTACAGATGCGTATGGACTTCTTCAACCGTCTGACGGAAGATTTGAAGGCTGCCGTAGCTCATCATTCATTTGATGAGGTGACAGCTCTGATGGTCCGCTACCTGAATGTGAAGAAACCTGAGGAGCCATCAGCTGTTGCCACTGGGTTATCCGCTTCGCCTGTATCTGAGCCTGAGTCATCATCCTCAGAACCAGTTCCTGCACGCTCTGAGTCTTCTGAAGAGGAAAAGAAGGAAGTAAATGTCTGCGAGTTGGATGGGGCAGACAAGCGTCTGCTCGAAGAGATCAATGAGGCGATAGAGAAGCACATGATTGATTCCGACTTCAATGTTTCGATGTTGCAGGATGTGATAGGCATAGGTGGCAAACAGCTGTATCGCAAGACGAAGGCGATAACGGGTCGTACGCCTGTAGAGTATATCCGTGAGATGCGTATGAAGCGTGCAGCCGAGCTCCTGAGCCAGGGCAAGTTCAGTGTTTCCGAGGTGATGTATACCGTTGGTTTTTCCAACAGCAGTTATTTCTCCAAATGCTTCTCCAAGGAGTATGGCATGACTCCTACGGAATATATGAAGGTGAAGAGGTAAATAAATGATGTGCTTCCGTTTGCCTATAGATATGGCTGCGTGGGGTTAAGAATATGGCTGCGTTGGGTTACGGATACGACTCCGTTGGCTAATGGAGACGTATCCTTCGGCTTGTCGAGATATCTGCGTCAGCTGATTGAGCCACTTGAGTCAGCTGATTGAGCTACTTGCGTTAGCTGATTGAGCTACTTGCGTTAGCTGATTGAACCACTTGCGTCAGCTGATAAAATACGTTCCGATGCAGTAAAAAATGCGTCCCGATGTAGCATTTGCTACGTCCCGACGCAGCAAAAGATACGTCCGGACGTAGTACAAGCTACGTCGGGACGTAATTTCAGCTTTATGAAAACGGCTGCATAGAAATAAAAAAAGTATGTATTGAACTTGTTTTTGCAAACTGTAATCGGATGTGACAAAAAATCGACAATTAACTAAATTTATGAGCAAATATGCTAAAAAACATAGATATTTCATATCAAACATTTAAATTTTAAGCGATAATCTTGGGCAAATAAGAAAATATTCGTAATTTTGCACCGATTTAAGTTAAATAGGTATTTCCATGCGTGCATTTTAGTGAAAGAATGTATAAATGGAGGGGCGAAGTGTCGCCCTGAGTGCTTTCGGCTTTTACCAAACGAGAAAAAAATGAGAAAAAAATAATAATTATTAATTAGTAAACTTGAAACAAACAAGGATGAGAAGATTAACTCTTTTACTTGTCTCACTTGTATTGTTGTCTATCCAATCGGTCTTGGCGCAGAGTTTCAGCGTCAAGGGTACAGTCGTGTCTGCTGAAGACAACGAACCGATGATTGGTGTGACCATTATGCAAGAGGGAACATCAAATGGCGTAGTGACCGATATTGACGGTAACTATACCATCGAAATTAAGGGTGCTTCGAAGGCTACGCTTGTCTACTCTTATGTGGGCTGCGTTACGCAGAAGCACGTTGTGAAAGCGCAGACAAATACGCTCAACATCACCCTTGCTTCGGATTCCAAGATGATGGATGAAGTGGTTGTGGTGGCGTATGGCGTGAGAAAGAAGGGAACCATTGCGGGTTCCGTGTCTGCCGTAAAGTCTGAAAAGATAGAAAATGTGCCGGCGGCAAGCTTCGACCAAGCTTTGCAGGGACAGAGTACTGGTTTGCAGGTCATCTCTTCTTCGGGTGAACCTAGCAAGGCGGCTACCTTCCAGATCCGTGGTACCAACTCTATCAACTCCGGCAAGTCGCCACTCTTTATCCTCGACGGCGTGCCAATCTCAAGTTCTGATTTCAATACTTTGAGTCCTAACGACATCGAAAGTATCTCTGTATTGAAGGATGCCTCTTCTACCTCAATCTATGGTGCACGTGCTGCCAATGGTGTGGTTGTCATCACTTCCAAGCGAGGCTTGTCAATGGACAAGGCGAAGATTACGCTCCGTGCACAGTATGGTTTCTCTGAGTTGGCACAGACCAACTGGAAAATGATGAATACCGATGAGCGTATCCAGTTTGAGAAAGAAGTAGGTCTGGATACAGGTAAGGATTACAATCTTCTTTCAAGAGTAAATGTAAACTGGCTGGACGAGGTGTTCAACGACCGCGCTCCGCTGCAGAGCTACGAACTCTCTATCAACCGTGCTACCGACCGCTTGAACTACTATGTTTCTGGTGGTTTCTACGATCAGGACGGTATCGCACAGAATTCAACCTTCCGCCGTTACAACATCCGCACCAATGCTGATGTAAAGGCTAGCAAGTGGTTGAAGGTAGGTACCAACACCATGGCAGCCTACGAGGAGGCTCAGCAGGCTGACGACGGCAGCTATACTACCGTTACTCCTATCTCAGCATGCCGATTCATGTTGCCTTACTGGAATCCATACGCAAAGGATGGCAGTCTGGCTTCACTTGCTGCAGGCAACTGGGCTGGAACCAGCGAGAACCCTATCGTTTACATGGGCTTGAATCCTATCAAGAACAAGAAATATAAGGTGCTCTCTACCATGTATGCTGAAATCTATCCGATAGAGAATCTGACTATCCGTACTCAGTTCGGTGCCGATTTCACCCATTCTACAGCGTTCCTCCAGTCGTTCCCAAGTCTCTCTTCAAATAACGGACAGGGTACTGCGGCACGCCAGAGCAGCGATGCCATCAACCTGACAGAGACCACTACGGCTAACTACCGTTTCACCCTGAACGATATCCATTCGTTCAACGTGATGCTGGGTCAGGAGGCTGTCAATTTCCACTCAGAGGGTTTCCAGGTATATTCCAAGGGTCAGACCAGCGATCTCCTGACCAACGTATCATCAGGTACACGTGCCAGCCGCTGGGCAGATTCATCTTCTGACTACTCTTACCTGTCATTCTTCATGCGTGGCGAGTATAACTATAAGGAGCTCTACTATGCCGACTTCTCTCTGCGTACTGATGCTTCTTCACGTTTCGGTAAGGATCATCGCTGGGGTACATTCTGGTCGCTCGGTTTCATGTACAACGTGAAGTCAACCGACTGGCTGAAGGATATGAAGTGGCTCAGCACTGCCCAGATTGCCGTAAGTACCGGTACATCGGGTAACTCTGAGATTCCTAACTATTATCACCTGGCTCTGGTATCGGGTGGTGCCAACTACGATAATACTGCCGGTTTCTCTCCATCACAGAGTGGTAACGAGAAATTGGGTTGGGAGTCAACATGGGCAAACAACTTCGCCCTCCGTTTGGGCTTCCTCGACAGAATCAACTTCAGCTTCGAGGCTTATTACAAGCGTACCTCCAATATGCTGATGCGCGTTCCTGAGTCTTACACCGTTACCGGCGAGGGCTATCGCTGGAAGAACGTAGGTGTGATGGCTAACAAGGGTATCGAGCTGAGCGCTGACGGTGATGTAATCCGCACACGCGACTTCACCTGGAATGTAAGTGCCAACGTATCTTACAACCAGAACCGATTGAAGGAACTCTATAACGGTGTAACCGAGTATGTAAACTCAACCACCGGTTTGAAGTATGTGGTAGGTCACTCAGTAAGCGAGTTCTTCCTGAACCGTTATGCCGGTGTGAACCCAGCGAATGGTGAGCAGCTCTGGTATGATAAGGATGGCAACGTGACCAACGAGTTCCGTGAGAGCGACAAGGTGATGACAGGCAAGACCTATGATGCACCTTGGATGGGCGGTTTCGGTACAAGCTTCCGTTGGAAAGGTTTGCAGCTTTCTGCCCAGTTCAGCTGGATTGGTACACGCTACGTCATCAACAACGACCGTTACTTCGAGGAGAGCGGTGTAACCTTCGGTACTGCTTACAACCAGTCAAACCGTCTGTTGTACGACCGCTGGAAGCAGCCTGGCGATATTACCGACATCCCACGTTGGGGCGAGGTAACCCAGCTTGACGACCGCTTCTTGGAGAATGCATCGTTCCTCCGTCTGAAGAATCTCAGTCTGTCCTATTCATTGCCACAGAGTCTGTTGCGCAAGACCAACTTCTTCTCTATGGTCAGAATCTACGGTCAGGCACAGAACCTCTTCACCGTAACCGGTTTCAACGGTCTGGATCCTGAGGTTTCATCCAATATTTACCAGGCACAGTATCCGGCATCACGCCAGTTTACTCTGGGTGTTGAATTGCAATTCTAACCAAGAAAGGAGAAAAAAATGAATATCAAAAATATAAAGACATACATCCTGTCGGGAATCCTAGCCCTCTCGATGTCTTCCTGTCTTGATAAGTATCCTGAGGATTCTATCCGCATGGACCAGGCTATCAACACGGTGGGCGACATAGACAAGCTGGTGTACGGTATCTACGACAGTTTCAAGAGCAGCGCCCTCTATTCGGGCAATCTGACAATCCTGCCAGATTTGCAGGCAGACTTCGTGTACTGCGTGAAGGGCTACTCTAATGCCTATGGCGATATCTACCGTTGGAAAGATATCAAGGCTACCAACACCGATATCGAGGCGGTATATGCCGACCTTTATGGTGTTATCAACAATGCCAACTTCCTGCTCGACAACGTAGATAAGGTAAAGGCAAACACCAACAGTGATAAGGAGCTCGACAAGCTGGAGCAGTGTGAGGGCGAGGCTTATTTTGCCCGTGCCCTGGCTTACTCAGAACTGATCAAGTGTTTCTGCAAGGCTTATGACAGCGATGAGCAGGCTGCGAAGGAACTCGGCGTTGTACTCACAGAGCACTATTACGGCAATGAGCCACAGAAGAGAGCCAGTCTGAAGGAATCATACGAATTCGTATTGAGAGACCTTGACAAGGCTGCCGAATATCTGAAGGTAGACGAAGACTTCACCGGAAGTCTCTACAACGAGATTTTCTTCAATGAGTATACCTGTCATGCCTTGCGTGCGCGCGTATCCTTATATATGCACAAGTACGATGATGCCATCAAGTATGCATCTAAGGTAATCGGCAGTAAGTATTATACGTTAGAGAAGGCTTCTTCCAACACTTATACAAACCAGGTGAACGATTACAAGTATATCTGGACCTATGGTGATTCCCGTGAGGCTATCTGGAAGGTAGGCTTCACCGTGAACAGCTATGGCGGTGCACTGGGTACCATCTTCGATAACTACAACTATGTAACTTATCGTCCAGACTATGTGCCTGAGACATGGGTCATCAACTCATTCGACGCTAATGACCTCCGTGCTGCAGCCATCTTCACAACCCGTGTAACAGGTTATGAGCACGGTTTGCAGTGGCCTTTGCTGAGCAAGTATTTCGGCGATGCAGAATTCCTGAACAACAATATCCTGCATGTTCATCAGCCAATGGTATTCCGTCTCTCAGAGCAGTATCTGATACGTGCTGAGGCTTATGCCATGAAGGGGGACTATAGTAAGGCAGGTAAGGACATCTCTACCTTGCGTACAGCCCGCTACTCTTCATATGGTGGTAACACCTCGATGAGCGAGAGCAACGCCATGAAGATAATCGAGGCAGAGCGCGTGAAGGAACTCTATATGGAAGGCTTCCGTCTGAACGACCTCAAGCGCTGGCACAAGGGATTTGAGCGTAAGGCTGCAGACCAGCCTGCTGCCAACTTCGTGCAGAGCAGTCTGAAGGTTGAAAAGGATGCCCCTCTCTTTGTCTGGCCAATTCCTCAGCATGAGCTTGAGGCACCAGGTTCTGAGATTCAGCCTAATGAAAGTAACAAATAAAATAAGGAGACGATCATGAAGAAAATAATGATGGGATGTTTGGCAGCCGTAGCTGCACTCATCGCTCTTGTGAGTTGTTCACAGGATTATACCACTTATGCTGGTCCAAGTCATATCATGTTCTCTGATACGCTCTATCAGTATGCTGTACAGGAAAGCAATGAGGTTTTCAATGTGCCTGTATCTGCAACCGAAAAAGCTGACTACGACCGCACCTTCGGCGTGGAGGTAGTAGACAAGCAGAGCAATGCCATCGAGGGTAAGCATTACCGCATCCTCAACAACACCGTTACAATCAAGGCGGGCGAGATGGTAGGAAATGTGAAGGTTCAGGGTATCTATGATAACATCGGCAAGACCGACTCGCTCGGCTTCACCCTGAAACTGGTGATTCCGGAGAAGTATAACTGGACAGATCTCTATAAGGACTATGCCCACGTGGTAATGCAGAAGTCTTGTCCTTTCGATATCCACAACTTCTCTGGCTGGTGCATGGTAACATCTACCTTCTACAGCAAGTATCTGAACAACGTAACCAACCGTCTGATCAAGACTGAGGTAGTGGAAGGCGAGGAGAATACCGTTCTCCTGAAGGATGTTTACTATAAGGGCTACAACCTGAAGTTGAAGTTCAGCACCAAGAACATTCTTGAGCCAAAGGTAGAGATGGACGACCAGATAGCTGGTGAAACCGGCGAGGCGTTCGGTACCATCTATGGAGACGGCAAGTTGCGCATCAGCCAGCCTTCTCTCTATACCTCTTATTATAACACCTGCCAGAACTATGTATTGCAGTATGTCACCATGAGTGTTGACAACAAGGATGGTTCAACCTTCGGCAACGTAGGAACCTTCATCACCATGTATGAATGGATCAGCGATGCAGAGGCAGAGAAATTGAAAGAACAAGGATATTAATCGTAGAATAAAAAGAAAATGAAAACATTGATTTCAAAATATTGGCTCGTATTGATGGCGCTGGTATCAGTGACTCTGTTCACAGCTTGTTCCAGCGATGACGACGATGCCGTAACTCCTGTGTTCCCACAGGTACAGACTATCGCCGGTGCTGCTGGCGCTGAGTTGGACTTCACCTTCGATGCCAACGAGAGCTGGAGCCTTTCTTCAGACAAAATCTGGTGTAAACTGGTGCAGGGCGAGAAAACAGACGCCTTCGTACTCAATGGTACTGCAGGCAAGCAGACCATCAAGGTTAAGATTACTGCTGATGATGCCAGCGATGATATGAGCGTGGCTCAGCTCTTCCTGAATATGGGTGGTCAGAAGGTTGCCATCGCTGAGGTTAAGCGTTCGGCTGCCGGCTATGACCTGAAGGTTTACGATGCGACTGGCGAAGATATTACCGAGACAGGTATCACCGTAGGTTACAATGTATACAACAAGTTTACTGTAAAGTCAAACTTCCGTTTTGCGGTTACCAATACTCCTGCTTGGGTAGACTTGGAAGGCGGCTTCCTGGTAGGTACACCTAACAAGGAAGTTGTAGGCGGTGTTTCCTTCAAGGAGAATCAGGGCGTAAGTGCTAAGTATGCCATCGCTAAGGACGGCAACTACACCATCACCTTCACTTCTGAGGATGGCAAGGCTGCTGTAACCATACCTGTTATCTATAATGGTATGACCACCAGCACCATGGATGTTACTTATCCAACCTCTTCACAGTGGGCAGTATGGAATGTATCTCTCGATGGTAAGGTGTTCACTCAGAATGGTTCTAGCCTGAATGGTGGTGATACCAACAATTTCACCTTCTACAACTTTGTTCCTTTCACCCTCAAGACCTTGGGTGATGCTTACCAGCTGGTAGTCTTCGAGAAAAAGGAAGATGGTCTGCGCGAGGATGGAACTGGTGCTGTGAAGTTGCATGGTGAGAAGGGTGACGTTAAGCTCACTATTGATGCCTTGAGCAGCGGAAGCCGTGAGTTCCTGGTTTATGCATTGCCACAGAGCGTTTACGCAACTTTCGAAAATGGTCTCGATGAAATGCTTGAGAACAACTTTACAACTGTGAAGAGCGATTACGACCGCTACTTCCTGATGGATGTTGTACAGAAGGAGGCCAACTCTTCTGCTGATGATCAGTCTGCAGCACCATCAATCTTGAAGATGAACTACTTGCCAGTAGAGTGCAAGAAGGATAAATCAAAGTATGGTTCTATCATATCAGGAAAATTTGGCTACAATGGTGACGAAATATATGTCGCTCAGTCAGAAGCAGGAAGCTCTCTTACAGTTAATCCTAATATCAAGGATTGGGACCCTACCACTATGATGGAGACAGGCTATCTTACAGTTAAGGATTCCAACGAAAATGATGTTAACGCAGAGGCTTCACAAGACGAAAAGGAGAATTGGATATTCTTTGTACAAGTACCAGAAGCTACTCCGATGTTTATGGTATTCAAGGACAACGGAACTCCTGTAAAGGTTCTTGTTGTTGAATCTCCTGGTGAGGGAATGAGTAAGAAACATACTTCTATCAGAAAAATTAGAAAGTAATGAACAGAATGAAAATATTTTCAAAGGCACTCTTGTTGCTCTTGGTCTCTCTCCTGACCTTTGCAGCAACAAGTTGCTCGGATGATGAAACCGGAGGCTGGGACGGCACATACGGATATGTGCAGTTCAAGCTCAGCAAGAAGGTTTCTTCTAGAGCTACCCGTGCTACTGCCCTTGACAAACTTGAGAAACTGGATGATGCCAAGAAAATCAAGGTGGTCATGGAGCACAACGGTACAACTGTGTCTCAGACACTGGTGCTCAATTCTTATAATTCAGAGAATGCTGAGTATGGTCTGAGAAGTGAAAAACTGCAACTCGCTTCGGGTACTTACACCGTCATCGGTTTCTATCTCTATGATGCGGTAGACGAGGAGTTGCTGGCTTCTTCTGCCGGCGAAACATTCACTGTAGTAGGTGGCGGTCTGGAAGTACAGAACCTCATGGTGGAGACTGTGGAGCGTGGTAAGGTGAAGTTCAATCTCGTGAAGGAGTGGGAGAAGACCCGTGCCGGTGGTACAGAGTATCTCTTCTCTAACATCCGTCTCGTTGATGTCAGCGTAACCAACCTCTTTACCCGTGAGACCTATACCTTCCCTGAGCTGAAGGTGAAATATAAGGAGGGAAGCAAGGAAAATCAGAATCCGGACAATGAGAACGATAAGTATATGGACACAGGTACAGCTTACTGCGATTCTACCGTATGGCTGCCTGCCGGTACTTATCAGGTTACCTCATATACCACCTACGGCAAGACTGGTGCGGTGAAGACCAAGTATGAGACCCAGCCTGTAAAGGGTGAGGCGTTTATCGTAGAGGATAATCAGCTCAATGATAAGGCTCAGGTGCCTATCCTCCTTTCCAAGACAAAGGAGTATATCAAGGACTATGAGGCTTTGAAGGCTATCTGGGAATCTCTCCAGGGTAAGGAGTGGAGCTTCTATGGCGATGCTACCTTCAAGGGAGCTAACTGGAACTTCAACAAGGAACTCGATATGTGGGGCGAACAGCCGGGCGTAACGCTCAACAGCAACGGCCGTGTCATCGGTCTTATCATCGCCGGTTTCGGTGCAAAGGGAATCGTACCTGATGCCATCGGACAGCTGACAGAACTCCAGGTGCTCAACCTCGGTTCTCACGATGAGAAGATTGGTGCCAACATCTTCAATGATTATGATGCAAACAGTCTGACTGCAGCAAAGAAGAACAGCATGCGTCACGACTATGAGAATAAGTTCCTGAAGTATGACCCACGTGCCAACATGTCGGAGATGATTGTAAAAAGCTACAACTCTGATCCTAAGGTGGCACCGAAGAACAGAATCAAGAAGGACAGCCGCATCAACCTGAAGGATGCACAGATCGGTACATTGACCAACGACATTACCGGTATTTCAAAGGCCATCTACCGTCTGACCAAGTTGCAGCAGTTCTACATCGGTAACTCTTCTATCACATCCGATGAGGTTTGTGCGAAGTTCTACAATGCTGACGATCCTGTTTATGGTAAGTTTGCGCAGGAGTTTAAGGATGAGGATTGGGACAAGATGGAAAACCTGACCGATATCGAACTTTACAACTGTCCGAAGATCAGTCGCATTCCAGACTTCTACTATAATCTCCCTAAATTGCAGGCGATGAACCTGGCACGATGCAAGGGTATCTCAGCCAACCAGTTGAGAAGCGACTGGACCCGTCTGGCTACCGAGAAGACCGGTAAGACACTCCAGATTCTCTATATGAGTTACAACAACCTGGAGGAGTTCCCTGAGTATTCTGACTTGAAAAAGATGGTGAATCTCGGTCTGCTCGACCTGGCTTACAATAATATCAAGAAGGTACATCCGTTCGGTTCTGAGGTAGCACTTTCTTCACTCTATCTGAACAACAACCAGATTGAGGAGGTTCCTGCTAATCTCTGTGCCTTTACAGATGATGTAGAGAGTCTGACCTTCGCCCACAACAAACTGAAGAAGATTCCGAATATCTTCGATGCAAGTTCGGTTCGCGAGATGGGTTCTGTAGACTTCTCTTACAACGAGATTACAGGTGTAGATAAGAGTCATGGTACCTACAAGGGTATCAATGCAGCAACCGTTACTCTCTCGAACAACAAGATAGAGAAGTTCCCTTCAGAGCTGTTTACAGCCGGTTCGCCAATCACAACCATCGATTTGAGCGGCAACCAGATGCGTACCATCCCTAAGGGTTCCATCAAGGGCAAGAAGGCTTATCTGCTGCAGGTCATCGACCTCCGATTCAATAAGTTGACATCCCTCTCTGATGACTTCCGCTCAACCACATTGCCATACATTACCAATATGGACTTGAGCTACAACTGCTTCACCGAGGTGCCAACCCAGCCATTGAACAGTGCCGTGCTCCGTGCTTTTGCCATCAACCACCAGCGTGATGAGAAGACCGACCAGCGTTGCCTGCGTACATGGCCTACAGGAATCACAACCTGTCCGAGCCTGATCCAGTTCCAGATTGGTTCCAACGATATCCGTAAGGTAGAAGAGACACTGACCTCTCACCTTTATATCCTGAATATCGCAGACAACCCTAACATCTCTATTGATGTAACCAGTGTCTGCCCATACATCAAGGCAGGTATGTATAAGCTGTTCTACGACAAGAATCAGGACATCCGCGGTTGCGATGCTTTGGATCTCGAAAATTAAACCCTATAAGAAAGTAGTAATATGAAATATATGAATAAACTGACATTAGGTATCGTTCTCGCTGCCGGGCTTTTCACAGCCTGCAGCGATAAGGATGATGTCGATATCCCAGGAGGACTGGCGCTCGATAAAAAGGAGATAGCCATAGGCCCTCAGGGTGGAACAGAGCAGATAGCCATCGCTGCCTCACAGGACTGGGTAGCTAATACCTCTGAGCCTTGGCTGACGCTTTCGCCTGCCAACGGCGTGGGTTCTGTTGAGGGTACCATCAAGGTGGATTCTACTCTTTCCAACACGCTCCGCAGCACAGAACTCAGTTTCCAGGGTGCCAACGGACAGAGTCGCAAGCTTACCATCACCCAGTTCGGTTATGGCAAGCAGATCTTCCTGAAGGATTCTGTTGTAGAAATCGAAAACTCCGATTCTTACGATAACCGTGCTTTCGAGAGTCTGATTTCTGCCAACGTGGAATGCAAGATTGGTAAGATAGAGTATTCTTTTGAGGGTGATCTGACCGATGCCGAGAAGGCAGAGAACGAGAGCGAGCGTGAGGGCTGGCTCCTGAACAGTAAGGATGAAGATAAGCTGACAGGTACTAACCTGGGTATCGTGCTGGACAGAAAGTACCGTCCTCGCACCGTGAACTTCAAGTTCCGCTGGGCGATGAACGTGGTTCCTGCCGTTCGTGTGGCTAAGGTTCATCTCGTGCCAATCAAGGCTGAAGACCAGCTGGTAGATGCAGATGGCAATCCTACAGATGATGTTATCCTGACCGTTCGTCAGAAGGCAGCACCAAAGATTGAGGACAACCGTGCCGGTGACTCTCTCTCTGTCATCATGATCAACCAGAAACTGGGTAGCATTGCTACCTTCGATTCCAGCGATAACATGCGCAACTGGAGCGGCGTAACACTCTGGGAAGCTACTGATGATTTAGTGAAAAAACATCCTGAGGCTTTAGGACGTGTACGTTCTGTCAAGTTCAGCATGTTCAACCTCAAGAGTGGCGAAACTCTTCCTAAGGAAGTGGGCAACCTCAAGTTCCTGGAGTCATTCTCTGTTACTTCCAACGAGAACAACCAGATTCGTGAGGTGAACCTCGGTGATGAAATCTGCTCGCTGAAGTATCTGAAGAATCTTACCGTTCAGGCTTACGGTCTGACTCAGTTGCCTGCTAACTTTATTAATCTGGGCAAGAGTCTTGAATCGCTCAACCTGGTAAGTAACAACTTCAACAAGTTGTCAGATATCACCGATATCGTCAACGAGAAGAACTTCCCTAAGTTGCGTAATCTCATTCTCTACGCACAGCGCCGTACGGATGTTCTCTTCGACATCGCTTCGCTGGGCGAAAAGAATGCATCAGGCGTCTATGTTTATAATAACTATCCTATCGGACTGTATGGTAAGGTAAATGCCGGAACCCCAGACCGCCAGGCGCTTCTCAAGCTCCTGACATGGGATAAGTTGAATACACTGGAGTTGTCTTACTGCTTCCTGGAGGGTGAACTTCCTACCGATGAAGAGATGACTGAGGCACTGGAGGCTGCCGGCAAGGCTACCCGATACACCAAGTCTGACTTCTCTACCAACAAGGAAGATTATCTCGACAAGCTGGTAGGCGATACCTGCAAGTGGTTGCTCTCAGGCTGGGATAATCCTGTAACCTGCAAACACAAGGATGGTTCTGTAGTTAGTGCGAATGTTTATCCTCTTCAGGTGCCACGTGTATTGCCAAACTGCCGTCAGTTGTCACTCAACCTGAACTTCTTTACAGGAAAGGTGCCAAACTGGATTCTCTTCCATCCACACCTGGTAGAATGGAATGCACCAACGATGGTGTTCAACCAGCAGCCTAAGGGTAAGAATAGCGATGGCGCTGCCGTTGGTTTCTCTAATATGACAGACGACAGCTACAGCTACGACTACTATTACGGAACCAGCGACCCAGGCAGCAACTGGGAGGTTCCGGGTGTAGCTTATCCGCTCTACTACCGCACATACGTGGCAGCAGGCGATATTGATGAAGCTGCGCTGATGGCTAAGTACAGGAGAACTAAGAAAAAGTAAGATAAACATAAAAACAATATAGAAGCAAACAATGAAGAAAAAGTTTTTCTATATAGCAATGGTCGCATTGGCATTGACGGGCTGTTCTGACAGCCTGTCAACCATCGGCTCTTCTGACGGCAATTCAGAAATCACCATTCCTGCAGATGCTGAGGCGGGTGAACTGCTGATTAAGTTCAGTCCGGAGATGAGCGATATCCTCGACCAGGCACAACTGAGCAAGACCCGCGCCGGAAAGGCTACCCGTTCGGGTATTCCTTCTACCGATGAGGTGCTCGACATCCTGGGAAGCTACAGCTTCGAGCGTGTGTTCCCGGTAGATGCAAATACTGAGGCAAGAACCCGCGAGGCGGGACTCCACCTCTGGTATACGGTGAAGTTTAATAAGGGAACCGACCTGAAGACGGCTGCCGAGCGCCTGAAGCAGTTGGGCGAAATCTCAAAGGTTCAGACCAACGGCCGCATCAAGCGTGCTTACAATACCGACAGCAAGCGCATCTATCTCAGCGATAAGGCACTTCAGCAGAAGTCTACCCGCTCAGCAGCCAATGGCGAGCCAAACGATCCGGGCTTTACCAGCCAGTGGCATTACCGTAACCTGGGCGAGGGCAACTATGATTTTGAGAACCTCAACAACAACAAGGTAGGCGCTAAGGCAGGATGTGATGTGAATGCACTTGAGGCATGGAAGACCTGTACAGGCGATCCTTCTATCATCGTGGCTATTCTTGATGAGGGCGTGATGTATACGCACCCTGATCTGGCAGCCAACATGTGGTGCAACCCGGGCGAAAGTGTTCAGGGTGCCCAGACTGACGGCGACGGAAACGGTTATGAGGGCGACCTTCATGGCTACAACTTCGTTACTGAGAGCGGCGATATTACCTGGACTGATGCCAATGACACCGGTCATGGTACTCACGTAGCTGGTACCATTGCAGCCGTAAATAATAATGGTATCGGTGTATCTGGTGTTGCCGGTGGTGACGGAACTCCTAACTCTGGTGTCAAGATTATGTCTTGTCAGGTATTCTCCGGTCAGAACAGTGTAACCTTGGCAGGCGAGGCGAGAGCCATCAAGTATGCTGCCGATAATGGTGCAGTCATCCTGCAGTGCAGTTGGGGTTACAACTCTTCAGAGTCTAGTATCATCAACGGTTATACTCCGGGCCCTGCTACCGAGAAGGAATGGGCTGAGACCTATCCGCTGGAGAAGGAAGCTCTGGATTACTTCATCAACAATGCCGGTTCGCCTAATGGTGTCATCGACGGCGGTATTCCAGTCTTCGCAGCCGGTAACGAGTATGCTGGCAATCCTGCTTTCCCAGGTGCTTACTCTAAGTGCGTCTGCGTATCTTCATTAGCTGCCGACTATACTCCAGCCTGCTACACTGATTACGGTTCGCTCGTAACCCTGAGCGCTCCTGGTGGCGACTTGGAATATTACAGCAAGATTGGCGAGCAGGAAGATGAATACTGGGCAGAGACCACCGAGCAGAAAGGTGCTGTGCTCTCTACGATGATCAAGAACGGTAAGCCTGCTTACGGCTACATGGAGGGAACCTCTATGGCTTGTCCTCATGTTTCGGGTGTGGCTGCCTTGGGTCTCGCTTATGCTGCCAAGACGAACCGTCATTATCGTGCTGCCGACTTCGTAGCCCTGATGAAGAAATCTGTGAAGGATTTGGATAGTCATTATCAGAATGGTGCAACTAAGACCTACTATATGAACCATACTACCGTAGGTGCTTCGCCAGAGATTGTACAGCTCTCTAAGTACATCGGCAAGATGGGTGCTGGTCTGATTGATGCAGCTCAGCTCTTGAATAAAATCAAGAACAAGGAACTCAGTTCTGATATGAAGTTGCCTAACGTGTATGTAGGCATCGAGAAGACAGTTTCTCTCAACCTCGCTGCATATTTCGCAGGTCAGACAGGGGGATTTTCTTGCTCTGTAGCGAAGAACGGCGTAGCTTCTGCTTCGGTAGATGGCAAGACGCTCATCGTGAAGGGACTCGCTGCCGGAAGTACATCGCTCACCGTAACAGCTACCGATGGTACCAGCCAGACCGTAGTTGTGACCGTTAGAAAGAGTGCCGGTAACAATGGTTGGATGTAATTGGATGTAATATGAAGATATTTGCTTTCCTATCGCTTTTCTTCCTGGCTTTGCCTGTTACGGTGAGTGCGCAGGAGGAACTGCTGAAGTTTGAGCATCCGCTTATCGATGCAGGTACGATGACCGAGGACGATGCGCCTCGCACCTTCACCTTCGTAGGTAAGAATGTGAGCAAGAAGATACTGCACATCACACAGGTGAGAACCACCTGTGGATGTACCAGTTCTTATGTCAGGGGCGATGTGATGAAGCCTGGCGATACCTGTCAGGTGCAGATCACCTTCACGCCTAACCGCTATCCGGGCACCATCAATACGGGTGCTTATCTCTATCTGAAAGAGGTAGAGGGACAGCCTGCCGTTAAGCTTGCCTTAACGGGAAAGGTACTGCCGGGTGCTGACCAGTGGGCACGCTATCCGCACAAGATGGGCGCACTCAGACTGAAACAGGCGAAGGCAAGTATCACAGAGGTAAAGCCGGGCACAGAGCCTGAGGCACGTATCCTCTGCGGAAACAGCGGTGACAAGCCGCTCCGTATATCCAGCCTCCTTCTTCCTCCTTATGCCCGTCTTACGACAGAGCCTGAGGTGATAGAACCGGGTGATGAGGCTGACCTCGTCATCACCATCATAGCCGATAAGATTCCGGCTACGATGCCCGAATCCTTCACCTTCCCTGTTATTCTGGAGGGCTTGGACGCCCGCCCGTCTGACAGAACGATACAGGTCGTTGTAAAGGTAAAAAGGTAAAAAAGGAAAAAAGTAAAAAAGAAAAAAATACCAAGACAATGAAATATTTGAAAAAACTCTTCACCCTCCTGGTGATTGCTTTGTTTGCCTGCGGCTTTGCTGCCTGCAGCAGCGATGATGAAGAACCGGAGGAGCCTTCTCTGGAAGTTACGCCTGCCAATCTTCATGGCACATGGAAGTTGGCTGAGTGGAACGGTGAACCTCTTGCTGAGGGCACATACTGCTACATCGTTTTCAATCGCAAGGACCAGACTTTCGAGATGTATCAGAAGTTTGACAGTATGTATGGTCGCCATATCACCGGTTCGTTCGCTATCAAGAACGATCCATACCAGGGCTACATCATCAGCGGAAGCTATGATAATGGTAAGGGCGACTGGAATCAGAGTTATCTCGTAACCCGTCTCCTGGCTTCCGGTTCCATGATATGGACCGCCAAGGGCGATGTTACCGACATCAGCCGCTACAAGCGTTGCGATGAGGTACCTGCCGAGATACTCAAGGAATGTAAAGATCTCACTGAAGAATAAAAAAAAGAGCGAATTATCTGCAAATTCTGCGGATTATTCGCTCTTTTTTTGTATCTTTGCCCTCAAACTTATCATCGGGTTCAAAGTTTAAGGATATGATATTAACGATTACAGGTTCAGACAGCACCGGAGGCTCTGGTGTACAGGCGGACATCAGGACGATTTCCGAGTTGGGCGGTTATGCTGTTTCGGCGATAACCAGCATCACTGTGCAGAATACGCTCGGTATTCAGGAGTTCTTCGATATTCCTGCCGAGATTGTTTCGGGGCAGATAGAGGCTATCATGAACGATATGCAGCCTGATATAGTGAAGATTGGTATGATACGCAGGGTGGAGACGCTGAATGTGGTCATCGATGCCTTGACCAAGTACCGTCCTACCCATATCATCTATGCCCCTGCCATCTGGTCGAGCCAGGGCGATGCGCTGATGACGGAAGATGTGGTGAGCCAGATCAAATACCGTCTGCTGCCGCTCTGTTCTGTCGTCGTGTCACGCAAGAAGGAGAGCGACATCATTCTTCAGAATTCCAAACTACTGAGCTTTGCCGAGAAGCAGGGACTCCGGATCTATCGCCTCGACAATGCCAATTCGCATGGTCTCATCAACCGTTTTTCTTCAGCTCTTGCCGTTTATCTGAATCAGGGCAAGAAGATGGAGGAGGCGTTGGCGATGGCGCAGGATTTCATCAATGTAGAACTCGTGCGCCAGAGCAATCTGCAGGGCAGAAGTTCCGAGCTTTACAACCAGTTTATCTCGCAGGTGAATAACTTCTGCCGCACTTACAGCGATGTTCATTTCTATGCCGACCAGTTGAATGTGAGTGGCCGTTATCTGGCTCAGGTTACCCGTCGTATCTCCGGCAAGACGCCGAAGGCAATCATCGATGAATACATTGTGAAGGAGATAGAGCGCGAACTTTCTACCACCACGCATACGGTTCAGGAGATAGCCAATACCTTCGGCTTCTCATCCCAGGCGCATCTCACCAAGTTCTTCAAGAAGATGAGAGGGGTAACGCCTTCTGCTTTCAGACA
>ENA-OPMN01000332-OPMN01000332.1-human-gut-metagenome-genome-assembly--contig:-NODE-332-length-19619-cov-2.680893_pt1 | contig 19619 bp, 19 predicted proteins | sample MGYA00241524_ERZ501745 | MGnify/ENA primary metagenome ERZ501745 (study PRJEB25962, sample SAMEA2042567) | human gut metagenome | biome: human gut; feature: human-associated habitat; material: faeces...
AGCAATCGAAATCGGTATGGGTAAACGTACTAACACAATCCTTCAGTCAGCATTCTTCAAATTAGCAGATGTAATGCCTATCGACGAAGCTGTTGACTTCATGAAAGCAGCAGCTAAGAAATCCTATGGTAAGAAGGGTGACGCAGTTGTAGAAATGAACTACAAAGCTATCGATGCTGGTGTAGGTGCAACTCACAAAGTTGAAATCCCTGCATCTTGGGCTAACCCAGAAGCTGATGCACCAAAACCTGAATTGTCAGGACGTCCTGCAACAGTTAAGATGGTTAAAGACATCATGGAACCAGTTAACAAAATGGATGGAGATTCATTACCTGTATCTGCATTTACTGGAAACATCGATGGTCAATGGGAAACTGGTGCTAGTGCTTACGAAAAACGTGGTACAGCTGTTACAGTTCCTGAATGGGATGCTGAAAAATGTATTCAATGTAACCAATGTGCATTCGTATGTTCACACGCAACTATCAGACCATTCATTCTTGATGCTAAGGAACAGGCAGAAGCTCCATCACAGATTAAGCTTGCTGATTCTAAGCATGCAACAGACACAACAATGAAGTACACAATGTCAGTATCTCCATTAGATTGTATGGGATGTGGCGAATGTGTTACTGTATGTCCTAAGGCTGGAGAAGCTCTTAAGATGGTTCCACAGGAATCACAGGCAGAAGAGCAGCCAGTATTCGATTACCTTGTAGCTAACGTAGGTAAGAAGGATATTAAGCCAGCATTAGTAAATACACCAATTGGTTCTCAGTATAACCAGCCACTCCTTGAATTCTCAGGAAGCTGTGCAGGATGTGCAGAGACATCATACGCAAGATTAATTACACAGTTATTTGGTGAGCAGATGTACATTTCTAACGCTACAGGTTGTTCTTCAATCTGGGGTGGTCCAGCAGCTACATCACCATATACAGTTAATAAAGATACATTAAAGGGACCAGCTTGGGCTAACTCATTATTCGAGGATAATGCAGAACATGGTTTTGGTATGTATCTTGGACAGAAAGTTCTTCGTGATCAGGCTATTGGCAAGATTGAAGAGATGGCTGCATCTGATAAGGCAACAGATAGCTTTAAGGCAGCAGCAGCTAAGTACCTTGAGACAAAGGATGATACTAAGGCTAACACACCAGCTACAGAAGCTCTTGTTGCAGAGTTAGAGAAGGCAGCTGCAGATGGTTGTCCAACAGCTCCACAGGTATTAGCTAAGAAGGATTACCTTGCTAAGAAGTCTGTATGGATCTTCGGTGGTGATGGATGGGCTTACGATATCGGTTACGGCGGATTAGACCACGTACTTGCTTCTGGTGAGAACGTTAACGTTATGGTATTCGATACAGAAATGTATTCTAACACAGGTGGACAGGCTTCTAAGGCTTCTAACATCGGTGAGGTTTGCCAGTTCGCTGCAGCAGGTAAGGAAATCGGAAAGAAGAGCCTTTCTGAAATCGCTATGCAGTATGGTTATGTATATGTAGCTCAGATTGCTCTTGGTGCTAACATGGCTCAGGCTCTTAAGGTAATCAAGGAAGCAGAGGCTTACAACGGACCATCACTTATCATTGGTTACGCTCCTTGCGAACTTCACGGTATCGCTAAGGGTGGTATGAACCACTGCCAGGATGAGATGAAGAAGGCTGTTAAGGCTGGTTACTGGAACCTCTTCTCATTCAACCCAGCACTCAAGGCTGAAGGAAAGAATCCATTCACACTTACATCTAAGGAAGGTGATGGATCATATCAGGAATTCCTTAATAACGAGGCTCGTTATACAAGACTTGTTAAGCCATTCCCAGAAAGAGCTGAGAGACTCTTCGCTAAGTCTGAGGAAGTTGCTAAGGAAAGATATGAGCATCTCCAGAAGTTAGTAGAACTTTACAAGTAATTAATATATAACTTAATAGTTTGTATGTTTCTCAAATGCTCCCGCAGGGCTTGTCCCTGCGGGAGTTTTTTGTGGTGGGGAGAAGATGGGAAAATTGTGGGAAGTAAGGGTGTAAAGTTAAACTTTTTGAGAGAGGGATTCGTATATATATGCAGAAGAAAAGAAAAGCTGTGGCGGATTGGACATTGAAGCAGAGTGAAGGCAGGTTGAAGTCCTAAAGGAACGAGAAAGAGAGGTGGATTGGACGTTGAAGCGGAGTGAGCCACGGAGGAAGTCCAAAAGGAGTGAGAAATAGTGGTGGATTGGACGTTGAAGCGGTGGAAGCCACGGAGAAAGTCCAAAAGGAACAAGTAAAAGTAACAGGCTGATCTATGAAACGGAGAGAAGATATGAGGTATCTTATGAAGAAGAAAATAAGCGGAAAAGCTATAGCAGCGATTATTGCTGCACTGGCAGTTGTGGGGATTGCAGTGTATCTGATAGGCAGTACATCAAAACAGGTAGTTAATATTGATATCAGCGGCTTTAATGAGATGACAATAATGTCTGGTGGTACAGGAAAGACTATAACACCGAATGAGGAACAGAGAATGCAGATAAGCAGTCTGGTAAAGAATATGAATCTTAAGGCAAAGAAATTCCCACGGACTAATGGTTGGGGATATTGCATTACTTATTATAAAGATGGGGTGGCAAATACGATTGTACTTGCTGGAAAAGTTACATGGAATGGGGCAGATTATAAGGTGGATAAAGAATCGTATGATAAACTGAAAGAATATATTGATACTTTGTATAAATAACTTGATAATCAAACTAATATGTATTATAATTTGAAAATCAAAATAATTGGAGGCTCAAATTGAATACAAATGTTTTAAATAAGAAAAAATTGATTACAAGTATTATATTTAAGGCAATATCGCTGATTGCTTCAGTGTATGGTCTTGTGTTTACGATTGACAGTATTAAGTCATTTACATTTTTTACAACGCTGTCTAATGTGGCACTTGATATTGTGCTGGCGGTGTTTATTGTGCTTGATGTTATACTGCTTACGAAGGAAAAGGATTATAAGAGCAATGGGCTTTATATTCTTAAATTCCTTATGACACTTTCGATTACACTGACATGTCTGGTGTATATGATTATTCTTGGACCGACTTCAGAGAATGGACTGATTGGTGCATATCTTAATAAATATGCGGGAAGTCTTGGAGTACATTTAATTGGTCCGGTATTTGCAATTGCTGATTTCCTTATGTTTGATAAGGGCTTTGTGGCAAAGAAAATATATGCAATATATGCAGTTATTCCACCACTTTGCTATGTTGCATTCGTATACATACTGGCTGCACTTGGAGTAAGATGGTATGATACAATGACAGCACCTTATAACTTCCTTAATTATGCAGCGCCGACAGGCTGGTTTGGCTGGGATTTAAGCCAGATGGGGTCTGAATCTCTAGGAATTGGAGTTGTGTATATGATTGTGGTTCTGTTGCTTATATTTATTGGAATAGGGCTTTTATATCTTGCGATTAACGGAGCAGGCAGAGATGGTAAGGCACAGAAAGCGGAACTTGTGAGCGAGTAGAGATACTGCAAATGTAACTCTGCAGCTGCAAAGCAAAAGAATGAAGAAACAGAATAGAGACGATTAAAGTTGTCCGGCATGCGATTTAAAATGAATTGCATGCCGGACATTTTATATACTTTTTCATTGTCTTACTTTATGCTATAATATCGGGCAGGAATTGAAGAAGATTAAATATAGAAAACAGGAGAAGATTATGAAAGAGAATCTTAAGAAGCTGGCTAAATACTACAAGCCGTATTTAGGCACATTTATACTTGATATGATACTGGCAATGATGTCAGCGGCGGTGGCACTTGTGATACCACTTGTTGTAAGGTTCATTACATCAAAGGTCGCATATATGAGTGCCAATGAAGCACTTTCAAGAATTATGATTATTGTTGGAGTGCTGTTTGTGCTTGTACTGATACAGTGGGGCTGCAACTACTATATATCTAATTATGGACATGTAATGGGCGCAAAGATTGAGTACGATATGAGGGCAGAGATATTCAATCATTATCAGAAGCTCTCATATTCATTCTATGATGACCAGAAGGTTGGACAGTTATTATCAAGAATAACATCAGATTTGTTCGATATTACAGAGCTTTTGCATCATGGACCAGAGAATATAACTATTTCACTGATTAAGATAATTGGTGCATTATGCATATTAAGTTCGATTGACTTAAGACTTACGATTGCCGCATTTGTGCTGATTCCGTTCATGCTTGTATTCGCGTATGTGCTTAACAAGCGCATGAAGAGAGCATTTAAGAGAAACAGGGTAAGAATCGGTGAGATAAATGCACAGATAGAGGACAATCTGTCTGGAATAAGGGTTGTCAAGTCATTTGCAAATGAAGATATTGAATGTGAGAAATTTAAGAAAGGCAATGACTTGTTCCTTGAATCTAAGAGAGACAGCTATCATTATATGGGAATGTACAATGCAGGACTTACTGCATTTACAACAATGATAAATGTAATTGTAATTGCAGCAGGCGGTATTGGAATTGCAAAGGGCTGGGTAAATATTACGGATTTCGTTACATTTTTACTGTATATAAATATATTTACGGAGCCAGTTAAGGTGCTTATTGATTTCACAGAGCAGTTCCAGAATGGCTATTCGGGTTACGAAAGATTCTTAGAGATTCTTTCAGTAGAGCCGGAAATAGCTGATAAGCCTGACGCAAAGGAGCTTACTGATGTGAAGGGTGCAATAACATTTGAAAATGTGTCATTCAGATATAAGGACGGCGTGGACGAGGTGCTTTCGGGGGTTAATCTGTCAGTAAGACCGGGAGAATATGTTGCACTTGCAGGTCCTTCGGGAGTTGGAAAGACAACACTCTGCTCGCTTATTCCAAGATTTTATGAGGTGACGGGCGGTTCTATTAAGATTGACGGAACAGATATCAAAGATGTTACGCTTAAAAGCCTGCGTGACCATATTGGAGTTGTACAGCAGGATGTGTATCTGTTTATGGGTACAATTAAAGAGAACATAAGATATGGAAAGCCAGATGCTACAGACGAAGAAGTAATTCAAGCGGCAAAGCTTGCAAATGCGCATGATTTTATTATGAGCTTTGAGAACGGATACGACACAGATATCGGACAACGCGGAGTCAAATTGTCAGGAGGTCAGAAGCAGAGACTGTCAATTGCAAGAGTATTCTTAAAGAATCCTCCAATTCTTATATTTGATGAGGCGACATCAGCACTTGATAATGAGAGTGAGCAGATTGTACAGGAATCACTTGAGAAGCTGGCTAAGAACAGAACCACATTTGTAATAGCACACAGACTTACAACTATTGAAAATGCGGAGGAAATCCTGATGCTTACTGACGAGGGCATCAAGGAGAGAGGAACTCACGAGGAGCTTATGAAGCTTGATGGTGAGTATGCAAGAATGGTTAAGATACACAGCAGAACATAACATACCAGTTTACAATGTTTATATGCAATGCTATTATATAGGAAACGTTGGAAGGAAGATGATAATCATGGACAGAACAAGAAGATTAAGAATGAATGCGACATTAAGAGATATGGTAAGAGAGAATCATGTAAGGGTGGACGAGCTTATATACCCTGTATTTGTTACGGAGGAGAACGATGTAATACAGGAAGTACCATCAATGCCGGGAATATGTCAGTATTCGCTTGACCATGTTCTTGAAGAAATCGGACGTGCTGTAGAGGTTGGAATTAAGGGAATTCTGCTTTTTGGAATACCTGTACATAAAGATGAGGTCGGAAGTGAGGCATATGACGAGGAAGGTGTTGTGTGCAGGGCAATCCGCCTTATTAAGGATGCTTATCCAGAGCTTGTTATCATGGCTGATGTGTGCCTGTGTGAGTACACATCACATGGACACTGCGGACTTGTAAAAGATGGCGTTATATTAAATGATGAGACACTGCCGCTTCTTGCAAAGGCGTCAGTTGCTTATGCAAAAGCGGGGGCAGATATAATTGCACCGAGTGACATGATGGATAAGAGAGTTGAGGCAATCAGAAATGCACTTGATGAGGCAGGACTGGTTAATATTCCTATATGTTCATACAGTGCTAAATTTGCATCAGGATATTACGGACCGTTCAGGGATGCCGCACATTCAGCACCGGGATTTGGTGACAGAAAGACATATCAGATGGACCCGGCTAATGGAAAAGAAGCGTTAAGGGAAGTTGAAGAAGACATATTAGAAGGTGCAGACATGATTATTGCAAAGCCGGCACTCGGATATATGGACGTTATGAAAGAGATAGCGCTTAACTTCAATATTCCAATTGTCGCTTACAATGTAAGCGGTGAGTATGCGATGGTTAAGGCAGCAGCAATGAATGGCTGGATTGATGAGAAGAAGATTGTAATGGAGAATATGACTGGCTTTAAGAGAGCCGGAGCTAAGATGATAATAACATATCATGCTATAGATGTGGCAAAATGGTTAAAGGAAGAGTAACATTTTTAGCAGTATTAAATTAAGCAGGAGGAGCAGGTTTTATGAATGAAGAGATGTCAAAGGATTTATATGAGAGAGCAGTAAAGCATATGCCGGGTGGTGTAAACAGTCCTGTCAGGGCATACAAGGCAGTTGACAGAGTGCCAAGATTCATAGCTTCTGCCAAGGGAGACAGAATTACTGATGTAGATGGGAATGAAATGATTGACTACATATGTTCATGGGGACCGGGAATATTAGGTCATGCACATGACAGAGTAATTGCAAAGGTTAAGGAAGCTGCGGAAGCAGGCCTTACATATGGTGCACCAACTAAGAGAGAAGTTGAGATGGCAGAGCTTATATATGAGCTTATTCCTACAATGGAGGTGAGTCGTCTTGTAAGTTCAGGAACAGAAGCTGTTATGAGTGCAATCCGTGTGGCAAGAGGCTACACCGGAAGAGACAAGATAATTAAGTTCAGAGGCTGTTATCATGGACATTCTGACGGACTTTTAGTTAAAGCCGGTTCAGCAGCGCTTACAACATCAGTTCCGGACAGTGCAGGAGTTCCTGCTGATTACACTAAGAATACACTTGTAGCAGAGTACAATGACTGCGATTCTGTGAAGGAGCTTTTTGATAATAATAAAGATGAAATAGCCGCGGTAATAGTTGAACCTGTTGCAGCTAACATGGGAGTTGTGCTTCCAAGACATGGATTTCTTGAATTCTTAAGAGACATAACTAAGGAGAATGGAAGCCTTCTTATATTTGATGAGGTAATAACAGGCTTCAGACTTTCAATTGGCGGAGCGCAGGAGTACTTTAACATAAAGCCAGACCTTACAACTCTTGGAAAAATTGTAGGTGGGGGTATGCCAGTCGGCGCATATGGCGGACGAGCTGACATTATGCGTATGGTAAGTCCTGACGGCCCTGTATATCAGGCAGGAACATTGTCAGGCAATCCAATTGCAACAGCAGCAGGCTTAGAGACTTTAAGAATCTTAAGAGATAATAAGGATATATACGACAGACTTGAGACTAAGACAAAGCGTATTGCTGACAGTGTAAGAAAATGTGGAGCCGGAAGGGTATCGGTTAATCAGATTGGTTCACTTATGAGCATATTCTTTACACCAGATGCAGTAGAAGATTATGACAGTGCAGTAAAGTCAGACACTAAGAAGTATGCAGAATACTTTGGACATATGCTTGATAACGGAATATACATTGCACCATCACAGTTTGAGGCAATGTTCGTATCAGATGCACACACTAATGAAGACATCAACCGTACAATAGAGGTTATGGAAGAATTTTTCAGAAAATAATTCGTATAATAAGTGAGAATACAGATGCAGTTAGGATATGTAGGAATTAATTATAAGAATACAGACCTTTCAGTAAGGGATAAAATTACATTCACAGACAGCGGGATAGCAGACTTTATGCAGCAGGCAGAGGAAGCAGGTGTGAACCAGTGCATGTGCCTTTCAACATGCAACAGATGCGAAGTGTTTTATCTGTATGAGGATGAAACATTTGTACAAGTAATGTCCGATTTATTCAATGATACAACTGACATCTCTATACGGTTCTTATACAGTGCAGCAAGCCTGTCCGCTTCCTTCTGGTATGCCTTGTTATATATTCCCAGTGCCCCGAATATCGTAACGTACATTATAAGCTGTCCTATTATGAAAAAGCATGCTGTAAGTCTGTATCTGAATACATTCTGTATGATTCTCTTTATTATATTCATACCTCACGCCACCTCATTTCTTCATAAGGTCGATAAGACCTTTTCCATGCAGATACACAACAGGTACTATGCACGATATGACTGTCATAATCACAGCCTCTGCTGCAATAATAATAGGAACATATATGCAGTGTGCCATTATCTTTGCTGTATAATTTAATTCATTCCCATACTCACCTGCTGTCTGTACTATTATCTTTCCGAATGTCTTCCACTGACAGTACAGCCATGCAGCAAGTGCAGATACTATAATCAGTATCAGATTCTTAATCAGTATCATCGAATAGACAGCTTTTCTGCTGATTCCGTTAATTATGAATATTGCATAATCCCTTCTGTTAATAAGACATTCAATAATCGTAACCGCTGATATCGCAACTATTGCTATAACATACAGAAGCACTGATGCTATAAATGTCTTGTCATTCGTTATTGCATTGTCTTGATTATCCTTATCAAGTTGTTCTCCTTCATTAGTAATAGATGCCCTTATCCCTTTCTCAGCCTGATAATCCATAAGCTTACTCTTTATTACATCATTGTCTTTATAATCTGCGACATAATAGACAGGTGTCGTGTATTCCAGACTCTCTCCCCAGTCATACTTAGATGTATCCTTTGTTACCACAAGTCCACTCTCCGACAGATCCGGTTTCTCAAGTGTTATGGTCTCATTAACAAGCCACTGTGCGTCGTCCTTAAGAAATCCCACAACCACACATTCTGATGACATTACCTGACACCTCTGTCCTATCTCATAGACTCCCTTATATGAACTTCCAATCCACACAAGGTCATATCCTTCCCACTCTGCCTGCTTCTGTTCAATATCTGCCCTGCTTACTCCTGTATTACACATGTCAGCTATATCAGAATCACTTATTACAACATTTACATAACCATTATCAAACTGCACATCATTTTTTATAATCAGTCCATATGCTGATATTTCTTCTATTGAAGCAAGTCCTTCTAGCATGTCACTCTGCTCAGCATGAACACTTCTTGTAGAAAATTTAATCTTATTAATATTATAGGGACTTATACTGTAAGCCTTCCGTTTTATTCCAGTCTCACATCTGTTCTTCGTATATGTATTCCATGTCCTGTCTGTCATATAGAAGGATATAACACATATGAACATAAGCATTATCGTTACAAATGCCCGTTTTATATACTCCCTGTATATAATAATTAATTTATTAACCAGTTTCATCTATTGTATCCGCCCCCTTTGTCTCAATCCCATCTTCTATTCTATGAACTTAGCCTTATTGGCTTCCTTCCATGCGGCATATGCAGACTCCCCGCCTTCATCCATTACATATCCCATTCCTTCACTTATATAAAATGAATACTCACATGGAATATCTTCCATCTCAAGGACCATAAGAAACTGTTTATATCTGTTATCCTTATTAAACCAGGCATAATCCATATAGTATACATCTGTAGTCTTTATTTCCCTGTCCGCTATCAGGTCACACTCTGAATAGCCGTTGCTTCTAAAAGCTTCAAGCATTTTAGTATTCTGATCCCTTGAATATCTGTCATCCGCTGAAAGATACTTATTCCACACCTCATGTGGTATGCCATATATACTCAGCTTAATATCCGGAACACTGTCAAAAAAGTCCTCGTATATTGCAAATGATATTGCCAGCACATCAATTGCAGAAATCTCATGTAGTAATATTGCATCGTTTCCTCCGTCCCGATTTCCATCTTCGATTGTTTCTGGATCAGAAAACACCTCTGTTACTGTACAATTAAATTCCTCTACTTGCTTTTGCAATTCTTCACTATATTCACGATATGGCATACCAATACCAAATCCGTCTGCATTCTTTATTTTCATGCCATCGGGCTTATTAATCTTTTTATGGATTTCATATAGATCCATATCTAAAGAGTAGGCATCATCTACATATTTAACGCCTCTTTTTTTATGAGCTTCTGCAATATCAGGAAGATACAATTCCAAATCCCCAAACTGGATTTTCTTAAATTTCCCCGCAGAAGCACTGTCAGAATCTGCACTTCCGCTTTCTAATCCCTTAGCTGATGCCTGTGTAACATCCGGTTTAGCAAGCAGTTCGGAGCTTTCATCCGATACAACATCTTTGTTTCCTGAACATGCACTCACTGTAAACATAACTCCCAATAATGTTGCTGTTAATAATCCCCTTCTCATGTGTTCCCTCCAAACTTTTTAATACGACATTATACACACAATTTATTTTACTTTATACATTTAATTATAGCTGATTTCATGTTCTATCTGACACTATCAATACATATACACAATTAGTATCCGCCCCTTTGTCTCAATCCCCATCTTCTATTCTATAAACTTATCCTTATTATTCTCTTTCCACTTAGCATAATCCTGTGAATTACTTATGTTATAATTCATGTCATCATTGATAGCCACTGCATAATCAATCGGCATTTCATCAAATTCTGCCACTATGAATAACTGTTTATATCTGTTATCCTTGTTATACTCACTGTAATCCATATAATATACACCGCTCTTATCAATTTTCCTGCTGGCAAGTTTATCACAGTCCGAATAATTATTTTCAGCCAGTGCTGTCATCATGGCTTTAGTATCATTAATAGAATATACATCATCTTCTGGCATGTATTTATTCCATGTTGAATAACTCATTCCATAAACATTTACTGTAAGATTAGGTATTGTTTCATAAAAGCTCTCATATAAAGCAAATGACACTGCCTGTACATCTACATGTTTGAACTCATGCTTCATTTTTTTATTTCTATCAGCTTCTTCATCTCTTTCATAACTTACATTTGTTTCTTCATCTGATTCTCTATATGCCCTTGCCACTCTTGTCTTAATCAATTCATTCTTTGATTTAGCCATTTCATCTCTTGTAATTTGCTTTTCTTCCGAATCAACAGCAAATTCTGGAAACGCTGCTGCACAACAACTTAATTGCGTATTACCTTCTGCTGAAGAAGTTCCTTCTGGACGATTTATTGATTTATGTACATTTACATTTTCCGCAAAATACGCGTCATACAGATACTCCACGCCTCGTATTTTGTCACTTTCTTTTATTATTGGAAAATATAATTCATATATTCCATACTGGATTTTCTCATATTTTCCCGTCTCATCTGTTTCTGAATTATCATTAAAACTTTCGCCTTCTTTGGTTGCTGCCTGTGTAACCTCTGGTTTTGCAAGCAATTCAGAACTTTCATCTGATACAACATCTTTGTTTCCTGAACATGCACTCACTGTAAACACAGTTCCCAATAATGTCATAGTTAATAATAACTTTTTCATAGATGCCCTCCTTTAACAAACACGATTACAATCACTTTCCCTGACACATATATATACGGATTTTATTTTAAAAAAGTCGACTGTTACGATGGAATTATGAAATAATTTTGGCATATTCGGTAATATATGGCACATTCTGCACTTGACAATATTAACTACATTCTCTACAGTGAATCCGAAATAACGAAAAACGTCATGAAATGCATTATCTCTCTTTACTATCCCCAACAATCCTGCCATCACTGATAGTAATAATCCTATCCGTCATCTTAGCAATCCCTTCATCATGGGTTACTATAATGACAGTCTTTCCAGACTTATTAATCTCCTTAAGAAGCTCTAACACCTCATGTCCTGTCTTCTGGTCAAGCGCTCCTGTCGGTTCATCAGCAAGTATGATATCCGCATTAGTCACCAAAGCCCTTGCTATCGCAACTCTCTGCTGCTGTCCGCCTGACATCTTTCCCGGAAGCTTATTTCTTTCCGATAATATTCCAAGATGTTCCATCTGCTTTAATATAATCATTTTCCTGTCCTTTCGCTTTACATTAGCTGCAAGAAGCGGAAGCTCTATATTCTCATACGCTGTATAATAATCCATCAGTGCAAAATGCTGGAACACATACCCAATCTTTTCCTTGCGCAGCTTATGTACCTGTGAACGGCTTGCCGCAGTAACCTCAGTATCATCAAGAAAATACTTTCCTGCTGTAGGTGTATCCATGCAGCCTATAATCTTAAGAAGTGTACTCTTTCCACTTCCTGACGCTCCCATAACCGAAATGAATTCGCCGTCCTCTATCTTAAGACTTACATCATCAAGCGCCTTAGTATCATCAACCTTTTCATTGTATATCTTTGTAATATTCTCTAATCTTATCATTTAATAATCCCCCATTAATCATCACTTCCAAGAACCTCTACAGAATCATAATGCAGTATCTTTATAACCGGATATGCCATTGAAAGAATAATCGTTACCGCAATAGCTGCTATTGTCGTCAACAATGTTGTAAGATTAACGGTTATTATACCAGCCCCCGAAGTCACCACATTTATAATAACTGCACTTACTGCAAATATAATAAGAGCCGTTACGCTTAAAGCCAGAATATTACATGCCATTGCACCGATTATTCTTGAATCACTCATTCCGTATATCTTCTTTACAGCAATCTCCCTGCTTCTCTGAATCAGCCAGAACTGTGACATCAGCAGGCAGTTAAATATGCAGAATACATATACCATCACATTTATCTTCATATTCTCGCCCTGAAGCGCCTTAACCACATCTGACTCACCCTTTGAGTTAAGCTTCTTGGCATTTATCTGTGATTTTGCGTCCACACTCCTTATATTACCGAATATCGCAGAATAAGAATTATCAAGACTTCTGGTGTTACTTGACAGCTCAATCGTATAGCTGTCTTTTCTGCATATTTCATTCATTACATTAGTTCCGAGACAATCTATATTAAGAACCATCTTGTAATCATAATAATCTGATGTACTGCTTCCTATAACACCGCATATCTCATATTCTTCATTCTCTAAAGTCACATACTTCTTTCCGTCCATTTCGTATGCGTCTTTATACTTATATCTTCCAACGGCAATAAGCCTTTTGCCGCTGTCCCCCGGCTCGCTTCCCGGGAGCCGTCCGCTTACCATCTTATATGGAAGCTCCTCATTACTCTTAAGAATAACCTCGCATTTCGTATTAGCACTTATCTGTGCATATGAAAGTGACAGCTTTCCGCCGAGTATCATATTGCCGTCTTCCACTCCATTGCTTATATAATTAAACATATCCTGACTATTTCCGACAGTAACATCTAACTGTATTCTGTTCTTATACATGGACTGCAGCCTGTCCGTTTCCTTTGCATATGCCTTATTATATATTGAAAGCACACCGAACACGGCATAGAACATAACGAGCTGGCTTATTATAAAAAATGCTGATATCAGCCTGTACCTGAATACACTCCGTAATAATGCTTTTATCTTTCCCATCAGCCTTCACTCCTTCCCGAAACCATATCCGCCAGTGAAGTCCTGCCAATCATTACCGCAGGTATCACACATGATATCACAAGAAGTATCATTACTGATATTATCAGAATTACCGGCATATAATGCATATGTGCCACATATGCCCCCTCATACAGTCTTCCTGTTTCCTCTAATACCTTTTTCGGAAACAGTGTCTCAAATTCAGCCCTCAGCCGTACAATCCATGCTGCCACAGCCGCAAGAACCATGACAATTGCATTCTGCATGGCTATAAGCCATATAATATCCGCCTTGCACATACCATTTGCAAGCATAATTCCATAATGTTTTCTTCTCATAAGACAATACACAATGTTAGACGCTGCAATTGATACTGCTGCAAGAACCGTTATCATAATTGCTGCTATGAAAACAGTATCGTCCACAATGCTGGAATCTTCTTTTTCTTTATCAATCTCATCCTTATAGTTACTTATATTGACAGTTATACCCTCGTCATAACAGAACTTCTTAATCTTATCTGTCACTTCATCAAATGTGCCGGACTCACACTGAAAATAAATAGAATGTGCATACCCGCTGCTGACACCTTCTAATTCTTTTCTCAGACTTCCCGCTATCACAATCATGGAATCATCAAGCGTGTAATTATCCCATTTACCATATGAACCTTTAAACAGTCTGTCTTCGTGTATCCATCCTGCACCCTTTTTAAGGATACCGCCTATCTTAATCTTCCCAATATCATCGTCCACATAACAGCTAATCATATCACCAGCATGATACTGCTTTCTGTAATTATATCCTGCAAATACAATCCGCTCATCTTCTCCAAGGTTCTCTAATATCTTCTTATCCTCTTCACTGAGCATAAGATTTCCTATTGCAGCTATATCCTTATCTATTATATTTACCTGTATAGGTTCATCTTCCTCTTCAAAGAGAGTTTCACTAAGAATATATCCACTCCGTACTACTTCCGACAGTGTACTCATATATTCATGCACCTTATCTGATATGTCCTGTTTAATATCCCTGGTTACAAAATGAACATATCCCGCATCAGCCGTATTAACACCGAATTCTTTCTCTGTCTGCCTTATCGCATATCTGCTTCCAATATATCCGGTAAACACCCTGTCTATCATAAAAAATGATACAAAACACATGCCAAATAAAAGCAGGGTCACAAACATTCTTCTTGAATATATCCTGAAAACCAGCCTTAGTTTATTATACCATCTCATATCTTCCCCCCTGTATACTGAGCTGTCTGCCTAATTATTAATCATCTGCTCCGCATGCGCCTTCTTCCATTCTGAATATACCTTCTCATTGTTTATCTTATACCCGCCTGCCGCACATGCCTTCAGATATACCTTTTCCCCTGCATCTGAAAATTTATATTCTATTATATAATTAATGTAGTCTCCCTTCTTATTAAGCTGGGCATAATCAACATAATATACACCTGTTTCTGTTATATCATTTGAACAAAGTAAATCACAATCTTTATAATCGTTTTTCTTAAGCGTATCCTTATATTTCAGAAATTCATTTGCTCCAAATGTTTTTCCAAATTTTTTCTTAAAAAGAGATTTTGGGACTCCATATACCGATATATTCATCTTAGGGATATCATCATAAAAATCTTCATACATTGCCACTGATATTGCTCCAATGTCCAGACTCACCATCGTATCTGATGTAGATTTTACATCTCCAGTTTTTTCTACTCTATATGTAAACGCATACCCTGCACTATCCGACAGATACCAGTTGGGAATTGTATCATTCGAATTATAGTAAGGTAATGCAAAATCAGGTACAATACAGGCTTCTACATATGGTGCTCCACAATCACTGCTTGTCTGCTTATTATATAATGCGCCATCTGGTGTATTACCCGCTTCAAGGTCAATCCGCCTTTCTGTCGACGATTTTATATGAAGTTCCTCCAGATAAGAAACACCTTGTTGCTTATTTTCTATATATGGGATATACAGAATAGTATCCTTATCACCATTGTTACTCTTAATTCTGTAGAATCCATTAATTATTGTATAACCTTCATCTGTTGTTGTAGTTTCATACTCCTGAATAATATAATCAGGGTCAATAAGTGTCTCGTCTGCTGCATTATCTTTCTTACCACAAGATGGTAGTGAGAAAATCATCATTCCTGATAATGACATCCATGCTATTTTCTTACCTATTCTGTTCATAGACTTCCCCTCAAAAGCACAGATGCACATATTAAAAATGTGCATCTGTATCTTTATACCTTTAACTAATTAGAACTCATCCTACAATAATCTCCAACCTGCTCCCTTGAGTTCTGAACCCAATGCTCTGTATCAAAACAATCTATATCCATCTCATAAGATGTTGTCCGCTCAGCTCCGCTACCTTTTCCTATTGCATCTCTATATGTATCCCATTCAGAGCTGTCATTATAAGTGATTATAAGATGTAAATGTGAATATATAAATTCATTAGTATTAGCTATTGTTTTCGCTACACATCTTTTCTCACCATTAGCTCTGTAAACAGTAAGCTCTGTATCCATATAATCATGATACTCAATTGCTGCCATTACTGGTATACTAGCCATAACAACAAACATTGCTGTCAAAACTAATACTCTTCTTACTTTAGTTGAAAGTTTACGCATAATTTTTCCTCCATTAATCTTAACATATTGATACATCTAATATCAACGACTTTAGTTACTCTGTGCCTCTGTTATGCACTCCTACTCCTTCTCTTTCTTCTTTAACACATCAGGCTCTTTTGGCTGATACATACTAAAAAACGAGGCAGAATTAACAGAAGCCTTAGCTGTTTTCTTAGCTGCCTCTGCCATTCCTTTAAGAATCCTCTTCATGAAATCTACCCTCCTTTCGTACTCCCAATAGTAGCAACAGTCCTATTATCAGAAGCATTGTATTAATATACAGGCTTATCTGGCATAAGAATGAGTATTTACCATATCTTATAACCACACCTATAATATTCAATATAAAAGATATAAGCATAGACGCTATTCCAAGCACTGCACTTACAATCATATATTTTTCTTTCTGTTCCATCGTAAGCTTCTTGTTATGATGCTCTAATGGAGCATTAAGAACAATTATAAGATATCCAGCTAAAGCTATAAGCCATGTGATGATGGTTCCTCTTACATACATCTGGATTCTTAGCATCAGCAACGAAATCATATATGTTCCGCAATAACATACATTACATCCCACATGTGTGTCTGCATGATATCCACCTGTATACAATCTGATGACAATCATCATTATGTTGTATACAACTGCATACCATATGCTGCCTGTTATCAATCCAATGATAATCACCAATGCTACGCTTATAATCCCTGATATTATCAACTCCATACCATATGCACACACTTCTTTTTCTTCTTCTGTAATAACATCCTTAGAAAATAAAAAATCAGCTATAACCAATGCAACTGAATGAATCATATACATAATTCCTTTCACTTTATACATTGATTATAGCTGATTTAATTTTTTAAAAAAGTAGTTTGGCATATTCGGTAATATATGGCATATTCTGCACAATTTTAATTATCAAAAAGCTATTGACAAACCTTTTCTAATGCGCATCTGCACATCAGATAATTATCTCCCTGCTGTTCATAGTTGATAGTTCCATTATATTTATCAATAATATCTCTGATATTCATAATTCCGAAACCATGCATGTTCTTATCCTTCTTGGTTGTATTCATGTGTGGATTGTTCTTTAATACATTACCACTTGTGGTATTACCTATGTCTATATACATGCTGGCATTATCCTCTGCTATCTGGAGCTTAATTGATGGCTTCTCACATTGTCCTGCTGCTTCAATAGCATTATCACACAGATTCTCAAGAAGTATGTATAAGTCCATATCATCAACACCTGCAATATTCCCCAGTATATAACATGCCATGTCAATTCCAACCTCGCGACACTGGTTAATCTTTCTGTTCAGCAGATAATTAAGCACAATGTTATCACTTACAATCTCTGTAAGATTATTGTTCTTATAACCTTCACTGTATTTATCAAGCATCTCTGTTGCTTTATTATACTGTTCATCCCGTATCAGTTCTTTTATAAGTAATATTACATTCTTAAAATCATGTCTCTGCTTACTATTCTGTCTGTGCATATCAAGTATTGATTCAATATCTTTCTCCTTCTGCTGATATGCACTAAGCATAACCTGCTGACGGGTTTTCTGTTCATATACCTTCTGTTCCATAATAAGCAGTAATATACTGATAACATTAATTATTATAATGCCCGCCATGGCAATAAATGTATATATTACATTCATCTCATAGCTCTTATCTAATCGATATACCATAAGGCAGCATACTATTACCGATATAGCTGGTATCAAAGACATTATAAGCATGTATTGATTATCTTTTTCCTTTAACATTTGTTTTAATTTTATTATTAAAACAAATAAAACAGATAATATTACCTGAACCAATATAATTCCTACATATCTTTCAGCAGTACCATATCTATGTGCATTAAGAAAATCTTTCTTAACAACAAGTGATACCAACCCACCACCTAATAGTGCACTTCCAACCAGACAACATATCATCATGACATTGTAGAATATCTTCTCAATAACACTTCCGCTCAGTATCACAAAACTGAACATCAGTGAATATGCCATATATACATAGATTCCCACGCTCTCGAAGAACACAAGATGATTAGATACAGTAAGATATATGAATGTAATTAATATCCCGGCTGCACTGACACATTTCTTATTATACTTATCCTTACAGCCAAGACTTATAATAAGGAACACTGTCACAACTACACTCTGAAACAGATTTATGAAACTTTCGAATATTATATCTGTCATATGAACATTCTCCTTATCTCATCGACTCTGCTTCTGCTTATGTGATAGACTGTGCCATCCTTCATAATAAGGTTATCTCTTTTTCTTTCCTTTATATAATCCTTATTGACCATTTCGCCCTGTGATATCTTAATGAAATCGAACTGTTTTAGCTGCTCTTCATATGTACTTAGGTTGGCTCTTATTTTTCTCTCGCCATTAACACCTTTGAATATAAGGTCATGTTTTATAACATTCACAGACACAATATCTGAAAGTATTATTATATCGCCTTTCTCAATTACAAGTATTTTCTTTTTTTCTCTGAGAAAATCCATAATATTATACATTGTCTGTACAATATCTTTTTCAATATTATTCTTTCTTATAAAATCAATAGGAGTAAGACCGAATACCTGATACACATAATTGCTATGTGATGTGCAGAATACTATTCCTGCATTTTTATTTAATCTGCGTATCTCCTTTGCAATATCTAATCCACTCGACTTTCCACACTCAATATCAAGTATGAATATATCTGTGTCTTCTATCGCTTCATCAAGCATTTCTTGTGGAGACTGATATACCACAACTTCTGCTATATCAGTCTCTGGCACATGCTTTGCATATTCAGTCTTTATATATTTACCTATTAATCTGCCATGCTCCGGCTCATCATCGCATATAGTAAATCTAGTCAAGCCACTTCCCCCTGTGTGAATTACTTAAGCATTTCTTCCCAGTTCAAATGCCTTCCTGTTAAGCTCGAGGAATTTAGCAGGTACATTTTTCTCTATGGCATCCTGCCACTGCTCGTCTGTAATATCAGGGAAGTATGTTGAGAATCTTCCCATAAGTGCTATATTAACAGCCTTGGAAGAACCTGCCTCCTCTGCTAATGCAAGGAAATCTTTCGCATCTACCCTGGCACCTGCTGTTGTAAGCTTCTCAATAAGTCCTTCCGGATACTCTGCTGCCCCTGTAATTACAGGCATTGGCTCCATCTTCTGTGTATTGGTGATGATGACTCCGTCCTTCTTTAAGAATTCAACCCATCTTGCAGCCTCTAACTGCTCAAATGAGATGATAACATCAGCCTCACCTTTATCGATTACCGGTGAATATACCTTCTCTCCGTATCTTACATAAGTTACAACCGAAC
>ENA-OPMN01000353-OPMN01000353.1-human-gut-metagenome-genome-assembly--contig:-NODE-353-length-18703-cov-2.966860_pt1 | contig 18703 bp, 16 predicted proteins | sample MGYA00241524_ERZ501745 | MGnify/ENA primary metagenome ERZ501745 (study PRJEB25962, sample SAMEA2042567) | human gut metagenome | biome: human gut; feature: human-associated habitat; material: faeces...
GATCCTTCGCATCCCGAAAGCATCCCGAAGAAACAGCCTATGCGGAGCGTCCCGATTTCGTTACATCGCAATCGCTACTTGTTCATCAGTTTGCCAAACAGCGTGAGCATCTGCATGACGGTGTCCTTGCTACCGACGGGTATCTTCAGGTGGGCCTCACCCGTCTCCTTGTCGGTCTCCACGATGCTATCGACCAACTGCTGAGTAGCCTCAGCCGACTTGAGTGTTTCGGCCAGTCCACTAAGGAAGGAGACACCCTGACTGACTAATTGCTGGGAATGGGGCGAAGCATGATGGCTGGAAGGCCGTTTCTGCGCACCGTCCTGTGCCTTCGTTGGCGTCTGTCCTTGAGAAGGATCGTGATTCGCAGGAGGCTCCTGGTCTGCAATAGCCCCATGGTCTGCTGAAGGAAGCTGCCCCTCGGAAGACTGGTGGGTTGCTAAAGATTCATAATCTGCTGAAGACTCATACTCTGCTGAAGACCCATAGTCCACAGACGATTCCTGATCTACAGAAGACTCATCGTCTGCCTCCGATGCGTCAGCGAGCGCTTCGTCCAAAGAGGCCTCCACAGACGTCTTCCCCTTCTGCTCTTGCTCCACATCTTCGTCCACATACTCCACCTCGGGAGCGTCTGGCGTTGCCTCCATGACAACTGCGAGGTCGTCCATGAGTTTCTTAAACTTGCTCTCATCGACAAATACGGTGTCTGCACCGCCGTCCAAGACTCCCTCAAACATCGACTTCTTAAATCGCAGTTTGTTGATCATACCCTCCTCGATAGAACCTTTCGAGACAAGGTTGATGATCTGCACGGGCTTCTCCTGTCCGAGACGGAAGATACGGGCAATGCGCTGTTCAAGGACAGCAGGATTCCATGGCAAATCCATGTTGATGAGTGTGCTCGCCACCTGGAGGTTGAGACCCGTAGATCCAGCATCAGTGGAAAGAAACACCCGACTCTCGGGAAGCGTTGTGAAATCATCTACCAGTTCCCCGCGCCTTTTCGACGGCACTCGCCCATTGAGATACTCATAGCGTATGCCCCGCTTGTCCAGTTCCATCGCCACCAGACGGGTCATGCGCTCCCATTCGCTGAAGACGACCACCTTCTCGTCCCCACTCTCCAAGACATTGTCCAGCAGGTTCATCACCTCCGCTATCTTGACATCACTACGCGTCGTGAGATTTTGTTCCAAGATAAAGGTACTGTCGGCCACCATTCGCATCTGACCCAGCAACTTGAGCACGCGCAGCCTGTCCTGCTCCGTCATGTAGTGGTATTTGCGATACTTGTTCAGGATCACCAACAAGTCCCACTTAAACTCCGAGTGGAGATCGTCCTGGCGTTGAGTCATCGGGACCAGCACAAACTGGTCGCTCCGCTTGGGCAACTGCAGGCGCACGCCTTTCTTCGTCCTCCGCAACAGTCGGTTGCTGACGGCCTCGCCAATGGCGTTGAGATCCTTATAGCCCATGATACCACCCGTCTCGGGATGGAGCAGGATGTGCTGGTCGCGAAACTGGTAGTAAGGTCCGAGACAAAACTGGTCCACCAGTTCCATGTTGGCATAGAGCTCCTCCAACTTGTTCTCCATCGGCGTGCCAGACAGCAAGACCGCATAGCGCGACGCTATCTTGCGGGCGGCACGGGAGATCAGCGTGTCCCAATTCTTCAGCCGCTGTATCTCGTCCATGATCAACACGTCGGTATCCAACTTGCCCAGATGTCTGACGTCGTTGCTCATCGTGTGGTAAGAGACAATCTTGTAGGGTGCGGGCGCCTTATACAGTTTGTCGCGCTTAGCAGGAGTGCCCTCTACGACCACCACCTTCGGAATGGTCAAGCCGTCCTCCACGCCTTTCCCACTACTCTCTAACCTGTCACCGCCCGTGAATCGTTCTATCTCCCGCTTCCACTGGTATTTCAGCGACGTGGGACAGACCACCAGCACCTGCTCAGCCATGCCCTCACGCAGATAGACCTCTGCCGAGGCGATGGCCTGCAACGTCTTGCCCAGTCCCATCTCGTCGGCAATGATGGCCTTGCCGGCACGCACGGCGAAGCGCGTCCCCTCCTTTTGGTAGGGATAGAGCGGCACGGTGAGCATTTGGTCAAGATATTCGTCCGTGTATTTTTCCTCCAACAACCGGCAACGCTTGATCCGGTCACGCCGCTCCAGGACATAATCGAGGGCGTCGTCATAGCAGCGAAAGTCGGGAGCAATGGCCTTGGCAGCCTGAACGAACACGTCAAAGCGGGCATAGGCATCCTCGCGAAGCACACCCAACTCGTCAAAATAGTCTTTCGCCAATCGCTCCAGCATTTCCCGACCATGGTCGCCGATGCGTATCTTCACCCTGCGCGGCCCTTTATAGTCGATATAGACCGAACTATAGTCGGGCTCTGCCACCTGCACCTTCTTGCGCTTCTTCCTCACCCAGAGTTTCACGGCCTCCATGTGCTTACAAGTGCCGAGCTGCGAAGTCTTGAAGTCATAGCAGGAGCAGTAGTTCCACTGGCTGTCCTTCCCCCGATATACCACCTTGTATTCGCTTCTCGTAGCCGCATTGACCACCCGAAACTCTCCCGGAGCATACTGTTCGTCCACCATCCGTATGGCAAAGGTCTCCTTCTCGGCCTGCAGCTTTCGCAACGCGATCTGCCACTCCTCGAGCTTCATGCCCGCAGGCTTCTGCATATTGTTTATTTTCGGCATCACCACCTTGGCTCGCTTGTGCCGGCCCTTCGTCTTCTTGGCGCCTTGGGCTGTCGCCTTCCCTCGCCTTTTGCCCCCGCCCTTTTCAGGGCTTGAAGCTTCCACTGGAGATTGTTCTTCTTTCTTCTCTATAGGTACCTTTTTCATGGTGCTCATGATGTTCTAACAGTATTAATGTGACTATTCGCTGACTTTATTTCCATGCGCTGCCTACGCTTCCTTCCAGTTGTCAATCGTTCCCGTCCGCGACGAGAAACTGACGCCCACGCGATGGACGGGACGGGAGTCGGCCTCATAGGGGCGCGCATACCCCTTCTCCTCTATTTGGCACAAGGCGTCGTCCGCCGTGCCGTCGAGCTTGAACTCAAAGATATACACTCCCTTGGGCGTCTCGACGATGCAGTCGGCCCGCCCCTCGCTCTGCTGCTTCTCCGTAAGCACGAGGTAGGTGCTGAGGATGCGGAAGATAAGGTAGAAAGTATAGTGGAAATAGCGTTCCTTCTCCGTCTCCATGTCCTTCCGACGCATCGAGTAAGGGATGCTGGCAAAGAAGGCCGTCAGGCTCTTGCGCCATGTGTCGAGGTCATCGCGCAAGAGAGCACGCGTCAGTTGTATCGCCAAGGTGTTCGCCGACTCCTTCGTGCCGAGATAGTTGGAGGCAATCAGCGTGAGGAAACCCTTTTTCACCTCGTTGTTGGGCAGATCGAGCAGGTAGGAGTTGGAGAAGCGGTCGTAGTCCTTGATGGTCAGATAACCGCTCTGATAGATCATGGGCAACGGGCGCTCCACGTCCGCCCTGTAGTCGATAAAGTCCGACGTGTCGTAATACTTCCCCGTCAGTTCGTTGAGGTTCTCATCCGTATGGCTGAGCAGGCGGACCAGGTAACTGGGCGTACCCGTGCGAAACCAATAATCCTGTATATCCCTTACGCTAAGCGCATTGAGCAGACTAAAAGGATTGAAGATGTCCGTCTTCCGCTTACTGAAATGATAACCATCATAATGCCGCTTCAGCAACTGGCGCACCTCCTCGGGGCTTACCCCCATCTCGTCCGCCATAGCGTCCATCTCGTCATGAAACGTCCCCTCCAGTTCCGCCTCCGTGATACCGCAGACCGCCTCATAGGCCGCACTCATACTGATATCCTCCGGCTGATTGAAACCGCTGAACACACTCACCTGCGAAAACTTCGTCACACCCGTGAGCAGCACGAAGCGCAAGTCTTGGTCAGCAGCCTTGAAGGCAGAGTAGAAACCCTTGAGCGTCTCGCGGTTGATGTCTTCTACCAGCACCTCCCTGCCATTGCCTACTACTTCCGTCCTTCCCGAGTCGAGCACATCAAGCAGCGGCTTGTCATACTCATCAATAAGCACCACACACTGCTTGCCCGTCACCCTGTGCACATGGGCGAGCAGATCGACAAAGCGCTTGCCATCATCGAAGTTGGGATTCCCCTCGTAGCCATACAGCTTCTCCCATTCCTCTATGATACCCCGAATCAGTTTGGGTAGCGTGTCCCCACCCTTCGTATAGTTCGTACTGTTGAAGTCGATATGAAAAACAGGATATTGTTCCCACTCCTGCTCCAAGTCCTCGATGGCCAGACCACGAAACAACTCCCGCTCCCCACAGAAATAATACTTCAGCGTAGAGACGAGCAAGCTCTTGCCAAACCGACGAGGACGGCTCAGAAAGTAAATCTTACCCTCCGTCACCATCTTGTGCAGCAAGGCCGTCTTGTCCACATAGACAAAACCGCCGTCAACAATACTCTTAAAATCCTGTATGCCGATGGGATACTTCATTCGCAAACCCTTTTTGTTTGCAAAGATAGTGCAAATCGAAGACAATACAAAAAGAATGTGATTCTTTTTTATTGTTGAGACGCAGCCTATCTTATCCAAAGATAGTGCAAATCGAAGACAATACAAAAAGAATGTGATTCTTTTTTATTGCCCCAAAACCTTGCAAATCCGGATAAAAACTAATAACTTTGCACCGTGTAAATACTAATAACACCGCACTGGGTATTTACTAATAGACACCCATCATGTACATACTAATGGGCAGATTAAAGTTGAAAGAATGGCAAGTATTCAAGAAAAGTTAGCAGATTCACTGAGCGTACTCAAGAAATATCAGGACGAGAACAACAGTGACATCATTCAGGGCATGAAGACCTTGGGCGAGACACATACAAAGCGTCTTATAGATAATGGTTACTTAGAACAAGTAATCAAAGGATGGTATATGACTACCATGCCAGGGATGGAAGGAGACACAACCGTGTGGTATGCTTCCTATTGGAAATTCATAGTAGCATATTCCAACAACCGTTTCGGAGACAACTGGTGTCTTACTCCAGAAGAATCACTTGATTTCTATGCCGGAGAGACAGTAGCCCCTACTCAATTGATAATCCGTTCATCAAAGGCAAGCAACAATATTGTAAGTTTGAAGCATGGTGACTCGATGCTGGACATCACAGCAACAATGCCAGCACATATTGTAGTTGAGCAAAGATATGGATTAAGGCTCTACCCTTTGGCAGAAGCTTTGGTTTTCTGTACACCAACATATTTCAGCAGAAACTCAGTCAATGCCCGGACCTGTTTGTCTCTGGTTGGCGGAGCTGATGAAATCCTCAAAGTGGTGGCCGACGAAGGAAACTCTTCCAGAGCCTCAAGACTTGTTGGTGCTTTCAGAAACATCGGGCGAACTGACGTTGCAGAAACTATTCTACAATTCATGACGAGACTTGGCCACGAGTTACGCCCAGAGGATCCATTTGAAGACACGACGCCCAGCCTATCAGGAACAAGTAGGAACACTTCACCCCATGCCATCAGGATCAGGCTGATATGGCAGAAGATGAGAAAGCAAATACTCGACCTTCCACTCATTGCCCCCACACAAAGCCAAACCACAGAGGCAATACTAAGCAACATGGATGACAACTATATACGCGACAGTTACCATTCGTTATCCATTGAAGGCTATCGGGTTACAGAAGGACTTATCGAACGCGTCCGCTTTGGCGAGTGGAATCCGGAAGACGACAAGATTGATGCAGATCGCAAAAACGCTTTAGCAGCACGAGGCTATTACCAGGCATTCCAACAGGTCAAAGAGAGTGTCAAGGCAATCCTTCAAGGAGCCAATGCCGGCAATATCGTCAGCAGAGACTTTGACAAATGGCACTTTGAAATGTTCCAGCCTTGCATTACTGCCGGCATTATCAAACCCTCAGACCTTGTAGGCTATCGATCCCATCAAGTGTATATTCGAGATTCCAAGCACACGCCTCTTCCACCAGAAGCCCTCAGAGACGCCATGTCTGCGCTCGCCGAACTCATGGAATCAGAGGAAGACGCGATCGTCAGAGCCGTATTAGGCCATTTTTTCTTCGTGTATATCCATCCTTACATGGACGGAAACGGTCGCACAGCCAGATTTATCATGAACGCGATGCTCGTCACAAGTGGTCACCCGTGGAGGATTATCACAGTTGAAGAAAGACAGTCATACATGGCAGCACTTGAAAAAGCAAGCATTCATGGCGATATCACCGACTTTGCACAAATCATCTGCTCATAGCAAACGCTATCATTCCAGCCGCCAGATTTTGGTGTCAGACCGTATTTTGCCACCAAAGATTTTGGTATTAGGTAGCATTTTGGCAAAATAAATTTTGGTATCAGGGATTTTCCATGTGACTCAGATAGGTTTCAACTCGATTATGTATTACTATCGAGGCGACATTTTCATACTACATTCTCCGCAAGTTGAAAATCTTGGGAATTTTGGATTGAAAATCTTGGGAATTTTGGATTGAAAATCTTGGGAATTTTGTAACTTTGCAGAAGCAAAACGTAAATAGGCATTTTATGTATTTCAATAGACTAGTAGAAAAAGAAATCGAGTTGAAGTTAAAAACTTCAGGAGCTGTCGTTGTTGCAGGACCTAAGTTCTGTGGCAAAACAACTACATGTATGCTTTATCAGAAAAGTTATGTAAAACTTAATACGAAGCAGTCCATTACCATGGCACGAATGAACCCTAAAGGAGTGTTGGGTGGTGAGAAACCAAGGCTTATAGACGAATGGCAAAAAGCTCCAGATATTTGGAACCAAGTGAAAGATGATTTGGATTTTGAATATCAGTTCGGGAAATATATTCTTACGGGTAGTTCTACTCCTGCGGATAAAACAGAAGTTCACCACAGTGGAGCTGGCAGAATAACTCCAGTAAAGATGAGACCTATGAGTTTGTGGGAATCTAAAGAATCTAAAGGAACTATTTCTTTGATGGATTTGTTTGATGGAAAGAACAATTACCCATGGGATATGAATGACGAAATAACTCTTAATGACATAGCTTTCCTCATATGTAGAGGTGGTTGGCCTATATCTGTACAGGCTCCTAAGGAGATTGCTATAGAGATAACTAAGAATTATTATAATGGCTTGTTCGTATTTGAGGACTGCGAAAATGAAAGATTCAGAAACAAACGTCCTGATGTATTAAGAATGATATTGAGAAGTTATGCTCGTCATATTTCAACAGAGGCTGCTGTCTCCACTATAATAGCTGATGTTCGTCAAAGTAATGAAAGGACAATGGATCCGAAGACTTTTGATGATTACATGGAGGCATTAAAAGATTTGTATATACTTGAAGATTTACCAGCATGGAATCCAAACATTCGTTCGAAGACTTCAATAAGAAGCACCCCGACCCGACACTTCATAGACACATCTATCGCTTGCCGTTCTTTAGGTGTAAGTCCAAAAGACCTTATGCGCGATCTGGAAAGTTTTGGATTGTTCTTTGAAGATTTTGCTGTAAGAGATCTCTCCATATACGCTAATTCTATTGGTGGCTCTGTGTCTCATTACCGCGATAATACAGGGTTGGAATGTGACGCAGTTCTTCATCTTGAAGATGGAAGGTGGGGAGCCATAGAAATCAAACTTGGAGGGGATGATTTGATTGAATATGGAGCAAATTCTCTAAAGACACTGCAAAATAAAATCATTGAAAAGAGCGAAGAACAAGCCCCATCATTTTTAATGGTGCTCACAGCTGTAGGTGGCGCCTATCAGCGAGAGGATGGTGTATATGTCGCACCTATTAATTTACTCAGACCGTAATTATGTGATATGGCATCTTCTTTGTTTGCACCTTAATATACAATCCACAGTTTCGCAAGTTCCAATGGATTTTATTCTGTTTATCGCCGTATCTATTTTCCGAGTGGCACATCGTGCCACAGCTTTGTATTCAGATAAAGCAGTCGAGAACTCGTTCTCGTAAGGCTTTGTATGGATGAAAAGCAAGTCGAAGACTCGGAAAACAGATACGGGGTTTATCTCGATTTTTGTCTAAATTCCACCCAGCATCAGGTTTTTGTCTAAGACCACCCAATAGCAGGTTTTTGTCAACCAACACCCACAGCCCACTAAAAGGGCAAAGTCCCTCTCGGCACTCCATAATCCGTACAACTCTCCATTCCCTCAATCTCTTTCCACGCCTCATGCAAATAAACATTCACATCCTCAGGCAGTTTTCCTTCTTTCGCCAACTTCTCAAACTCCTCTATCAAGTCTCTTATGGCATATTCTGGACTATACATGTCGTCAAAATACTCCCAGTGCCTATCCATCACAAAGTGCCTGCACATGGATTTCGTCAGTTGCAGGAACATCAATGCTGCCGTCTGGTATTCTCCAACGGCAAGCAACGTCTCAATATTCTTGTTCTCTTCCAACATCAGCAGCCAGATGCTATAACAATCCCAATCCACATTTCTTTTGTTGAAGATACGCTGTTCATAGTCCTTGTTCAGTGGTATCAGTGACTTGGCCTCTTTCTCTGCCTCCAGCATCTGTCGCTCTTTCCCCCGTCGTCTCCGTTCAGCTTCTCTTGCAGCGCGTTCTTCTTCGTCATTCATCTCTCGCTCGATCTTCAATGGCTCTCCCGTGAATTTCTTGCTTGGTGCCAACATCTGTATATTGTTCTGCACTCGTTTGAAGCCATCAAATCGTGACAGATGCGTAAAGATATATGTGAAGACCTCTTCTCGCTTCTCTTCGTTGTTCCATGCTGCCACACTATCTACCAATGCAGCAAAGCTCGCATAGATCAGTTTGCCGATACGTAGCTTGTAATCATTCAGATAGTCTCTAATGTCCTCCCTATATATCAGCAATGGCAGATGTTCGCACAGCCCCATGGCAATGGCATACGCAGCGTCAGGCCTCCCCTTCGCCAACACAGCCGGTATCGACTTCTTCTCCCAGCGCTCCAGTAGCCGAAGCATATACAAGAAATCCTCCTTGTTCTCAGGCCGAAACTCCACCTCCTGCTTGAAGTACCCGGCGTACGTCTCCTCCAAATCCACCGTCAACCCCTTCGGAACATAATCGATCTTCGGGCGCGCCATGCAGCTTCTACGTCTGCGCACCTCGGCAGCTTCATCCAGTCTTTTCTGATGGGCAATACGTTCATCTTTGTCTCTACGAACCTCCTCCAGCTCTTCTTGAAACTCTGCAGTCTGCATGGTCTCCGCACATAGCAACTTGTCTATCTGCTTTGACAGGTATCTGCTCCATGCCTGATAATTGCTTTCATCCACGCAATCAGGGCAGGGAATACCACTCATGCTCCATGTATTTTCTGACAGGTAGAAAATTATGCTATATCTTTTCTTTTTGCTCATATTCTAAATACTTCTCCACCAAACAGTCGTACCCAAACACAAACGTGTCTCTCTTTGCATCCCCATACAGAAAATCCTCGAAACTGGTAAATGAAGACTGAAACATCTGCCCATACAGCATATCGTAAAAAATAAAAAAAATAGAGTTCCCCACCGCAGTATCGCTCTGCGCTAATGCCGCCACTCGGATGGGGATAAAAGTTTATTTACTATTACTTATTCTGAAAGAATAATCATGACTTATTCTATAATAGTCAAAGCCAAACTGTTCTATTTGTGGACAACTTATCTGTGCTCCATTTTCGCCAGCCTCCTCCGCTTCCATCAGGCGATTTCTGTTGAAAGCATTAACAGCATTGTCCTCTGTTCGTTTTATGAGGTATGACATTAAACATACCTTTCTTTTCTTGTTGTTTATATACGACGATATTGATGGCACCTCAGTTAAGGTTTCCAAGCTCTGATAGAGTTGAAGCTCAACCTTTTGATATTTTCCTTTTGGAAAAACAACAGTTCTTGTTCCATCTTTTTGGGTCTTTTCAATAGGACGAGATAGATTTTCTATTCCGCCTATAGAGCTTGTCACCTCGCACAATAGAATAATATTATAAGTGTCAGTATCTGTCAAGATAAAGTCACACCTGCGCTTACCATCAGAGATTTTGGTACCTGTATATCTGCCAATATATGTATCATAATTGACTACACTCAAGTTAAATGGATTCCCACAAAAAGACGCGTAACCCTCTTTGTAACCAACAACAAATTGTGTATTGTCCTCTGTAAGGTCAAATTCGCTCAAATTTGTTGTGTTTTCATCACATATACATCTTCTTCCTACGCCATAAAACGCAGGAAGGTCATTTTCCAAGAGACTCTTCATTTTGCAACTGCTTTAATTCTTGGTATTTATCATATATGTTATTGATATCCTCTGAGAGTCTATCCGTGTTGACGTAGTGAATGTTTTTAACTTTCAAGTCAGCTACTCCTCCCGACAGAATCTGGTATACCGAAAGGTCATCATAGCCTACATGTGCACCGTCAATATCCGTCTTGCAGTCGTGAGCCTTCATCAACAGATTCAGAGAATTAATTATATATGGACTATGTGTAGCAAGTACCAATCCTATTTCACGGCTGTCGACCTTTGAATAAAACGCCAATCGTATTATTTCGTTCAACATCTGAATCTGAGATGTTGGGTCAAGACTCAATTCCGGTTCCTCTATATGTATGTGTACATATTTTGGCATATCTGTAAGTTCCATTTCTGGGCGATACTGAGTGGTAAGGTTCTTTTCAAACAACAAGTCAATGATACTACGTTTTTGAGCCAACTTAAAGTCAAAAGCCTGGGCATAATAATTCATCATGGCTATTAAAGGCGCAGTTGTCTGTATACCTGAAGACGCATGGCGAAGTTCAAACGAAGAGTAATTGCTACCCTTAGGCTTAAGTATAAACTTCTTTTGGTTGTTGCCTCCGCGTTCAACATTCATATCCAAACCGATATAGTTAAGATCAAAATGCTTTATTGCGTCAGTTGCATTGTCAAATTCGGTAAATGTTTCATTAAAGAAGAATCCCAAATAAGCGTTTTTAGCCAATGTGCCTTGACTTGATAGTGGAGCAATTGCACTTCTTGATTCTGCTACCCACACCTCTTTGAAGAAGCATAAGTCCTCGTTGGGTATTATAGCATTGTAAGACAGCTTGCCACCAGAATAACTTACAGAATACGAATTCCCGTTTATAGTAACAACATAATGAATGTATGTATCTGCAGTAACCAGTACACTCATATTATCACGCAGCAAATCCCTGAATCTAAAGTTTATAACATTCTCTTCTATATGCGAGTTATGGAAATAAGCTCTGATAGAAAGGCGTTTGAATATGTAGCGCATTAATACAAGAGCCTTCATAAGTGTACTCTTGCCACTTGCTGAATTTCCGACAAACACCGTTAGCGGTTTTATATCGATAACGCCAGTATCTTCAAGAGGCCCTAAGTTCTTTATATGTATTGTTTCGCGAATCATAACCTTAATTATTTAGCAGATAAACTTTAAAATACAAAGATAAACTTATTTCTTGAACTATGCAAGAATGCAACCTCAAAAAAGCTGTGATGATAGTAATAATATGGAGAAATAGAGTAAGCCGGTCCAATCCTTCAGGTTGTCCATAATGTCGGCCTTGCCACGCCCACACTTGTTGTGGGTGTTGACGAGGAAGACGGGGATTCCTGTTGCCACCGAGCGATACTGAATCAGGTAATGTCCCACCGTCTTGTGCTTCTCGCTGTTGATAATCGGGAACGGACTTCCGTCACCAGCCAGCAACATGCAGGAAAAGACCCTTTTCTTTTGCAGCTCATACAAAGGTTCTATCATTCCACAGGCTGCCTGGTGCCAGTCATCCATCGGGAAGTCATCCTGCGCCATCTTCTTTATCTGACGGTTGAACGGCTGATGGAGAACGTACTTCGCGTTTTCCATCTTGGCAACCAGCCCTGCCGTGGCATGGCTCTTCCAAAAGAGGCCCTCATAACAGTCAGCTTGTACTGTCGATCCACTCGGATCATCCGTCAGCTGACAAACTCTAGCCATAAGCCCACACAGTTATGCCAATATAAGCCCGAAGCTGCTCGACACTGATGTCAGCAGGAAGGATGAGCGTCACGCCATTGGGATAGACCAGTTTTAAATAAGGACTGCGGGAGGAGCGACCATTCGCAGCCACACGCATTTCCTTCGCCTCACTGTCACCGATCACAACCTCGGCGAACTTTGGCTTGCTGTTGTTGAATGCTTTCTTGCCTTGTACCATAATTTGAACATTTTAAACTCACGGTGCAAAGGTGCGAAACTTTTTCTAGGCACACAATACGGCTTTCACCGAATACTTACTCTAGCTCTTATAATCAAAACATTGTCCATAATAGCTAAAAGGACATCCCGAAAAAGAAAACTGCTCGCTATTATTTCCTCGATAGTTTACTTCTTTCTTTCTATTTGAACAATGTATACCTGACAAAGTCTTTTTGGCTCTTGCCAACACTTTTTGGCGATGACGATCTAATTCCCGCATTTGCTTTTCCGACCATGGATTCTTATCCAACAAAGAAAATGCACTCATCCAACTATGGATGTTCGCATTGTTGCTATAATTCCATAATTCTATTCGCCCAACGCTAGCCGCAATCAACCTTTTTTTCAAACTGGTCAAAATAGTAGCGGCACAATACCTTGGCATTTTTCCTTTTTCATAGGGCAATAGCAAGTCATTGGCAATTCTCGTCTGTTTCTCCATTTGTTTGAGAAAAGAAGACTTGCGAATTCTTAGATTTCCACACCAATTGATATCAAAGCCAACGAACGTTATCCACGGATAGGCATCACTTCCTCCTTGTGCCCATTTATACGGTCCCCTCGTCTTTCCTTTCCAAAACTCTCTCATATGCTCCAAGACAATAGGCTGGTTAGGATGAGCTATCAATTTGGAAGCAGCAATTGCAGAATTGTAAGATTCAAAAGTGGCCACGACCTCGTTTTTATCTTCTCCTATCAAAATCATATCATCACAAAAGCGACAATAAATCATGTCCTTTTCTCCAATAGACTCCAATACTTTGGTATCCACCGAATGCATCACGATATTGGCTATCAATCCTGACAAGGCACCACCTTGCGGCACTCCTACACGGTGTTTTTTCTTTTTGGCTTGCTTCCTGTCAAGCAAGGCTTTCTCCACCCATTCTATCCTACAACGACAACCATTCTGGTTCTTGATGTTCTTCCAAAACGGATGATCAGCTTGTTTCTGATTATGTACAAGGACATTACTGATAAAATCGAAACAATCAACATAGTAAAAGAACCACTTCCTTGCCATAGCAGCCGCAAATCGCCCTATTCTCTTTTCTCGTTTTGCCTTATCCAGCAAAGCTCTAAATCGTTCTTTTACTATTCTATGCGAAATCGTATCATAAAACTTTTGCATATCACATTCCGCCACATACAATTCCTTGTTTGAATGCTTTATTCTATACTCCCTTATGGCTTCCACTGCATTCAAATGCTGTAGAGTATGATTCTGACGGGACGGCTTTCTAAAGGCATACGAACAATCATGAAAATAAGGGTCAAACAAATCTGTCAAATACTTATTAAGCAATGAAAAAATGATCTTTAAGTCCAAAGGAAAAGAACACACAGGCCTACACACTATATAATCAACATCATTCTTTCTCTGCCTCTTTTTCTCTATTACCGTTACTTTGGGAGGGGCTATACCTTGCCTTTTTCTATATACCCGTTGTACTATCTCGTCCGCTTTTTCACATAGCTTCAAATACCATTCTTCCTTGCATCCTCTTCTTTTCGCCTTCAGATAGGTACATCTTAACCTCTTTTCGTTTCTTGCAAGCGTATCAAGACGCTGACGCTCCCTTCCTATCCCGCACCAGCGCTTCCGTGGAGGGAACAAATCGTATAATCCATCATTAATTCTACCAACCCGATTATGCAACGATTGACGACTGACAAACTCGTTTTTCTGGTCTCTTTCAGCTTGTTGTTCAGCCAATTTGCAACGATATTTTATCAGTTTCATCACAACTTGGTCTCTGTCAATAAAAAAAGAACTTGGCATAGGAAAAAGGAATTGCTAAGACAAAAGTTCAACAACCCATAGAGTTGTCTTAAAAAATACAGAAGAGATATGATCACATCATAACTGCATGATAGGAATGCACCTTCTATTCATTTTTCATGCAAAAACTTACCGAAGCATAAAAAAATGCCACAGTCTTATCTGTCCAGCACGATTCCTTTTTTCCTAGCCAAGTATTTTATCGTATCGATGCTACACATTCCCTTGTTGTGTGAGTAAGCATCCCATATCAACTTTTCGCTTTTTTGTTCATTGTGTTTTGCACCATCCAGCCTACACAAGGCAAGAAACAACTCTCTACCCTTATCAGGATGTACACTTGAAGCTATTGAGAAAGCCACTTTAACCCAGTTTTCCCATGTATCTGTTATTGAAAGATTCTTCCTCGTCAACTTTTTTAATATCAATGTCAACAAACTTCTATTATATCCGTTTGAAACATACCCTGTTGCCTTCCCGCATATTTCATTCCAATCTTTGGATTCCGTGACCTTCATAGTCGTATTTCGATTATTATTCGGCTTCTCAACTTTGTCATCTTTCTGAACGAAGAAAGCCATTGACTCCTCCTTTATGACCAGCTCCGAATCGGATGACATATAACACAATCTACAGATATCCGACCCGCTGCCGTCCAAGGCCACCCCATAGGTTGAAATCATATAGGTAAACAATTGTCTGAAAGCCGTTTTATGTTTGTCTTTGCTGGGAACTGCGGAAAAGGAAGCATCGTAATCCAAGCAGACAAGACCCTTATACCCTCTACCTGAAGGCGACAACCAATACGAGGCAACACACGGCTCCATTTGTAATGTTTTCTCAACTCCACTCATTTCCCCATCAGAAAGCTTGTCAATATCTATCACCAGCAGATTATTGTATGAGACACACTCTTCGGCCTTATGACCATGAGCAAACACTCCACAAAAAGTCACCGCAGGGAGCTGCCCCTTTATTTCTTTGTACTTGTTTTCCTCATCCTGAGCCAAAAAGCTCTCGCCTTTCCCATCTGCTCACCATAAGCACGGGATTTGATGCCGTGCAAGACCCTCCCAATAGTCATGTCAGAGTGCTTTTGAGCTTTGACATTCAAGAAAAAAGAGACAAGATACTGTTCAAGGTTATCTTTCCGAACTATCATAATCTAAACTTATCCAAAGACACGGTTAAATATTTATCAAATAAGGCAACAAACAGCTTGTCTATTATTATCAGCATAGCAAACCGAATAAAATAGTTCTCCAAGATGTAGTCCTTTCTTTGCAGTATGTCTAACGATGGTAGGTTTTGCTCGTGCGACCTAGTATTATGGGCACAACGGTTACGGTGTTTGAATACAGATTCATACACTTGCTTTAATGAATAGTTACCACATACTTGTTTGCCATGCGCCTTCCTTTTCTTGCCACAATTATCACAGTGTGCAAAAAAATCAAATCCTTTTCTTGTATGAGACATCAAACACTCCTTGCCACAGTTTCCGAACAATTGCATATACTCATTATACTGCCTCCGCAACCATCCTTTTACTAGACGTTGAGCGCAGAAGTTCTTCATGCACAGATTTGTGCTTGACACAATGTCTTCGAGTTCGTTATCAGATAGCAACCCTAGGCTTTCTTCCCCAGACAATCTCTTGACAGCTTTAGCCAGGTCATCAAAGACCTTTACTTTATCCTCATACGAAGAAGCCTCTCCAATTTGTTCTTTCTTGAAACGGCGATATCGTAATTCGTAATCATCTGTAGCCAACTCCCATAATATGCATTTCGCCTTTTGCTCTTGAAAACCTGTCATTCTCAAAAACAAGGACTGCATCAAATATTCACTTAGAGGATACGTCTCCAATCCATCATCAATAAGGGACATGGCACAACACCCCTCGTCAAGAATAGAAGTAATAGGAGTCAATATGAACTTTTCATGCTTTCTCATCTTGCAATAGAGTATTGGCTGTAAATGTTGATAGATTCTGTAATGCGCTTTCTCATATATTTGAACAAAGCAGGCGCTTGCGTGTGATTATCTTCATTGCGCATAGAATCTATTCCTAGCATTATTTCCAGGTATAAATCATCTCTTCTTGAGACGTCAATTTTTTTATGACAAAACAACACTTCGTATATCAGACCAAAGAAAAACATATCCATATTAATGATCGAAGGGTATTCTTTGGGAAAATCCAATATCTCAAGCATCTCCCTCAACACATCCATGTCCGCAGCATATTCTCCTCTCGGAAATACACTTTCAAAAGACCCAAACAGGTCTTCGTATTTTTTGTCAACAACAGAATACACATAGTTCTCAATGTAGTTTTCTATCTTGCGTCCACCGAACCCACGACCCACTTTGTTCACATTCTTCTGCTTGCTATATGCTGCCATGAAGCATAAATATCTCACAAAATCAAACCGTTGTGTCTCACCTACAACCCTTATAGAGTAATCTTTTGCAAAATCAGGCTCAAAAAAGTTTTTCAATTTTTCCGTGAGGAAATAAAGAGACCTTCGGCTTTCGATGGCCAACAACTTCTCCCCTTGGATATTAATCTCACGAAATGTTTTAGTATAAAACTTCTGTTGTTCTTCCCCTTCAGCCAACGGCACAATATAAGAGAATCCAAGGAACGTGTTTTCAAAGAATTCATCATCCACCTTCAGATCGATCGGCCTATAGTTTCCTGGCTCTATTTTAGAGACTATCTCGCTCTTACTTTTCCCTTTATCAGTAAGCATCGTAAAGGTCCATTCCAATACATTATCAAACGGATCCTCTCCATCGTCTACCGGTTGCTCGTCTCCATTAGCCAAAGCCTTCAACCGCGCCTTGTATTTCTCCTTGTCGGGGAATATCCCCAAATATGCAAGAAGCAAACTTGTCAAGCGTTGCTGACCATCAATAATATAATTACATTTACGCCCGTCTTCAAATTTAAACGCTCCAAGAGTTATTGGGGGCACAAAACGTTTTTCTTTGAAGGTCATAATCAAGTTAGACAAATTCTCTTCTTTCCAAACAAAATGCCGTTGATAACTTGGAAGTAGTATTTTCTTTGTCAAGATCAACTCTAGCCAATAAGCTATTGAATATTCACCGTAAAAGACCTTATTATCCATGGTTTTCCCCTTTATACATTTCACATTTCCATCTCCCCCATCACCTTCTCCACATCCTCCAGCGGCACATTCAGCATGCGCGAGACGTAGAGCGGTGTAATGACCTCCATGCTTCCCGACTGGCGTTCCATGCCAATCAGATACTCGATGTTCTTTTTGAGATCGCCGAGGCTGTTGGAGAAAGGCTCTGTAGTAGGCGATGCCTGCTTCTTGCTCTCCGCCTCCTTGGCCCTGAAGGCATCCAGCGTCTCGCTACCGTCCTCACCAAACTTTCCGTCCTTCGCCTCGAAGATGACAGAAGGCTCCAAGACCTCTACCGTGTGCCACGCCCCTTGCGGCACCACACAACCGTAGCTACCAGCGGTGGGATCAAGCAGGATGCGGTCCGTCTCGTTACCCTCATTGTCATAGACCACCTCCACCAGCTTCCCACACAAGAGGAAAACGTTCTCCGTGCTCTGCGGATGACGGTGAATAGGTACAACCGTCCCTGGCAACAGCGCATTGAGCATACGCTGCGAATGATCCCCCTCAGACGTACGCAAGTCATAATTCTGGCGCAAGCGAGGATTCACTTGAGCCTGATCAAAAAGCCCATCAATCAACTCTTTATCTATTTCCATAACCATATATAATCAAATAAAGGGCACACGCCTCCCCATCCCGTAAAGGAAGGCGGAAGCAGAATGCCCCAACAACTCTAATAGCAATATTGCGTTAATATCTGCGCAGCACCACTTGGAAAGCCTCAGCATACTTGCAGCCCCACTGACTGCCACGCATAGCTGCCAAGCCCGTGATATACTCCACACTGCGAGGATGAGGGTACGGACGCATTACCCCGCGATACATCGACAACGCCTTGCATTTCGCCTCCACACCGTCCTGACCTACCTCCACGTAGCAGTTCGGACGAAACAGATTCATGGCGTCGTTGATTGCCCACTCCGAGCACGAAGGCACCTCCATATACCAAAACTCCTTCACAGGCTTCACCGTCGGTTGACGCTGAAACAACCGTATTGCCTCCTGGCAAGCCATGGAAGTCTGCAAGTGGTCATTATTGGTGTCAGCAGGATGATGCGTTATCACAATATCCGGCTCACTCTCCCGAATAGCACTTTCTATGAACTGCACCAGCTTCAAATGCGGCACAGTGTTCATCTCGATATTCGGAAACGTTGCCTCATACTTCTTGCCCACGCCTACATAATTCGTTGCAGCATCCGTGTCCCCCTCCAGCTCCGCATCCGAGGGACGGAAAGCACGCGCCTTCGCCTCTGTACACATGATTGCCACATCCACCTCGTCGCCCTCATGCGACCATTTCCACATCGATGCACCAGCCCCGAGAACCTCGTCGTCGGGGTGAGCCACCACTAACAAGTATTTCATTATTATTTCTTTATTCAAGTTTCGCAAGTTCCTTAGCTTGCTATCTTTAGTTCATAAATCTGTATAA
>ENA-OPMN01000356-OPMN01000356.1-human-gut-metagenome-genome-assembly--contig:-NODE-356-length-18642-cov-2.922365_pt1 | contig 18642 bp, 15 predicted proteins | sample MGYA00241524_ERZ501745 | MGnify/ENA primary metagenome ERZ501745 (study PRJEB25962, sample SAMEA2042567) | human gut metagenome | biome: human gut; feature: human-associated habitat; material: faeces...
AGCAGAGGACTGAAAATCCTCGTGTCACTGGTTCGATTCCGGTTCTAGGCACTTATTTATACCATAGGTATTACGTTATGTAGTATCTATGGTTTTTTTGTATCCCAATAATAAATAACAGTAAATAAAAGATGAGAGTGTAACAATGAATTGGAATGAAGATAAGAGTATAAAGATGAATTTAGATAAAACGGGAAAATCGGATAAAACAGGAACTACAAATAAGGATATTAAATATGATGATATATTATTGAATGGCAATGCAGGAACTACAAATAAAAATTCAGGCATTAAACCGAATGTTAAATATAATGATATATTGTCTAAGTTAGATAAATATAAAGATGAAAATATAGTACCTATGCATATGCCGGGGGCTAAGAGAAATAAAGAATTAATTGAGTTATATATGGGTGATATGGGAAATCCATATGAGAAAGATATAACGGAGATTAATGGTTTTGATAATATGCACAATGCCGAAACTATTATTAAAGATGCGTTTGATGAGGCGGCGGAGCTTTATGGAGCTGATGAGAGCTGGTATCTGGTAAATGGAAGCACTGCAGGTAATATGTCGGCAATATGCGGAGTTACCCATAAAAATGATGTTGTTATAATGGCAAGAAACTGTCATATATCAGTTTATAATGCAGTTATCCTCAATGAACTGAATCCTGTGTATATTTATCCAGAATATGATGAGGAATATGGGTATTATAAGGGGATAACATTAAAAGAAATTAAGTTCATTGTGGATAAATACAGCTCAGACCATGACAGAAATGATATTAAAGCCGTGATACTTACATCACCAACTTATGAGGGAAATGTATCTGATATTAAATCAATAGCAGAGTATCTTCATCAATATAATATTCCATTGATTGTTGATGAGGCTCATGGTGCACATTTTAATTTCTCAGAAAGCTTTCCTCAGTCAGCAGTTAAGAGTGGGGCTGATGTAGTAATTAACAGTGTGCATAAGACCCTTCCATCACTTACACAGACAGCGATTATGCATATTAATTATGGAATAGTTGATGTAGAACGCATAAGAAGGTATTGGAATATATACCAGTCGACAAGCCCATCGTATATATTAATGTCTTCCATAGCAAGAAGCTTAAGCATTGTTAAGAATGACGGTGATAAATTATTTGCTGAATATGTTGATAAGCTCACTATTTTAAGAAATGGATTGTCAGAATTAAAGCACATCAGGTTAATAAATACAGACGACATATCAAAGCTTGTATTAGGATATAAAGATGCAAAATGGTTATATGACACTCTATTTTATAAATATAAAATCCAGCTTGAAATGTCATCTATAAAATATGTAATAGCGATGACATCAATATTTGACTCGCAGGAGTATTATGATAGATTTCTTGCGGCATTAAAAGAGATAGACGAAGAATTAGATAATAGAGTTCTTGCGGCATTAAAGGAGATAGATGAAGAAATAGATGAGAGTATCAGTAAATATGATAGGGAAGATATACTAAATTCAAAAGTAGACAAGGATTTAGATAATAGATTTAATAGCATACATAATGGTGAGGCAGACAATAGATTAAATTATAGTTCAATTAATAATCAGGATAATGGTAATAAGGTAAATATTGCCGATTTCAGGGATGAGCAGACTTTAACAATTGCGGAAGCATTTAATAGGCGGGATTTATCAGGTTGTGATGAAATTCAGATGAATAATGAGAAGATATATGGTAAGATAAGTGGAGAGTCAGTGTATGTATATCCACCGGGAATACCGATATTATGTCCGGGAGAGGTTATTACACGAAAGATTATTGCAATACTTCAGGCGGCTGGTGAGGCAGGTCTGGAGGTTGTAGGTGTAAAAGAAGGAGCTTTGTTATGCCTGAGATAGCATTTTTAATGGGAAAAAGTTCAAGTGGTAAAGATAATATATTTAAGGCTTTAGTTGGTGATAAGGAGCTAAATCTTAAGACTGTTATTATGTATACAACAAGACCTATGAGAGCTGGAGAAAAAGAAGGTGTAGAGTATTATTATGTAGATAATGAGAAGGCATTGGAGCTTGAAGCGGCTGATAAAGTAATAGAAATGAGGACATATAACACGGTATATGGTGAATGGAAATATTTTACAGTTGATGATGGGCAGATCAAGCTTGGAAGCGGTGACAAGTACATTGTTATAGGTACTATTGAGGCTTACAATAAATTTTGTGCATACTTTGGAAAAGATGCAATATTACCGATATATATAGAAGTCGATGATGGAATAAGGCTTATGAGAGCTATCAACAGGGAACAGAAGCAGGAAGTACCACAGTATGAGGAAATGTGCAGGCGTTTTCTTGCAGACAGTAAAGATTTCTCGGAGGAAAAGATTAAGGAAGCCGGAATTAATCAGAGATTTAGCAACGATGGAACAATAGAGGATTGTATCAGGGACATCAAAGAGGCAATTAAACAGCAGCTTTTATAAAAGTGATAAATTTAACTGTGAATAAATTGAAGATTTAAAAGTATAACATAGTTTATTAAAAGAAGCTGGAAATTTATAAATGCAGGATAATTAATTAAATAAGATTAATATCTATAAATAGAATAAGAGTGAGTTGGCTTGAATTGTCTTAATGATATTTATATGATACAATTATATGATGGTGGACACGAAAGAGAGTAAAGTTATGGATATAAAGATTAATGATATACAGACATCATCTTCAGTTCAGCAGGTGAAGAATACAGAGAGTACGGACAGTAGTTTTAAGTTTACTCTTATTAGTAATATAGAAGAAAAGGATCTTCAGGAAAAGCTTGGCAGTATGATGGAACAGATTACTGAGCAGGGTGAGAAGATTGCAAAGCATATGGATATTAAGGATATGCGAAAGTACAGGGAGCTTGTTAAGGGATTTCTTAACGAGGTTGTTAACCGTTCCCATAAGTTCTCAAGAGAGAACTTTCTTGATAGACGAGGCAGACACAGAGTATATGGTATTGTTAAACTTGTGGATAAGAATCTTGATGAGCTGGCAGGAGAACTTGTTAAAGAAGAGAAAAATCATCTTGAGATTGTAGGAAGAATTGATGATATCAGGGGTTTATTGCTTGATATATCAGCATAAGATTGGAGTATATAATGAGCACATTTTCAGATATTTATGGATACGATACAATTAAAGAGCATTTACAGAACGCAATTAAATTAGATAAGGTATCACACGCTTACATTATCAATGGAGGGCTTGGTGCTGGAAAGAAGATGATTGCCAAGATATTTGCAAAAGCATTACAGTGTGAGGCAGAAGGCGATAATAAGCCTTGTAATAAATGTCATTCCTGTATACAGACAGAGTCAGGCAATCAGCCTGATATAATATGGGTACGACACGAGAAGCCTGCAAGTATAGGTGTAGATGATGTAAGAGATCAGATAATATCAGATATGCTTATTAAACCATACTCAAGCCGTTATAAGATATACATTATAGATGAGGCTGAGAAGCTTACAGTGCAGGCACAGAATGCACTTCTTAAGACTATAGAAGAGCCACCAGCGTATGGTATTGTTATATTTCTTACGACTAACGCAGACATTTTCTTACAGACTATTATATCAAGATGTGTGCTTCTTGATTTAAAGCCATTAAAGGAAAGCGTAGTTATGGATTATCTTAAGGATAACTATGACGTGTCAGAATATGAACGTAAGTTTGCGGCTGATTTTGCACAGGGTAAGATTGGACGTGCTAAGACTATTATAGAAAGTACGGAATTCGCACATTTAAAGAATGATGTTATGCACGTTATCAAGAATGTGAAGGATATGACGGCGGCAGACATAATGGCAGTTGTTAAAGATGTGACTAATTACAAGCTTACAATAGACGATTATCTTGATCTTATGGCTATGTGGTTCAGGGACGTGCTTATGTTTAAGAGTACCAATGATACGAATTATCTAATATTTAGTGATGAGATTTCGCTTATCAAATCGCAGGCTGAGGTTATGTCATACGAAGGAATTCAGGATATACTTAATTCTATAGATAAAGTAAAGGTAAGACTTAAGGCCAATGTTAATTTTGACTTATGCATAGAACTTCTTATTATGGCTATGAAAGAGGATATGTAGGCAGTTAGTGAATAATTGGCTGATGTTAGGAATTAATATTTGGCAGGATTGGAGATTAAAAATAGATGACTAAAGTTGTTGGTGTTAGATTCAGGCAGGTGGGCAAAATATATTTCTTTGCACCGGGACAGTATAATGTTGAGGTTGGTCAGCACGTTATTGTTGAAACAGCAAGAGGAATTGAGTATGGCCACGTTGTTCTTGGTGAAAGAGAGGTTGAGGATTCAGCAGTTGTACAGCCGCTTAAGGCTATTATCAGAATATCGACACCTGATGATGATGAAAGGGAAGCTAAGAACAGGGAAAAGGAAAAAGAAGCGTATAAGATATGTCTTGAGAAGATTAAGAAGCATAATCTTGAAATGAAGCTTATAAAGGTTGAGTATACATTTGACAATAATAAAGTATTGTTCTACTTTACAGCGGATGGAAGAATTGATTTCAGAGAGCTGGTAAAGGATCTGGCAGCAGTATTTAAGACAAGAATTGAACTTCGTCAGATTGGTGTAAGAGATGAAACTAAGATATTAGGCGGAATTGGTTCTTGTGGAAGACCATTGTGCTGTGCAACATATATGCCAGAGTTCATACCAGTGTCAATTAAGATGGCAAAGGAACAGAATTTATCGCTTAATCCATCAAAGATATCGGGTGTGTGTGGAAGACTTATGTGCTGTCTTAAGAATGAGCAGGAAACTTACGAGGAGCTTAACAGCAACCTTCCTAATGTGGGAGATTATGTTACTACACCTGAGAAGTTAAAGGGTGAGGTATCAAGCGTTAATGTGTTAAGACAGCTTGTTAAGGTAATTGTCACACTTGATGGAGATGAGAAAGAGATAAGAGAGTATCCTGTTGCTGAGCTTAGATTTAAGCCTAAGAGAAGAAACGACAGAATGAATATAGATGATAAAGAGTTAAAAGAACTCGAAGAGCTTGAGAAAAAGGAAGGAAAAGCCCATATTAATGATGACTGATGTTAAGATTAATGCAGGTATTAATGCCAATGAGAGAATTGATGACTTATGCAGGGATAATCTCAGACTAATCCAGAATACAGATGTGTTCTGTTTTGGAATGGATGCTGTGTTGTTGTCTACATTTGCGAAGGCCGGAAAGAACCAGAAGGTGCTTGATATGGGTACTGGAAATGGTGTAATACCAATTCTTATGCAGGCGAAAAATCCAGGCAGTATGTATACAGGCTTGGAAATTCAGGATATCAGTTATGACCTTGCTGTCAGAAATGTTGAACTTAATAGTCTGTCAGACAAGGTTAATATTGTAAAAGGTGATATTAAAGAAGCTTCACATATTTTAGGTGGGGCTTCTTTTAATGTGGTTACAAGCAATCCACCATATATGAATGAAAATCACGGAATTGTAAATCCTGAGAGTGCCAAGGCAATCGCAAGACACGAGCTTCTATGCAGTCTTGAGGACGTTGTAAGGGAAGCTTCAAAGTGCCTTAAGGTTAAGGGACATATGTATATGGTTCACAGACCATCAAGACTTGTAGATATATTTACTTCTATGAAGAATAACCACCTTGAGCCAAAGCGTATAAGGCTTGTGTATCCGCATATAGATAAGCCAGCTAATATGGTGCTTATAGAGGCGGTAAAGGGCGGACGTTCACAGCTTATAGTGGAAGAACCACTTATTGTATACAATAGCGATGGAAGTTACACGGAAAAACTTTTAAAAATGTACAATTAGTATGAATTTAAGAGAGGAGCAGTATGGAAGATAATATTACAGATATTGATTATGATAGTGTGCAGGCACTTGAAGAATTTAATGGCTCTCATAATAATAGCGGAGTTGGGCAGTTATATTTGTGTGCAACTCCGATTGGTAATCTTGAGGATATTACGTTCAGGGTGTTAAGGATATTAAAGGAAGTTGATATTATTGCGGCGGAGGATACGAGAAACAGCATAAAGCTGCTTAATCATTTTGAGATTAATACGCCGATGACAAGCTATCATGAATATAACAAGTATGATAAGGCAAAGGTGCTTGTTGAGAAGATGCTTAAAGGAATGTCAGTCGCTGTAATAACTGATGCTGGAACACCTGGAATATCTGACCCGGGAGAGGAGCTTGTAAGGCAGGCACTTGCATCAGGAATTAAGGTATCATCAGTTCCTGGTGCGGCAGCGTGTATAACGGCACTTACAATGTCGGGACAGGCAACAAGACGTTTTGCATTTGAAGCATTTCTTCCGGCGGACAAGAATGAGCGTAAAGACATATTAAAAGAGCTTGAAGATGAAACAAGAACAATGATTATATACGAAGCTCCACACAGGCTTTTAAAGACACTTAAAGAGCTTTCTGAGGTGTTAGGAGGAAGCAGGGCAGTTACTATATGCAAGGAACTTACCAAACGCTATGAGAATAGTATGGTTACAACGCTTGCAGAGGCGTGCAGTTATTATGAGAATAACCAGCCAAGGGGCGAGTATGTTCTTGTAATTGCTGGAAAAGACAGAAATGAGCTTAAAGAGGAAGCACAGGCACAGTGGCTTACTATGTCTGAGCAGGAACACGTTGATATGTATATAGCACAGGGACTTGATAAAAAAGAGGCTATGAAGGCAGCAGCCAGGGACAGGGGCGTATCTAAGAGGGATATATATAATAAGCTTCTGGGAAATTAGTTCTTAAAAGAAAAAATGTTACACAAATGTTAAAAACTTATATAAAAGAGTGATTAAAAGAGAGTCTTAGCTAAAATAAATTTAAGAGTAAATTTTAAAATTATAGGTGGAGTGGTACAAATCCCCTTCTTTGTCAGATAATATTTCTGGTAAGGAAGGGGATTTCTTATCTTCTAATCTTCTATTGTATGTTCATTGATAATTGCCTTAATGGCCTTATAAAGGTAAGGCTTGAGCCTGTCAATATCAGCTGGTTCTTTGTAAAGGATTGAGCTGTAGCATGTTGAGCTTATAAGCTCGACAATCATAAACAGCATAATCTCGGGCTCGTTGAGGTTAAGACCAGAGTCTTCAAGCATTTCATAGTAGATATCTTTAAAATTAATGTCGTCATCAGCGACATTGGTTGTAAGAGCCTCTTTAAATATTCCCCACGACAGGTTCTTTGATATAAATGTAAGAAGTGTCTGGTTGGTGTTAAGCACATTAATTATGTGGTCAGCAATAAATATAATCTCCTCAGTAAATGTAATTGTAAACGAATGGTCATTAATCTGCTGTTCTTTTATATGAAGCTCTAATGCACTCACTGCATTTTTAAAGAGCTTGCTTGCCTCGTGAGAAACGAGCTTATTTCTTATATCATATTTATCTTTGAAATACAGATAAAAAGTTCCCTTGGCAATTCCAGCTTTCTGTGAAATCTCGGCAATTGATGTCTTGGAAACACCCTGCGTTGTAAAGAGCTTAAAAGCTGTATCTAAGAGGGAAGTCCTTTTCTGTTGTTTGTTGTTCTCAAGTTTTCCCATAAAATCTCCAATCTAATGCAGGCATAATATTAGTTGTTCTGTCAATTAATATTCTACCATGTTGAAAATAAAAAATCTATAAAAAAATGACTTTTAGTCATTTTGAGTATTGACTATCGGTCATTTTGTGCTAGAATAACACTTGCAAAGAAAATGACCAAAAGTCATATTTGAGAGATCACGGTCATATGTATTGAATTGATAATAAATGTAATTAATTAAGAGAGTTATTAATTATTGAGAGGTTATCAGTCCAATCAAAGTAAAATTACGTCGCAGACGTAGAAATGAGGCGAGTTATGGAAAAGTTTGGAAAAGTAATTGTTAAACTCAGAATTCCAATTCTTATTCTGAGTTTCCTGCTTCTTATTCCATCTGCAATCGGATACTTTAATACAAGAGTTAATTACGATATTCTGTATTATCTTCCGAATGAGATAGAGACTATGCAGGGTCAGGACATTCTTATGGATGACTTCAATAAGGGTGCATACGCGATGGTCGTTGTCCAGAATATGGATACGAAGTCTACTGACAGACTTATTAAGAAGGTAGAGAATGTAGACCACGTTGCACAGGTTATTTCTTACACAGGAATAGTTGGTGAAGATGTTCCATCTGAGATTGTTCCATCAAAATTCAGAAAGTATTTCGAGAATGACAGCACAGATACAACTTTATTTGCAATATTCTTCGATAATACAACTTCAAGTGATGATACTATGAATGCTATCATACAGATAAGAGAGCAGACAGAGGGTCAGGCCTTTATAAGTGGTATGTCAGCAGTAGTTACGGATACTAAGAATCTTTCGGAGAAAGAGACACCACTTTATGTACTTATAGCAGTAGTTCTTGTATGTATCGTGCTTGCTATATTTATGGATTCATTTCTTGTACCAGTATTCTTTATGATAAGTATAGGAATGGCAATTGTATACAACCTGGGTTCTAACATTTTATTAGGTGAGGTTTCATATATAACTAAAGCTCTTGCGGCTGTACTTCAGTTAGGTGTTACACTGGATTATTCAATCTTCTTATGGCACAGCTACAAGGAAATGAAGGAAATATATCCGGATGACCACAAGGAAGCGATGGCAGTTGCCATTAGTAATACACTTACATCCGTAGTTGGTTCTTCTATAACAACAGTTGCAGGTTTCATTGCACTTTGCTTTATGAGCTTCACACTTGGTCTTGACCTTGGTATCGTTATGGCAAAGGGTGTTGTATTCGGTGTTATCGGTTGTGTAACAATCCTTCCATCATTGATACTTACATTTGACAGGGCATTAGAGAAGACAATGCATCGTGAGATTATGCCAAACTTCGATAAGCTTGCTACATTTATAGTAAACCACTCATGGATATTTGTAATTGTCTTTGTTGTATTATTAGGACCTGCTATATATGGACAGAATCATACATCAGTATATTATGATTTGTCTGATACACTTCCAGATGACCTTGCCTGCTCACAGGCTAATAAGAAGCTGGAAGAAAACTTTGATATGAATTCAATCTATATGATACTTGCTGACTCTAGTATGTCTACAGATACAGCTAACGAAATGCTTGATAAGTTAGGTGATGTAGACGGTGTACAGTTCGCACTCGGACTTGACACAGCACTTAAGTCTGGTATTCCACAGGAATTCTTACCGGCTAAGACAGTATCAGAGCTTAAGGGTGAAGATTATCAGATAATGATGATTGCTACAGATTACAAAATAGCATCAGATGAAATTAACAATCAGATTAGTAAGGTGAATGATATTGTAAAGTCTTACGATTCTAAGGCAATGGTAGTTGGTGAAGCTCCTTGTACCAAGGATCTTATCACTATAACAGATAAGGACTTTAAGACAGTCAGTACGGTATCAATAGTAGCTATATTTGTTATTATCCTGTTCGTACTTAAATCAATATCGCTTCCAATTATACTTGTTTCAGCAATCGAATTTGCTATATTTGTTAATATGGGTATTCCATATTTTACGCATACACAGATACCATTTATTGCATCAGTAGTTATCGGTACTATCCAGCTTGGTGCAACAGTCGATTATGCTATTCTTATGACAACAAGATATAAGAAGGAAAGAAGCCAGGGATACGCTAAGAAGGAAGCAATCCAGATAGCTCTTTCAACATCAATACCATCAATTATTGTTAGTGCGCTTGGTTTCTTTGCCGCAACATTTGGTGTTGGATGTATAGCTTCAGTTGATATGATTGGTTCGCTTTGTACACTTATGGCGCGTGGTGCAATTATAAGTATGTTCGTAGTTATCTTCATACTTCCATCATTGTTTGTATTATGTGATAAGCTCATTATCAATACAAGTATAGGATTTAAGCCTAAGAAGAATCAGGATATGTAATCAGAAAGATGTATGAACGGGTCAAAGGTGTATATGCCGTAACAGATATAAGAATATATCAGGAAGTAAGAAAATGGAGGAATAGTTATGGTTAAGAAGACTTTATTTAAATATAGTTCAGTATTATTAAGTGTTGTTCTTATTGCTTCAACACTTACAGGCTGTGGCACTAGCACAGCATATAATCAGACAGGCAGTGAGGTTGCAATAAGCAGTGAGGCTGCTTCTAATACAGAGAATATTATAACAAATGCTATTAAGAACGAGCTTTCAATATCAAATACAAGTACATTAAAGACAAATACAAGAGACGAGATGGTATATGTATTTGATAAGGCAGACGGAACTCAGGATCACGTTCTTGTAACAGAAAAGGTTACTGATTCTAAGGGCGAAACAACAACTAACCAGAGCACATCTGATAAGACTGCTCCTGTTTCAATAAAGGTTACTTACAAGTTAAATGGTGTTGAAACTAAGCCAGAAGATATGATTGGCAAGAGTGGTAAGGTTACTATCAGATATGACTATACTAACAATGAGAAGAAGAATATAACAGTTAATGGAAAGTCACAGATAGCTTATGTTCCATTTACTATGATTACAGGAACACTTCTTCCAACAGATAAGTTCAGTAATGTAGAAGTTACTAACGGCAAGGTAAGCAAGGTTGGCGATAATATCATTGCACTTGGTATGGCTATGCCAGGCTTAAAGGATACTTTAAACCTTAAGTTTGATGGTGAAAGCCTTGATATGGATATTCCAGAATACTTTGAAATATCAGCAGATGTAGAGGATTTCGAGCTTGATATGTCTATGTCAGTTGCTACAACAAGCACACTTAATGATATAGATACAGATGATTTCTCACTTGCTAAGCTTGAAGATAAGATGAATGAGCTTCAGTCAGCAGCTGACCAGCTTACAGATGGAACAGTTACTCTCCAGAATGGTACACAGACACTTTCTGACAGTATTCCAGCACTTACAGATGGCGTGAACCAGTTAAATGATGGTGCAAGCCAGCTTAAAGATGGTATCTATGCTTATACAGATGGTGCTACAGCTCTGGCAGCAGGTGCAGGACAGCTTAAGGATGGTATCAGTGCATACACAGCAGGAGCTAACCAGCTTGGTGCAGGTGCAGGACAGTTACAGTCAGGTTTAAAGACTTATACTGATGGTGTAGGAGCACTTAATGCAGGTTCAGGCACATTACAGAGTGGTCTTTCAACATATACAGGCGGGGTTGCCAGTGCGGCAGCAGGTGCAGTTTCATTACAGACAGGTTTAAAGGCTTATACAGATGGTGTTGCTAGTGCAGAGGCAGGAGCTTCACAATTAAATGAAGGAATAAAGAGCATTAAGACAGCACTTATTGGAAATGTTGTTAAGGAACTTGCAGCTAATTCAACAGCTTATAAGATGAATTCTGTAGCAGACTCAACAGGAAAGACTGTTATGGAGCAGGCAGCTGATTTACAGAAATTAGGAACAGCATTAGGTCTTAGTGATGTAACTATAGCAACAGACCTTAGTGATCTGGGTAAGAAGAGCAGTAGTGAGGCAGCAACAGATATATCAGCTTATTTTGTAAAGTATCTTACAGCTTATACAACTAATATAATAACAGAGACATATACAGAAGCTATGACAAGCGGTAAGCCATATTCTCCACAGGTATCACAGGCTGGTTCAAAGGATTATGTATATGTTAACCAGTTAGGACTACTTATTAAGGCTGCTGGTAATATAGGGGCTTCAAGTGCATTAGATGCAGTTGTTAGCAATCTTAGCAATAATGAAACTATTAATGCAGCATTAAAGCAGCTTACAGAAGGAAGCCAGTCATTAACAGACGGACTTGGTGAACTTGTTAAGAATAACGATACACTTAACGCAGGTGCATCACAGCTTAATGCAGGACTTGCACAGCTTAGTGGTAACAATGATACACTTAATGGTGGTATAGCACAGATAAGCGCAGGACTTGCACAGCTTAACGACAATAATGATACACTTAACGGTGGTATTGAACAGATTGCAGGCGGTTTCAGCACACTTAATTCTAACAACGAAGCTTTAAGAAGTGGTTCTACACAGCTTGCTGATGGAACATCAACACTTAAGTCATCTTCTGTAACTTTAGCAGATGGTGTAACACAGCTTAATGATGGTGCTATAACACTTAAAGATGGTATGGCAGAATTCAATGAGACAGGTATTAAAGCTATTACAAGTCTTGTTGGTGATGATGCTGATACAGCAGTAGATACAATCAAGGAAGTAATCAAGCTTGGTCAGAATTACAACACATTCCTTGGTAAGTCAGATGGTAAGGATAATTCAGTAACGTTTATATATAAGACAGCTGAATTAACTAAATAAGCTTACTTTTCCAAAACTCTCATATATAAATTATGCCGGCCCGGTCGGCGGAAAGATTAATAATCTTTCAAAAAACCCCACAGAAATTCATATCTGTGGGGTTTTTGCTATGCAGACAGTGCGTTAAAGGTTACGCAGCTGCGACAGTATAGTTATATGTTAATATAATTCCATAATCATTTTGAATGTTATGATATGCTTTTAAAATAATCTTCAAGTCTTGTAAATGTCTTAATAAGTACGGCGGCTTCATCTTCGCTTAAATCGTCAGTTATATGTTTAATCATATCCCGATGAAATCTCATATGGTGAGTGTATGCCGCATTACCCTTTGGTGTGAGGGAAGCATATACGACACGGCGGTCTTCTTCACTTCTTGTCCTTATTACATATCCCTTTTTAACAAGTCCGTTAATGCCGACTGTAAGAGTTCCCATAGTCACGCCTAAGGCCTTGGATATTGTTCCCATAGTGCGTGGCTCTTTAATTCCGATAGCTTCAATTATGTGCATATCAGTAACTGTGATGTCAGAAAATTCATCTGTAATTAAAGCCTTTTCTTCAATGTTCATTATATCATTGAATAAAGTTACTAAAATAGAGTTCAATGATTCGTAAATGTCCATAGGTATTACTTTCCTCGCTTCAAAATATTTTTAATTATACAATGAAATGGTGTGTTAATGCAACAAAATACTGCGGTATTTGTGAGTTAATGCGTTAAATACAATTTGCAATTTTATAGGATAAGTAGTATCATTAAATGGAGTATTATTTTGACAATATAGAGCAATAAAAGTACAGATTATTGCCATAAAATATTACTTAATATCAGGTTAAAAGTTTAATGATAGATGGAGGCACGTATGAAGTTCATAGCAATTGGCGAATTGATGTTAAGATTGTCACCACCTAACTATGAGAAGATAGTTACAACCCACAATTTCATAGTTAACTATGGTGGAGCAGAAGCCAACGTAGCAGTTTCACTCGCTAACCTTGGTGTAGATTCAACATTTTTTACAGTATTACCTAACACAGACCTTGGTAAGTCTTGTATCAACTACCTTAAGGCTAATGATGTACACACTAAGCACATTATCAAGTCTGACGGAAGAATGGGACTTTATTACCTTGAAGAAGGTGTTTCAGTAAGACCTTCACAGGTAATATATGATAGAGGAAGCTCAGCATTTGCTGAATATGATTATAAGGATGTAGATTTTGAGAACATCTTAAAGGATTATGACTGGTTACATTTAAGTGGCATCACACCAGCTCTTTCATATAACTGCCGTCGTCTTATAGATAAGGCTATCAAGGCAGCTAAGAAGCTTGGACTTACGGTAAGCTTTGATCCTAATTTCAGAAGTACATTATGGTCTTTTGAAACAGCAAGGGATGTACTCAGCAGATATCTTCCATATGTAGATGTACTTATAGGTATTGAGCCTATCCATGTATACAATGCAGATGGTACAGATGTTAAGGACGGCCTTACTATGGATCCATCATTTGAGGATATGGACAGAGTATTCAAGGCTATTGATGAGCAGTACCATATGAAAGCAATTGCAAGAACAGTACGTTATGTTCATTCAGGAAGTAATAACTCTCTTAAGGCTTTCTACTATGCTGACGGAAAGACTTACGAAAGCAAGACACTCAATTTTGAGATTGTTGACCGTGTTGGTGGTGGAGATGCATTCTCTTCTGGTCTTATCTATGCTCTTATGCAGAATGACTGGAAGCACGAAGATATCGTCAATTTCGCAGTAGCTTCTTCAGTAATGAAGCACGCTATCCGCGGCGATACTAACATCACAAGCGTTGACCAGATTAAGCGACTTATGAATAATGCTTCATTTGATGTGCAGAGATAATAAGCGTAGGTCATACAGAAGGAAGGTCTAAGGAAAATCAGTACTTGAATAATGATTTTCCCTAGACCTTCTTCATATGAGATTAATAACAGATAGATTATGGTTAATATACCGGAGGATATATGAAAAAAATAAAAGAACTTATGCCGGAGGCATATGATTTTAATGGAAAGCTTTCATTAAAACAGGCGATACCACTTGGACTTCAGCACGTTATGGCGATGTTTGTAGGAAATCTTACACCGTTGCTTATTATTACAGGAGCCTGTGGTATTGGAGCAGGAAGTGAGTATGCATCTATTCAGGTTGCACTTTTACAGAATGCTATGATTATAGCTGGTATTGTAACACTTATACAGTTGTTTTCAATTGGACCTGTTGGAGGCAAGGTGCCTATTATTATGGGTACAAGCTCTGGATTTATCGGAGTATTCAGCAGTATAACAAAGGTTATGGGAGGCGGAGTATTAGCCTATGGTGCAATTATGGGAGCATCCATTATAGGTGGTCTTTTTGAAACTGTGCTTGGTGCATTTATTAAGCCTTTAAGAAGATTTTTCCCATCAGTTGTAACAGGAACTGTTGTGCTTTCTATTGGACTGTCACTTATTTCTGTTGGTATCAATTCATTCGGTGGTGGAAACGGGGCTAAAGACTTTGGCTCATTAGAGAATCTGTTTCTGGCGTTTGTTGTGCTTATTGTTATATTATTCGTTAAGCACTGGACAAAGGGATATCTTAGTTCATCATCTATACTGATTGGAATTATAGTTGGTTATATTGTAGCAGCTATTATGGGCTGTGTGCTTCCACATACAGCAGTTAATGCTGAGGGAGTTGAATATACTAAGTCATGGGTACTTAACTGGAATAAGGTTGCAGAAGCTAAGTGGATTGCGATTCCTAAGTTCATGCCAGTTAAGCCAGTGTTTGACTTAAGAGCAATACTTCCTGTGCTTGTTATGTTTGTTGTAACAGCAGTAGAAACTGTTGGAGATATATCAGGTGTTATGGTCGGTGGAGTAGGAAGAGAAGCGACAGATAAAGAACTTTCAGGCGGAGTTATGTGTGATGGTTTAGGTTCATCGCTTGCAGCACTTTTCGGTGTGCTTCCTAATACATCATTCAGCCAGAATGTTGGCCTTGTTGCAATGACTAAGGTTGTTAACAGAATTGCACTTGCATCTGGTGCTGTATTCCTTATATTATGTGGTCTTATTCCTAAGCTTGGAGCATTAATATCAATCATGCCACAGTCAGTACTTGGTGGTGCGGCAGTTATGATGTTCTCATCAATTATTGTAAGTGGTATCCAGCTTATCACTAAGGAGCCGCTTGATGCAAGAAGGCTTTCTATTGTATCGGTTGCACTTGGTGTAGGCTATGGTATGGGTGTAAGCCCTGCAATCCTTGCACATACACCACAGGCAGTACAGCTTATGTTTGGTGAGTCTGGTATTGTTCCAGCAGCATTTGTAGCAATATTACTTAACATAATTCTTCCTAAGGATAAAGCTGAGGAAACGGTTAAAGAAGTTGTTTCAGAAGAAGCAGCAACAATAAAGGAAAAGGCTGTAACTAAATAAGGTACAGCAATTAGCGAAGATACCGGGAAAGACGAATAAGGTCATCAGGAGTATCAATATCATATAATTCATATTCATCCTGTGCAGGAACTAAAACAACCTGTGCAGGATATTTTTTTGCAATAAAACCGCCACCCTTGCCTTGTGGAAGTGTAAGGAGCTCATTATAATAGCACTCAGGAAATATTACTGGTGCGCCTGCGTTTTCGTTGAAGGCAAGCCGGCATATCTTATTATTATTATTAATATTATTATTATTGAAATAATTATTATTGGCATTGCTGGATTTATCTGTGCTGTTACAAGCAAAATAACTGCTGTTGTAGTAAATAAATAAAAGGCACAGCAGCTGAAGGCTTGTCTTAGTGATAAGCGGCTGGTCTGATGGAAGAAATAATATCCCTTGGGTGCAGCAGCTTTTGTGTCTGTTAGTTTCCTTTAGAATACGTGAAACACCAAGACGTACCATATCATTTCTGTAAGGCATATTGTGTTTAATGCAATGTATATGTTCCCGTTCACATATCTGTACAAGCTCATCATGACGGGTTACGGCAAGAGTTTTACCAAAGCTTACAAAGTGGCTTATATTTATCGCATTTTCAAAGAGAGTGTTGTTGTTGAAGGAGGCTAAAAGCTTGTTGGTACCGAATCTTTTTGACATACCGGATGCCATAATAATGCACGAAATAGAGCTGAAGGTATTATCAATATCGATTAAAAGTACATCAGATCTGCTTTTAATACTGTCAAGAAATTCTGTGGATTGTTTTCTGATGACCGCTAATACGCGTGAGTTATCAAGAAGACTTTTAATGTTCTCCTGAAAAGGGATACAGGAGCTTTCCAGATAACCAAGCTCGTCAATAACAAATACACTATCAGCAGAGGTCATAAGATGCTTCATAATGGCAGGACAGGCGCAGTTAATAAAGCCATCCTCTACGGAGGTCATGTTGTTGCCTTTTTTAGGGGAAACAGGAGTGAGTGTACGTGGTCTGCCAATCACATATTCTTTTCCATCATCTATAAGATTAGATTTAATAACAACTTCTGGTGTGTCTGTTCTGCGGCTTAGCAGATAATTGAAAAAATCAGACATATCCATAGTTTCTTCAATCTGGTTTAAAATGTTGTTTAACAGATATGATTTGCCACTTCCCCGGTCTCCCGTAATAAAAAGATGTTTTTTATCTGACATCTTAAAAAATGTAATTACAGCCAAAGCATCTAAATAACAATTATCCATAGAATAAATAAGTCACCTCGTTTCACTAAATGATTTTATAACGTATGTGTGTCTGGTGAGAATAGACATTTATACGCAGTATAGGTATAGGTCTATAATGCCACAACTACGCGGTGGGTTTTATGGTTAATGTCAGTACATTCAATGACATTAATATTATCATATATAAGAGACATCTTTTCATTAATAATATCAAGAGAGTCTGTATGTGTATTAATGGTGCTAAGGATTGTCCCAGACTTCATAAGAAGTATATTATCGCAGTATTCTAAAGCAAGCTCAGGGCTGTGAATACACATTAGGGCGCATCTGCCATCGGATACAATACTTCTTATGTGCTGCATAAGAAGATGACGGTTAGAAAAATCAAGTGCACTATCCGGTTCATCGAGAAGAAGCAGTGGGGAAGCCTCTATTATGGTGCGTGCCAGAATACATAACTGCTTCTGCCCTTCGCTTAAAGCTAAGAAGTCTGATTCGTATAAACCCTTAAGTCCAACCATATCAATAGCTTTATCCACACGCCTGAGCATATCTGTGGTGTAGCCTCCAAGTATGTGCATATGAGGATTGAAGCCAAGCAGACATACATCCCTGACGGTCATGCTTATAGTAAGATTGTTTCTTTGGGGAATGTAGCTTATGAGCTGTGCCTTTTTTTTAACAGAGAGGTTTTCAAGTAAGTGTTCATTAAGCTGACATTTTCCGTTGTGTTTTATAAGTCCCATGATGGCCTTAATAAGAGAGGTTTTACCACAGCCGTTATTGCCAATAACAGCATTAAGCTGTCCAGGCATAAGGTCAAAGCTTACGTTATCAACCGCACAGGTGCTGCCGTAATATACTGATATTCCGTCTGCGGAAAATGTATTATTGAATAAATCGGACATCATAACGCCTCCTTTTTATTAGCTCTGATAAGCAGAATGATAAGCAGTGGAGCACCAAGAAGTGAGGTAAATATACTGACTGGCAGCTCTGATGGGGATACACTTCTTGCCAGTATATCAGCAAGTGTCAGTAAAATAGCTCCTGTGAAGCCACTTGTTATGTATGTAAATATGTCATTACGCTTTGTAAGAAGTCTGGCAATATGAGGTGCGATAAGTCCGATAAAGCTTATAAGCCCCGTAACACATATTATTGATGATACGATAAGAGTAGCAAGCATTAATATAATAAAACGCAGACTTGTCACATTTACACCTAGTGATACGGCTTCTTCCTCGCTTGTAGAAAGAATGAGAACCTGTCGGTATAACAAAGCTATTACAATAAATCCGGCAAGTGTTGTGAAGAAGGGAATAGCAAGGCTGTCCCTTGAAATACCATTAAGGCTTCCCATAATCCAGTATTCGATTGAAGCAAGCTGTTTTTCGGGATCTGCAGCAAGCTTTAGAAACATAAGTATAGTCTGTGCCACAGAATGAATAGCTATACCGGCAAGCACGATTGTATAACTGTTTCTGCCAGGGACAAGATAAGCCGTAAGCAGAGTTATTATGAGTGCTGTAACAGCTCCGATAAAAGCAGA
>ENA-OPMN01000362-OPMN01000362.1-human-gut-metagenome-genome-assembly--contig:-NODE-362-length-18473-cov-2.323977_pt1 | contig 18473 bp, 13 predicted proteins | sample MGYA00241524_ERZ501745 | MGnify/ENA primary metagenome ERZ501745 (study PRJEB25962, sample SAMEA2042567) | human gut metagenome | biome: human gut; feature: human-associated habitat; material: faeces...
CGTGGCAGCGAATCCATCTTCCGGCTGGGACTGACCTCGAACCGCTACAGTCTCTATGCTTTCGCCGCGGGAGTCTCTTTACTGGCACTGGTAATCTTCATCCCGGGACTGCACAGTGTATTCAGCGTAGCCGATCTGCCTATGACAGCACTCGGTCAGATCGTAGGGCTCTCTCTGCTACCGACCGTGCTGATACAGATAATGAAAATTATCCGGCATAGATAATTGGTTTAATCAATATCTTCCACAGACTGCAATCTTTCCTTTTTTACCTTCAGATATTCTTCCGCATAATGTGTCTCTTCGTTGGTTGTCAGAATTACCTCCTGCCCCTGCGGCATATCAATATCTGTTGCCACAAGCAGGAGGGAATCCTCCTTCAGCCAGCTTTCCAGCCCTGTGAAAAACTGCGGGTCGTAGTGATCTGCCCCTTTCAGCTCATTATGATATCTGTCAAAGGAATAGTTCACGGGAGACAGTACATTATAGTCATAATAGCAGACACCCTGCCCCGACCAAAGGCTTGTCGTTACCAGATAATCGTAACCATCCTTTTGTGTGAGGAATATCTGTACGTTCCCCGCATGGGCAATGGCGAATTCCTGCGACCACAGAGGAATGATTCCATATTGTCCATCTCCCAGATATTCGTAGACCGCTACCGTTCCCCAGTTTCCGGCCTTCCGCAATGCTTCCGTGAGATCCCCGTTTTCTTCCTCCAGATAGACCTTCGTTACGACCTTTTCCTTGTAGCCGTTATGGGTCAGATCATAATATCCGGTATAGACCTCTGTCATATCCGGTTCTTCTTTGTCGATATTCTCCTCTTCCAGATAACGAGAATATGTTTTTTGTACCGAAAAATCTCCCAGAGAAAAATTACCATCTTTTTGCATGGATACCGGTGCCGTTATATTAAAGCCAGTCTCATAAACCAGGTCCGCCATCTCGTTCATATTTATGCCAACCCCTACATTTGCAAAGGGCTGTCCTCCACGAAAATCATACCGGATCTGCGCCCCCACACCGATGCTTTTATAAGTGTATCCTTCCAGTTTCTGCAACAGACGGGTCTGATCCAGATCAATACTCTTCTGAGCATCTATCTTTCCGTTTTTATCCAGAAAATCCACATGAAGTGTATGGAACTGTTCATCCAGCGTATCCGCCGCAAGGATCCGTCTTTCAAAATCTTCAACCACATTTGTATATTCGGAGACCTTCGGGGTTCCTTTCTGTACATCTACATAATACAGTCCTTCCACATGGACACCGGTTCCTGTCCCCTGTATGGTAGAAATATAGTACTCCTTGTCGCCATCCCCGTCATAATCCGCGGCTTCTACCGCAGGAGGTGCCAAATACATGTTTTGCCAGGGAATCTCCACCCGGTATTCCTCGTCGCCGTCATGGATCACCAGACAGTCTTCTGCACCGTTGCCCCAGACACTGACAGACTCGTCATAAGAATATGACAGCACCCCATATTCTCCTTCCGGCAGTTCCCGGGCAGCATTGACCGAGACCTGATCTGCCAGGGTTTTCTCCTGATATAGTCCGGTCTGGTAAGTAATTTTCTCCGGCTCAGGTTCCGTTGTCGTCTCCGGGATCGTCTGTGAGGTGGCTGTAGCGGTTTCCTGACCGACTTCCTCTGCCTGAGCAGATTCGGTATCAGAGATTTCCAAAGCGTCCCTACTGCTGCCACAGCCTGTCAGAGAAAATGCCACGATCAATACCAATAATCCGCTGCTTATTTCTTTGTGAAGCTTTCTTTTGTACATACGCCCTCCCCCTATAGCCGGTAAATGCATTTTCTATCTTTATCATATCTAACGAATCTGGCAAAGTAAAGCCCAAAAAAGTCCAAAAAGTGCCGACACCATGCTTTTCGGTATCGGCACCTTTTCTTTTTAAAATGCTGAAAATCACTCTGAAGACATTGTAACACCTAAAGCCAGCTTTAGATCAAGAATTATTGTTTTACATATCTCTGATTTTTACTATTTGGCTTTTCCGGCAATGTCATTTTTATTAGTCCCAACTCTATGGCCGGCTTGATATAATTTTTTCGAAATGTTTCCTTGGATTTCAGATGCAGTGCCTCCATGATCGCATTAGCGGTATAGGGGACATCGTACTCCATTACTTCCAGCATCCGTTTTACATATTCTGACATACTTTCATTTGTCTTATTTACCTGTATGATAACCTCATCTAATACCTGATCTATCATACTCAACATAAATTCTATAAATACATCTGAATTTCCATTCACATGACATTTTGCTATTGCATCATAATATTCTGCCTGGAATCTTTCAATCTGACTTTCCAACGGAATATATTCAAACACATTTCTCCAACGATATAGCATTACCGTATGCCATAATCTGGCCATTCTTCCATTTCCGTCTGCAAAAGGATGTATAAACACAAATTCGTAATGAAAAACAGCTGACACAATAAGCGGATGTATTGTCCCTTCACTGCTTTTAACCCATGAAAATAAATCCTTCATCAGTTCATTTACCATATTCGGCGGCGGTGCCACAAAAATACACTGATCTCCGGAAAAGACACCCTCTTCCCCTTTTCTGAATACGCCGGATTCCTCTACTGTTCTATAGGTCATTATTCCATGGATTTTTATCAGATCTGACATGCTTTTGGGATTTATTTCCGAGATTTTTTCATATGCAGCATATGCATTTTTCACCTCTTGTATTTCCTTTTGATCTCCCAATACAAGATGACCATTGATGACATCTCTCACTTCAGACAGAGACAAGGAATTTGCTTCTATTTTTAAGGAAGAATGAATGGATCGGATCCGGTTGTTTTTCCTTAAATGCGGTCTTGCCTCTAATTCTCTGTGACTGCTTATTTTACCTACTTTTTCAGATATAGAAGAAACAAGCTCCAACATTTTATTTGAGATCGTATATGGCGGTTCATATTTTCCCATTTATGTCACTCCATCTTGCTTATTATCTTGCTTACTATCTTACTCGTTTTGGATATCATTAGCAATCTTTTTATTTTTCGCTTAAACATTTTCTTTCTCCTTTCCGCATTTTTTTATTCTATTACTTTCCTTGTTTCCGCATTTTTTATACATATACTTTAGCAAATTTCCGCGTTTTTTCAACATATCTTGTAGTAATCAAGAAAAGCAGCTATTAAATAAAAATAAGTATTCATGTATAATTTATGATATACTATTTAAAATTATCATTCTGAGAGAAAGGAATTCCGACTATGGGAATCAGATTAGTCTGCAGTGACCTCGATGGTACACTTTTACAATATGGAAAAAAAGAATTGGAAGGCGAGATTTTTGACCAGATCCGGGCACTTCATGACCGGGGGATCCTGTTTTGCCCGGCGTCTGGAAGACAGTATACCAGTCTGCGGAAGCTGTTCGCTCCGGTGGCGGATTGCTGTATTTTCTTATGTGAAAACGGTGGCGTGATCTACAAGGACGAGCTGTGCATTGCGAAAAATCCCATGCCCCGTGCCCTGGCAGAAGAGATTGCGGAGGATCTGTGGAATCGTAGTGACGGTCAGGGTGAAATCATGCTCTCCGGACAGAATACGGCTTATCTGATGGAACGTGGGCTGGGAATGCTGGACAGAATAAAGTTTATCGGCAACAACTATCAGGTCATTCAGGATCCTTCCGAAATTCCGGAAGACATCGTAAAGGTCTCCGTATATCTCCATGAAGGCGTAGCGGCTTATGCTGACCGCTTCGTCCCCCGCTGGGAGCAGGCGAACTGTGCAGTGGCCGGACCTTACTGGATCGATACTACCCTTGCCAACAAAGGCATCGGTGTCACCTCTATCTGCAGGATCCTTGGTATTGACCTTACAGATGTCATGGCATTCGGTGACAATTATAACGACGTATCCATGCTGGATATCGTGGGACATCCTTATATTATGGATGGTGCAGCGGCGCCCCTTCGGGAAAAATACCCGGATCACACGCCGCGCCCGGAAGACATTTTGCGGGAAATTTTAAACGGATACTCTTAAGCCATGTCCGGATGATCTGCTTTTTCCGGAGGTATTCTGCGACTTCGGCTGCTTCCTTCTGTCTCGTGGTAAAAGTACTGTTTTCGTAATGCCCGTTATATTCCGGCAATAATTTCTTTCACTTCTTCTAGCGGTTTGTCTGTAGCGGAGGCTATCTGCTCTGCCGACAGACCATTCTTATACATTTTCAGAATGAGGCCGGCTTCGCCTTCTATTCGGCCTTCTATACGCCCCTTTTCTCGTCCGATTGCAATTCCTTTTTCTTCAATTCCTTCGCCTAAATTGCACATAGCGCTCACATCCTTTCTCATATTTTCTTCTATGGGAATATTATACTCATTTCCTATGATGTTCAGCTTTTCATCTACACTCAATTCCTGGGACAGCAATGCCCCCAGCAAGCGGTGTAATTCGTAGGTTTCATCATGTTCCGGCAGTTCCTTTGCAAGACCTATCATAATGATATTCAACAGATCCAGATTACCTTTCCATTCATAAGAACCGATCAGGTCTTCTTTGGTCAGATGAATATGGCTCATGGTGTTTTCCTCCATATTCATACAGATCCAGATGGAATAGACACATTTGATGTCATCGTAACTCGAATTCTCGAAATCCTTTTCCTTCTGGGAGGAGATCAGTCTGCTCACGTAGAAAACTGCCCGGTTTAGGATCTTATAGTCGCTGGGTTCGTCCTTTTGCGCTTCCACATTGATGATGATCTGCGAAAGGCCATCCTTCATCCGCACATAAAATACAATGTCAAAACGCACCAGACCTTCGTTCAGTTCCTGATTCTCCGTGTTAAAACCAACAATCCGCTTTCCATTCTGAAAATGAACTGCATTCGTCAGTCCCAGCTCCACCGGTACTGTACTGATGTAGGGAATTCCCTCTATAAGCGCTGCGACCTCCAGCGGGTCCATTCCCTTAAATTTCTCCACAGTCTTTATCAGGATCCGTGCCAGAATAATCTTATGTGCTATCAGGCGTTTTGCGCTGTTATCGTATTGGGCGTCTTTGTCTGTTGCCATTACTGCACTCTTTAATTCCGTATTCAATGGTTTCCTCCTTTTGTGTCAGGTAATCATAGATTCCGCCGAAAATAAAAGGATTTCGCCATATCTACATTATAACTTACCTGTTTTTCTGATACAACTGGTTTCTGTGTGGGGTTTGCCTCTCCTGATTTCCCGGGGAAGCAGGTTGACATCAGCTTTCGCTGATAAAGAAAATTCATAAGTGATATGTACTTATAGAGGAAGCATACTCTATATTTTTTAATTATGCAATAACTATATTTCAAAATATACTATTTAAGGGGATCACTCTCAATCCCCCCTATTTTTCCCTCTCCGATTAATAGCATTCATCTGTGTTCAAACATGATCTGGGGTTCTTTGAGGTTCGGGTTTCTGTCAGGTTCATCCAGCTGTTTAGATTGACCAGTACACAGTTTATTATTCTAAAAATTCCACGGCAGATATGCCGCCAGACGAGGTTGCTTCCGATGCAGAAGATTAGTGTCCCAATTCTATCATTGTTTTTTCCTCTGTTTTTATAATGTCTTTTATCCCCGAAAGCAATCCTCGACCTGTTTCACAATCGTTTCATCCAGCCAGCCCTTCTTCGCCATATCCCACAGGATCTCACAGGCTTTTTCGTGAGACATGCCCTGTTTATAGGGACGGCTTTCCGTCAGTGCCTGATAGATGTCTATGCATGCCATCATGCGCTCCTGTGTGTTCAGTTCCACTGCTGTCTTCCCGAAAGGATAGCCGGTTCCGTCCAGTCTCTCATGGTGAAATGCCGCCCAGTCACGGATCTCGTCAAAATCATCAATGTCAGACAGAATATAATAGGTATATGCCGCGTGATGCTTCATCACCGCAAATTCATCTTCCGTAAGTCTTCCCGGTTTCTCCAGAATCTCATTTCCTACCGCTACTTTTCCGATGTCGTGCAAAGCGCCCGCAAGGTACATTTTCTGCACGGTTTCTTCATCAAATCCCATATAGCGGCTCAACCGTTCCGCATCCTCTGCTACACCGATGGAATGGGTGCTGGTGAATGGAGATTTGTAATCGACGATCTGTGCAAAAAAGCTCGCCAGCTCCTTGATCTGTGCGAAGCTTAGCTCCTGTTTGATGCGGGGGATTTTCTCCCACAGAGTTTTCTCAAAGCTATCCTCTCCCAGTGTCAGAAAATGCGGCAGGGGAAACGCCTGCAGGAAAGCATCCACACATTCCTTGTCCACAACGGTTCCTTCATTTTTGTGAAGATATCCACAAGCTTTATTGAAAATATCCTCCGTGAAGCCCTTTGCACCGTATGCCCGGTCCAACAGATCGCTTAAATGAATGATGCGGGAAAAAAGCGGAATCTCTTCCCATGTTTTTCCAAACGGTCCACTCCCATTGGCATTTTCATGGTGATACAGAATTACATTCTTCACATCCGTATGGAAGGGAAGTCTCTGTATATTTTTTTCACCCAGGGTACAGTGAATTCCTACCTGAGAAGCTTGCGGAACATTTGCAACATCCTTATGTAATTCTTCCTGAATATACTGTGTCAGTGCATTATCATGAAGCAGGGCACATGCTGCCAGATCCTGCAGGCTCTCACCGCTGATCCCCAGCTGCTCTGCCATGCAGACACTCATGTATGCCACACGCTTCGCATGTTTGTCAGACACATGTACCAGTTCTGCCTCCACACAGTCCAAAGCATACGAACAGGCTGACAATAATCCTAAAACATCCAGTAACATTTCTATATCTCTCCAATCTCTTTATAACACACCTATTATGACAATGATTTATGTGAAAAGCAAGCATATCCTAGACAATAAATTATATCAAAAAGGAGCATCTCCCGGTACTGCAGAGTTGCTCCTTCTTACTGTCCATCGATCGGATTATGTTAGCTATTGATCCTCTTAATTACTTCTTCCATTACAGGCATCGCAGGTATTGCTCCTTCTCTCTCAACACATAGGGAAGCCACCGCATTTCCAAAGCGGACACATTCTATCATTTCCTGTAAAGAATATTCTTCTATACGCTTACCGGATTCACAAATCTTATATAAAAAGCCTCCCATAAAAGAATCTCCGGCACCGGTGGTATCCACAACTTTGCTGGAATAACCTGAAACATATGCTTCCTGCTGATCCTGCAGATATACAAACGATCCTTTTTCTCCTAAAGTAATGAGTACTATTTTTGCGCCATACTCTGTTATGGTCTCTGCTGCTTTCCGAACATCCGTATAACCTGTTAATAGCTCAATCTCTTCTTCTGATACTTTAACGATATCTGCATATTCTAAAATACTTCTCATCCATTTACAGGCTTCTTCCTGTGAATCCCATAAACTGGCTCTGTAATTCGGATCATAAGAAATAATTGTTCCATTATTTTTCGCAGCTTTTAATGCAATAAACTCTGCATTTCTGGATAGTTCATCTGTTAACGACAAAGAGCCTACATGAAGAATACGGCTTTGGCAGATGATATCTTTCCGTACTTCCTCAGCCTTCAGTCCGATATCTGCTCCGGGTTTTCTGGCAAACGCAAAATTTCGTTCTCCGTTATCTGCCAGTTTAACAAAAGCAAGTGTTGTAAAATAGTCTGCATCACTTATTAATCCTTCGGTTGAAACACCGCATTTATCCAAGGTTTCCTTTAAGAAATCACCCAGGAAGTCTTCTCCTATTTTTCCGATAAATGCTGTTTGGGCACCCAGCCGTTGTGCCGCAACCACAACATTAGCAGGTGCACCTCCCGGATTTTGTGTATAAGACAATGTTTGTCTTTCACTCTCTTTTTTTCCGGTAAAATCAATCAATATCTCTCCCAGAGAGGTAATATCATAATGCCGTTTTGTCCTATATTTTATATCTACGCCTATATTTCCTTGTGGGTATAATTTTCCTGTATAGCGATATAAACCATGCTCCCACAATAATGTAAATGTATTTCCGTCTATGAGGATATCAATATCTGTTTCTTTTTCCATCATTTCACAGGGCACAGTCCGTATACCATATCTGGAAGCTCTGTCTGCCCGGTTATAATTCACGGTCATTTCTTTATTTGAAGAATCAAAGCATATTGTCACGATATGTCTATCTGTATCATATAGATCAATACACAACAACTCTCCATCTCCCGGCAGCTTTCCCTTCAGTTCTACCATAACCGGCTCACTTTGCGGTGGTATGTTTTCACCGGTCCAATGTTTTTCCAATGTTCTGCTGAAGAGCTTCATCTCAGCTTTCACTTTATCAGCCACTTTTGCGCACAAGCGCCTGTTATCATCTAAATACCACACTCGTGATACATCCAGTATTCCACGATACCCCTCCTCCGGACCGAAATCCCGGATCCAGGGCATCCACAGCCAGCCGCCCAGCCAGGCAACAGACCGTATTTCCCCATGCAATACCGGATATGTCTGTGCTGCATAATAATGAGTTCCAAGATCCAAAGTTCCGCTTATCTCTTTATGGAATTCACATTTGTCAAAATCCATCTGTCCGGACAGATATAGCGTCGTTACACTGTCTTTTTCATACATCGGCGAAGTTGTCAAAAACCAGACATCATCAAGGCAGAAGGCATCCGGACATTCAAACATTCTGCCCTCACCGGGCTCTGCTTCGTACAAAATTCCGCTATACGCCCAATGGTACAGATCGGTAGAAGAGAACAGATAAATTCTTCCGCAACTGTCCGGATGTTCAATTCTTCCGGTGGATCCTCCACAGATCATTCTCCATTTCCCTTGTGCAAAAAACACCTTGGGATCTCGAAAATCTCTTCCTCCCTTTTCCGGGACTTCTTTTATCAGCGGGTTTTCTTCTGCCTTTACGAAATGTATCCCATCCTTCGACACTGCCAGATTTTGCGTCTCAAAAATACCGGTTTCATCTTCCGTTCTTCCTGTATAAAATAAAAATAGCTGATCATCATGTACAACAACCGATCCGGAAAAACATCCGCCGTTTTTATCGTTATCATAGGGCATGTCGGGGACCAGTGCCGGTTCCAATTCTTCCCAGTGTATCAGGTCCCTGCTTACCGCATGCCCCCAGTGCATACTGTCCCAGTTATCATGGTACGGATTATACTGATAAAATAAATGATATTGTCCTTTAAAAAACACCAAGCCATTAGGATCATTGATCCAGCCTTTCTGTGGTGTAAAATGTAGGGATGGCCTTACGATATCTCTCATTTTCTTATCCTTTCACTGCTCCTGCAGTCATACCACTTATAATATACTTCTGCAAAATGACATAAAATACCAATTCAGGAAGCATGATCATCAGACTCGCTGCAATGATCCCACTGTAATCCATGGTATATTGTCCTTTAAACATAGATGTCATTAATGACACGGTGTTTAAGGCATTATCCTGAATAAAGGTTGATGCAAACGGGAACTCATTGTAAATATAAACTGCATTAAAAATAATGATCGTCACGAACGTGGGTTTCATAACCGGAATCACCACTTTGGTACACAGCTTAAATAGATTGCAGCCGTCGATAATTGCTGCTTCTTCCAATTCTCCGGGGATATCTCTCAAAAATCCGGTAAACAGCAAGGTATTGAACGAGATGTTCACTGCAACATACGGCAGGATCAGTCCCAAACGGGTTCCAAGAATTCCCATCAATGAATCAATCCGATATACCGGAAACAGTAGTACATAAATAGGGATGCCAATCCCGATCAGCAGGAAAAGATACAATGTTTCCGATGCCTTATGGTTTCTGAAAACCATTCTGGCAATTGCGAACGAACTCATAAAAGTGAATAAAATACTGAAAAAAGTAGATATTACTACCAGTAAAATCGTGTTAAAATACATTTTGGAAAAATCAATAGTATCGATCGCACGCTGATAATTTTCAAAGTTTATTGTCTGCGGCAAAGAAAGCGGACTGTTGACAATCTCATTATTTGTCTTTAATGAAAGCAACATAGCCCACAGTATGGGCATGACCAAAAGAATAATCAATCCCAGCAGACATATGTAAAAAATGACTTTTTTTATCGATATTCTCTTGTTTCTCATGTTTAACTCCTTTGCTTCCTCGTTGTGATCTTAATATAGGAAAACGAGCCCAGAATTGAAAGTAACAGAATTGCAACCGCAATTGCCATTCCATATCCATACCTTCTGGATGTAAATACTGTAAAATACATATATGAGGTAAGCAGCTCCGACTGATGAGTAGGTCCTCCGCCTGTCATCTGATATACCAGTTCATATATTTTAAATACGCCTGTTACCACCAGAACAATATTAATAATAAAGGTCTCTTTCAGCATAGGAATTGTCACATAAAACAAGCGTTGTAACAAATTGGCTCCATCAATATCACAGGCTTCGTAAATATCTCCCGGTATTGCTTTGATTCCGGATAAAAAAATAGTTCCATGGAAACCCAGTACCTGCCATGTGAATACGATCGCCAATGACAATGGAGACCATTTAGTTCCACCGATCCATTCAATAGCAAGCATATCCAGTCCTATTTTACGCAATACACTATTTACCAGCCCATAATTAGGATTCAGGATATATCCCCAGATAATTCCTATGATAATAGGTGCTATTACATAGGGAGCAAAAATCACCATTTTAAAAAATGCGTTTCCGTGAAAATTCTTGTTCATCAATAATGCTGCCATAAAAGATCCAACGATCAGGAATATCACACTGAATAACAATACTAAAAATGTATTTTTCAATGCGATCAGAAATAGCTTATCATGGAACATAGCAACATAGTTTTTTATTCCCACAAAGGATGCTTTTCCAAGACCACTGTAATCCGTAAAGCTATAGTAACATGCGATAAACACAGGAACAATAATAAATACTGCATAAATCATAAGAGTCGGAAGCAGCATAATGATTTTTGCTTTCTTTGTACTCAACCAATACATAGCTTTCTCCCTTTCCATTCTATAGAAAAGAGCGGTATTACTTAATTTCATACCGCTCTTATGGTTTTATCTTTCGGCACTTTGCAAATTTTCTACATAATCAGCTGCTTGTTCCGGTGTGTAAACGCCGGTCATAACACCGAAGGTAGCATCAAAATATCCATATGCCACATTGGACGAAAGTGAATTAAACGGTTCAGTTACTGCTTTCCAGTCATCATTTAATGCCGTGATCATCGTGGAAAGTACAGGATGTTGACTCTCATCAATCTGTCCATTATATGTAGAGCACGGTAATGCCGCGGTATCCTCGGCAATGATCTTGGTTCCCTCTTCGCCGTAATAGAACTGCCAGAACTGCATAATTGCATCTAACAACGCAGGATCTTCTGCTGCCTTTGAAGATACTACATAAACACCGCCGGATGCCTTGATTCCGATCTGCTGCTCATACTGGCTGTCGGAAAAGGTAGGTCCCCAGAAAAATCCGATTTTAGAAGCCATATCACTTCCCTCAAAATCACCGATATCCCATGCTCCGGAATTGAACATTGCTGCATTTCCACCTAGGAACTGCTCTTTTGCTTCAAAATATCCAATATTGGAAATGTCCTTTGTAAAAGTTCCTTTTTCACGCATTTCTTCTACTTTTTCGAAATAGTGAATAAAGTCTTCGTTATTCCAGGAAATGCTTCCATCCTTCAGACCGTCAAGCTTTTCAAAAAATCCATATCTTGCCAACATTGTCTCGAATGCCCAGATACTGTAATTATCCTGCGCCCCCACGGTCAGCGGTGTGATTCCGGCTGCATTCAGCTTATCTACCACATCCAGGAACTCTTCATAGGTAACAGGCACTTCTTCGATTCCTGCCTGCTGGAAGAGATCTTTGTTATAATAAAATCCTACCATCATAACTTCACTGGGCATTCCCACATCTTTGCCGTCAACGGTACATGAATGCACCAGTCCGGGAAGAAGGCTGTCATTGATACCATACTGATCCAATGCATCCGTCAGATCATATAAATACCCATTCTGCGCAAACTCCTTTGCGGTTGCCTGCTCCAGCCAGAAAACATCCGGAAGCTTATTTTCTCCTGCCAGTAAAGTCATCTGCGTATTATGCTCGGACACTTCTTTGCCCGTAATATCAATTTTAATCCCCGGATGGCTTTCTTCAAAAGCAGTAATAATCTTCTGCAGATGCGGCTCCTGTGCCTGAATATCAGCAACATGCTCTGCAAACTGGATCGTGATCTCTCCGGACCCATCTGCAGTCGTAGAGCTCTGCGCAGTCTCTGCACCATCTGTGGTTCCTTCTGCATTTCCGCATCCTGCCATTGTAAACAGCATAGCGGCCGCACAAGTAAGTGCCATCATTTTTCTCCAATACTTTTTCATCATAATTGTACCCTCCTTATTCTTGTACATGAATATCATCTAACGTCCCATACAGGATGTCAATATGTTTGCACATTTTCCCATTCTCTTCCTTCTGACTGTAAATACCCCATGCTTTTCCACAGATGAAGAAACTGGACATTTCACCTTCTATTGCAGGATGGAATGACAAGGTTCCGCGATACATATCACTTTGCAGTCCCAATAATGCATTCAGCACTCCCCAGCTTGCCATTGCTCTGCAATAATGATGACCGGACTCAATCTCACTGAACGGATTCCTCTTGTATCCGTCATAACGATCCCGAATTGACTTTACCACCGTCAGACCTTCCTCTACACAACCTGAATAAATCAGATTAACGGCTACTTCATACTCTACTCCTGTCCACACCTCTCCGGCATAGGATAACGGGAATTTAGGTCTGCCGCCTTTCGGCCAGGTAGCTACTACCATTCCATGCTCTTCATTGATTGCATATGCTCTATGTACACTGTCCGTATGATAAAAATCCGTTTTATAATTATACTTGAATACGGATTCCATAGCAGATTTTACATGCTCTTTCGGTAAAATTTCCCCGATTCCGGCCATATATGCCAGGAACTGTCCGAGAAGCTGATCTGACAGGCAGCCTTTTCCGAATTGATATTTATATTTATCAATCTCCTTCTGTACCTGAATATAATATTCCCCGTCAAACATCAGTTGGTCGGCTCTTGCAGCTCCTTTTTCGTAAGCATCTGCGTATAGCTGATGATGTTCTTCATCCCCTACAATCTCTGCCATCTCTTCGCAGCATTTCAGTGCTGCCAGGAAGATACTGTCCGTCATGGGATTCGGTCCGTAGAATTCAATATCATAGGTTGTATTCTGCTGACCGTCCAGTACATCATCTCCATCCAGATCCCATTGTTTCAGGGCATATTCCATTGCCAGCACTACTTTGGGCCAAATGGTCTTCAAAAATTCCACGTCCCCAAGATTCTTGAAATCCCGGTAGACACGAACAACACTTCCAAGTTCTCCATCACAGGCCGGAACCATTGCATACCGTTCCTGATCAAATACGGAAAACATTCGTGTAGACATGCATCCTGTCTCATCTGTTTCTCTCAAAAATTCTACATTACGCATAGTTTTTTCAAGATCCGGGAACAGAAAAGCAACCGTCTGTGCATAATTCCATACATGAGGCACACTACCGTAACCGCAGCCTATGTAGTCACGTATTCCTTCAAATCCGGCAAAGGTTCCGTCTTCCAGCCGGAAACATAAATTACTTCGAAGATTCGTAATGTTTGCAGTCAGAGCATCAATCACATAATAAGGTAATGTAGTCTTATGGAACATCGCATCGGCAAATTTTCTGCTGTCTGATTCCAGTCGTTCCTTATTATGGTATACATATTTTGCTACATCCCATGCATCTGTGAATTTTGTTGCATAGTAATTTCTTACTGTTCCGTATTCACCGCGCTGGAATTTCTCGTAGTCCTCATCAAATTCGATCCATGCCTTTACCCTGTTAGGGAAATACCATGTAATGGTAAATTCGAAGGTTCTTTCTTCTCCCGGCTGAAGTTCTTCCCAGGCTCCGATAGATCCGATCTTTTCTCTTCTTTTCAGGAAACTGAAATTATGAAATTGTGCAAATTCACATCCCACACTGTCAGATACGGTCTCTTTTTCCAAAAGTCCATCACTGGTAAAGTCATCCCAGAAATCCTGTATTCCATCCACCCATTCGCCGTCAAACCACTGTGTTTTATAGGTTACATTGGATCCACTGGTCAGAATCGCCATATTTCCATACCGTAAATGATCCTCTTTCAAATGTTCGGGTGAATAATACAAGCCCTTCACATCATCAAATTCCCGATATTCATTTTTTACGCTGTCAGCCAGCTTCAGGTTTTCAATAACATCATATCCCTCAAACCCGGATGCATTGGGAAGCGTACCTACCAGGCTTACTTTGGTCGGACAGTCTGCAATATTTTTCACCGTGTATCGGATAATTGCACAGGGAATACTGGAATCATCTGTATTTAAAGGAATAAACGGTGTATATGCTTCCATTGACACTTTTACGGGCAATTCGGAATCTTTGAAATTCACCCTTGCAAAAGGATATTCACAAATCAGTTCCGAATCTTCCATTCTTGGCAGATTTACTAATTCAGCCTGAAGATATCCGTGTGAGCTGGTATATGGCGGAACCATTCTCGATTCCAGAATTTTCGATATAGGTTTTTCCAGTTCTTTGTTCTCCGTACGAATTGCAAAAAAGGAAAGCGGAAATTTCGTATTCTTGGAAGGCCAGTTAAAAATTTCCCAGTCCAGGAACTTTCCTCTTGAATTTACAGAAAAATTACCTGTTCCGATTCCGCCCAACAGAAAACGAACTTCCGTTGCATCCCGCTTAAAGACCCGCGGTGTTCTGTCAAATAATTTCTCTTTTGAAAATGTCTTTTTCATCTTCTCCTCCTTTTAGTTGTTCGGTTGTTCGAATAACTTGTTTTATTTTTTAACTCTCCGCTTTTGCAGAGAGTTTTTTTATTTAATCTTGTTTGTTCGAATAACTTATGCTATGATATTAGCATAACAAAAATATATTGTCAATCACTTTTCAAAATGTGGGGGATTTTATGAACACCAGAACACCAAAATACATGCTTATAAAAAATGAATTTGTCCAGAAAATCGAAAGCGGATATTATCGTCCCGGCGATCTCATCCCTTCCGATAATGAATTAATGCGTACTTTAAATGTAAGTAAAAGCACTATTACACAAGCCCTGAAATGTCTGGAAGCTGAAGGATATATTATACGGCAGCAAGGAAAAGGTACTTTTGTAGCAGACCGCTCCAAAGATAAAATAAACCTATCTATTTATTTATGTCCTATGGAAGATAATGAGAAACATTTTTGGATCTCTCTGATCGAACAGTTTAATCTGACATCTTCCGGTTTTTTTGTAACACCGACTTTTCTCACCAACGATAAGGCTCCTCTGCGTGACTCGCTGTTGCAAAGCTTTACCAGTGGAAATGCACCGGATATTCTGTCCCTGGACGGTCCTGATGTCCCCTATTGGGCATATATGAATTCTCTGCTGCCGTTTGATGGATATATGGATTCGTCTTTCCTATCCTCTTTTCTGTCTCCCATTGTGACACAGGGAACCTATCAGGGAAAACTATATCATCTGGGTTATACGGAATCCACTTTATGTATTCTGTATAACAAGGAGTTGTTCCATTCCCTTGGTATCCGCATTCCGACTTCTGCGGAAGATGCCTGGAGCTGGGATGAGTTTCTGAATGTCTGCCATACAATACAGACCAAAACTTCTTTTCCCTATCCTTTGCTTATGGACTCCGGACGCGGTCTTTCTCCAAAATCCGGAGAATGGAACAGCTACGCCGGATTGCCATTTATCGTGCAGAACAACGGCAGCTTTTTTAACGATACGCTGACGGCAACCTCTGGATATATTAACTCTCCGGCTTCCGTCGCTGCTATGAATTGGCTGGGCGAATTATTTCATAAATATCATTATACCCACGTAGAGGATCTCAGTGCCGATTTTCCTGAAAACTTTGCCATGAGTCTTTCACTGCCCAGTGCCTATTTTCAATCGCAAAAAAGGAATAGTAATATCGGCATAATCCCTCTTCCCCATGGTATAAAAGCAGCTTCTCCCCATGGAAGCTGGGGATTATGCATGTCCAGACAGACACAATATCCCAGGGAATGTTGTGAATTTATCCGTTATGTTTTCAGTCTGCAGAACCAGTTGAAGATCAGTCAGTTAACGGGTATTCCTGTTTTAAAAGAGATTTATGACGTAATGGACAGCTTTCAAGCTGGTTCCGGCAACAGCAATATTTTATTTTCACAATTACGGAACACCTCTTTTACCAGACCGCAGACCCCCGCATATCCTTTCTTCAGTAAGCAGTTTTCCTATGCGTTTTATAATATTGCCATGGGTGCTGATGCACAAGAAGAAATGAATCACCTGGCGCAGCAGGTAGACGATCATCTTTACCGGCATAATTACTATCAACAAAGCTAATAATTTAGGCTAAGGATAAATAAAATCATTTACCCTTAGCCTATTTCCTTAAATATACAATTTTGACATTTCCTCTTCCAGTCCCCACCGCTTACAGTTCTCTGCCAACTGCGCCAGTGAATATCTGAGGTAATCCATGGGCTGTTCCTTCGTGATCTCTACTGCAAAACGAAGATTTTTATAAGTGTTCTTCATTCCCCAGATCACATCCTCCCAAGGAGTTCCCTCCGGGATTCCTTTCACACTTTCATCCGCATAGACCACATTTTTGGCTCCCGCCTGATACAGGAGATCAAAATAGGCTTTCATTTCCACTTCGTTCAGCTTCTCGTGAACAAAAATAAGCCCCTCTCCGTATCCCGCAAAAACAGGCTTGCCCAGATACCGACACAGCATCTGCTTTAGCATCTTTTCCGCACAGGTATAGTCGCTGACTCTTCCCAATACGATCGGAGAAAAACCAATAGAATTAGCCGGAAGAGCGTAAATCATGCCTTCGCACTCTTTTCCGGCTGTTATCATTTTCCCTGTTTTCTCAAAAATCACCAGGGATTTCTCATCATATTTTACTTTTTTCTTATAATCATAGATCTTAATGTCTGCACAAAGCTCTGAAGGGGTAAACTTTTCCATCCCGGTACCTCCATCCGTTTCCGGAAATAAGTATACCTCTTCTGCCCTGTCAGTTCAATCCGGTTCTTTTACCGGGATATCCGAATCTCTTCTACAAAGAAATTCGTGCGATAGAGATAGCACAGTTCCTTCTCTGTGATGTAAAAGCCGTAATCGGCATTAAAATTTTCTTCGTTTTCTTCTTCAATAGAGCCTGCTGCCCGGATCTCGTCCCAGGTCTTCCCCAAAACTTCTTCCGGGGTGACTTCTTCGCCGGTGGCAACGGAGATCGTCACGGGTATGTAATAGGATAATGGATGCGCTGCTCCTGCATAATAAACCGTGTCATTAAAATGCAGGCTGACATACTCGTCATCCGCTAAAGTAATGCCATTGAATACCAGATAATTATCATCGTATCGCTGTCCCTCGGAAAGAGTTTCATCCACTAACTCATACGCTCCGGTGTGATTCTCCCCTTCCTCCTCATACTGGGTTCTGTAATTCTCATACATCTGCTGCAGATAATCATTTACCTTTGCATACTTTTCATCAGCAAAATAGAACTCATCTATTTCGAAATAATAGGTCTTTTCTTCATTATCATTGTAGAATTCTTTTACCGTGTTGGAACATTCTCCATAATCTTCCCAGGGAAGCCATGCGTCCTCATCTTCGTAAGAAGGACCTGTCGTGGATGCCGTAGTGTCGGAAACAGTCTCCGTGGATACTGTCGCTTCCATGGATTCACCAGTCTCTGAAGTGCTCTCTTCCGTTACCGCAGCCTCTGCGGATCCGATAACCTCTGAACTACTACTCCCTCCCACCGGATCACTCCCCTGTGCTCCGCAGGCAGACAACCCCAGTGCCATAACTCCTGTGATAACTATTAATTTGCCCCTCATTTTGTATCTCTCCTTATGTATTTATTGTAACCGAACGCTTCCCCCGTCCATTACAGTAAAGAATTTAACATACCATTGCATCATAGTTGCATCACGTGCAACTCTTCCGATTTATTATTCAATTATCATTTCATAAAAAACGCAGAAATGTATAAACATGAATTACACATCCCCGCGTTTTTTCCGGTAATAATTCTCAGGCCTCTTGGGATTTTTCTTTTCCCTCAATAATCGCCCTTACCTCTTCTACTGTTTTATCTGTAGCAGATGCAATCTGTTCTATTGAAAGACCATTTTTATACATTTTTGTAATAAGTTCTGCATGGCCCTCTCTACGTCCCTCTTCCAACCCTTCTCTGCGTCCAATTGCAATACCTTCTTCCTTAACTCCCTGGCTCAAATTACACATAGTGCTCATATCCTTTCTGAAATTCTCTTCTAATGGGATATCATATTCCT
>ENA-OPMN01000405-OPMN01000405.1-human-gut-metagenome-genome-assembly--contig:-NODE-405-length-17454-cov-2.006667_pt1 | contig 17454 bp, 10 predicted proteins | sample MGYA00241524_ERZ501745 | MGnify/ENA primary metagenome ERZ501745 (study PRJEB25962, sample SAMEA2042567) | human gut metagenome | biome: human gut; feature: human-associated habitat; material: faeces...
CGTGTATCGACGTAACCGCGGAGACGCTTACCGCTTACCGGAGATGCTTACCGGAGACGCTGTCGTCGTATTTCTCTGTCGGCAGGAAGACTACAGGCCGAAGGACTCTTTGACTTTCGGTACGGAGTCGAGGAGTTCCCAGCCGAAGAACTGCAGAACTTTCTCTACCTGTTTGCCGTCACGTACCACTTTTACGGACTTGGTATATGGCTTGCGTCCTACGTGGCCATAACTTGCGGTCGGCTCGTAAATAGGATTCTTTAGCTGGAATTTCTCAATGATTTTAGCAGGCCTCAAGTCGAAAATTTCATTGACCTTCTCCGCGATGGCTGCGTCAGTGAGTCCGTTGGCTGCTGTGCCATAGGTGTTTACGAATACACTGACAGGTTTTGCGACACCGATAGCGTAGGCCAGCTGGACCAGAACTTCTTCAGCGACACCGGCAGCCACAAGGTTCTTCGCGATGTATCTTGCTGCATATGCGGCTGACCTGTCCACCTTTGACGGATCCTTTCCTGAGAATGCTCCGCCACCGTGCGCACCGCGTCCGCCATAAGTATCGACAATGATTTTGCGGCCGGTCAGACCTGTGTCTCCGTGCGGCCCTCCGATAACGAATTTGCCCGTAGGATTGACATGAAGAATGAAATCATTCTTGAACAGAGACGCGGTCTTTTCAGGGAGGGAGGCAATGACCTTAGGCAGAAGGATTTCCCTTACGTCCTTTTCGATCTTGTCGTGCATCGCCTTGTCCACTCTCTCCTGGCCGAACTGACGCACAGCCTCATCATACTTCATATTTCCGAGTTCCGGTGCCACGAATTCATCGTGCTGCGTGGAAACAACGATAGTGTGGACGCGTACAGGGTGATTGTGCTCGTCGTATTCGATGGTGAACTGGGATTTTGCGTCAGGCCTGAGATATGGCATCAGGTCGTGGCTGTTCTTTCTGATATCTGACAGAATCTGGAGTGTCAGATGTGATAGAGCCAGCGGCAGCGGCATGTACTCTTCCGTGTCACGGCAGGCATAACCGAACATCATGCCCTGGTCTCCGGCACCCTGATCTTCAGGATTTTCCCTCACTACACCTCTGTTTATGTCTGCACTCTGCTCGTGAATAGCTGAAAGAACACCGCAGGAGTTTCCGTCGAACATATAGTCGGCCTTGTCATAGCCGATATTGTTGATGACCTTCCTTACAGTGGACTGAATATCCACATAAGCGTGTTCCGCCCTCACTTCACCGCCTACCACTACAAGGCCGGTGCTGCAGAAAGTCTCGCAGGCAACTTTGGAATCTTCGTCCTGTCTCAGGAATTCGTCCAGGATAGCGTCTGAAATCTGGTCGGCAACCTTGTCAGGATGTCCCTCGGAAACAGACTCTGATGTAAATAAGTAGTTCATATCCAATATTTTTTAATTCTTCCAGCGCAGGTGGTTCAGGTATCTGCGTCAATGCTTTTTCACGGCTCCTGACAGTCGTCCGGACACAAAAAAACGTCCCACTGATGTGGAGACGTAACAAAAACACAAAACATTGATATGAAAAGTGGTTTCCGCGCCACGCGGTCACCGGTTGTCAACATTTTAGCATTTTTTAACGTGGTTGCAAGCAGGCAAATCTCTCCACATCAGTTCTGCAAAGGTAAGCTGATATTTCCGAATAGCAAAATATTTTTTCGGAAAGAAAAAAACTTCTGCTGACAATATGTCGGAACAGCATCGGTCAAACGGTGATTTGAACGCTTTAAATTGTATTTAAAAAGAGACGGAAATATGTAATTAACACGACTTTAATTGTTTTAGTGTTTTATATTTGTAAGTAATAACTTAAATTTGCATACAAACTATAATAACAATAATTACCTCTATGAATTATTCATTAAAGCATTTGTTACTTGCCGGCATCGCTATGTTGGCAGGTTCGCTAGCCTATGCGCAGGTGACAACATCTTCAATGGGTGGTCGTGTCACCGATGAAAAAGGAGAACCGGCAGTCGGAGCAGCTGTAGTAGCTACTCATGAGCCTTCCGGAACTGTTTACGGAGCTATTGTTAACCAGAAAGGACAGTATACCATCAATGGTATGCGTGCCGGAGGCCCATATAAGGTCGAGGTATCATCTGTCGGTTACAATGCCATTGTCTTCAAGGATGTAACACTCCAGCTTGCTGAGACTTACAACCTTAACGCTACTCTCAAAGAATCTACAGAGTTCCTTGAGCAGGTAGTTGTCATCGGAACTGCAAAATCTAAGTTCAGCAGTGAAAAAACAGGTGCTGCCACCAACATAACCAGCAGCCAGATTACATCATTGCCTACTGTGAGCAGAAGCTTGTCAGACGTTACCAGACTTTCACCTTATGGTGGAAACGGAATGTCATTCGCCGGAACAGACGGACGTACAGCCAACTTTACCGTTGACGGTGCGAACTTCAACAACAACTTCGGTCTCAATTCCAAGCTTCCTGGAGGCGGAAACCCTATTTCCATCGATGCTATCGAGGAACTTCAGGTGGTTATTTCTCCGTACGATGTGCGTCAGACCAACTTCATCGGAGGTGGTGTGAATGCCATCACCAAGTCTGGTACCAACACTTTCAAGGGTTCGGCTTACGTCTATCACCGCAATGAAAACATGCGTGGTGATACAATAGATGGAACCCAGATTGCAAGTGCCCGTGAAAAAGACAGAACTACCACTTACGGTATGACCCTCGGCGGACCGATCGTCAAGAACAAACTCTTCTTCTTCGTCAATGCCGAATATTCGAAGATCCCTTCCATCGCGAACACATGGAGAGCAAGAGCTGACGAAACCGTAGAGCCATCTGCAGCAGCATCCCTCTCATACGCTACTGTAGCTGATATGGAAAAGGTTTCTGCTCATGTAAAGGAGAAATACGGATACGATACAGGCTCTTTCACAAGTTTCCCTGCTGATGAGAGCAACATGAAGCTCCTCGCAAGAATCGACTGGAACATCAATTCCAAGAATCATCTTGCACTTCGTTACAACTTCACCAAGAACGTATCTTGGTCAGCTCCTAACGCATCTTCTATGGACGGTGGTACACGTTCTGCATATGCCCGTATGTCCCTCTATTCAATGTCTTATGCGAACTCGATGTACTCTATGGACAATCTGGTTCACTCATTGTCATTGGATTTGAACAGCCGCATTACTGACAACCTTTCAAATCAGTTCCTTGCGACATTCTCCAAGCTTGATGACGTCAGAGGAACAAACTCAAGCGAGTTCCCTTTCATCGACATCATGGACGGTACTGGAACCAACACCCCGTACATCTCTCTCGGATATGAGCTCTTCACATGGAACAACGCAGTCCACAATACGATTGCGAACGTGAAGGATGACCTCACATACTATTTCGGAACTCACAAGATTACTGCCGGTCTGAACTATGAGTATCAGATGGCTGACAATGCTTACATGAGAAACGGAACAGGTTACTACCGTTACCTTAGCGTAGATGATTTCATCAATGGCGCTGCTCCTGAGGTTGTCTGCCTTACCTATGGTTACGGCGGTGAAAAGAATCCTGCTGCAAGAGTTCAGTTCCACAAAGTCGGTATCTATGCCCAGGACGAGTGGAGTGCTACAGAGAACTTCAAACTTACCTACGGTATCCGTTTCGACGGTTTGTTCTTCGACAATGGCGATCTTATGACTAACAATGCCATCAAGGCCATTGACTACTACGACAGCAACAACAAAGTCCGCAATATCGACACCGGTTTGTGGCCTTCAGGCAAGGTTACTGTTTCGCCTCGTGTCGGCTTTACTTGGGACGTGCTGAAGAACAAGACCCTCACAGTCCGTGGAGGTACAGGTCTCTTCTCAGGTCGTCTGCCTCTCGTATTCTTCACCAACATGCCTACAAACTCAGGTATGGTACAGTATCAGGCTCAGATCAATGCCAAAAATGCCGAAAAGAAGGGATTCACTATGGATGCGTTCAAGGGAGGTCTCGTTACCAATGGCGGTAAGGCTACAGGCCAGGCTCTCCTCGACAAACTCGTAGGTCTCGGCTATCCGTCAGACATTTCTCCGGATAAGGGAACCGTTCCTTCTTCAATCTCTGCTGTGGACCGCAAGTTCAAGATGCCTCAGGTATGGAAGACTTCATTGGCAGTGGACTATCAGTTCCCTACATCATTCCCATTCTCTATCACTGCTGAGGGTATCTACAACAAGACAGTGAACGGCGTCATGATGTCTGACTGGAGCATCATTCCTATTGAGGGATACGCAAGATGGAACGGTGCTGACAACCGTCCGATCTTCCCTTCAACATTCAGAAGCGGAACCAAGGCATTCGTCCTCGAGAACACTCACAAGGGATACGGCTATTCTGCCAATGTTACAGTGAACATGCGTCCTATCGAGAATCTCAGCATTATGGCTGCTTATACCCATACAGCTTCCAAGGAGATTACCGGTATGCCAGGTTCCAACGCAGAGTCTGCATTCACTTATGTTCCGACATCTGCAGGTCCTAACAACATTCCTCTCCATAACTCACAGTACGTGACACCTGACCGTTTCATCGCATCTCTCACTCACCATGACAAGTGCGGAAACCACTTCAGCTTCATTTACGAAACATGGAAAGGCGGCTACAACTATTCATATATGCTTGCAAATGATATGAATGGTGACGGTTATGCTTATGATGCATTGTATATCCCTACAGATAAGGAAGTTGCTGAAAATAAGTTCCGTTTCGCTTCAGACAACGATCGCGACCGCTTCATGAATTATGTCCATAATGACAAGTATCTCAGCAAGCACCAGGGCAAGTACGCAGAAGCTTATAGCGTTTACTCTCCATGGGTTCACAGAGTTGACTTCAGCTACAAGCACGACTTCAAGATCAAAGCTGGCAAGACCACAAATACTCTTCAGCTCAGCCTCGACATAAAGAACTTGCTTAACCTCTTCAACTCCAAGTGGGGCGTATCCAAGTATATGAATACCGATCTGAATGAGGGTCGTATTCTCAAATACGATTCTACCGACAGCGAAGGATATCCGGTGTTCTCTACTCCGAAAAGCGTGAAAGACGGTGTCAAGACATTCGTCTACAACCCGGTAATCGGTCAGTGCTGGTATGCTTCAGTGGGTATAAAATATATGTTTAACTAATCGTATATCAGAATAATATGAAACTTAAATATTTATTGACCGCCGTTCTGGCATCATCTTTCGCATTTGTCGGATGTGATGATGATACGGTAGGATATCTTGACGATATTCAGCTCTCTGAGACATATCTGTCAATTTCGACCAAAGGTGGTAACGCAACTGTGACTGTTGAGTCAAGTGTGGACTGGGAGTTTGTGACCGATGACAATTGGCCAAATGTCATTAAAAGAAATAAGGACGGTAGCATCAAATCAGAAGAGCCTGCTTGGCTTGCCGTTGACAAGATGTCCGGCAAGGCTGGTAAAGAAGTTTTGACCTTCAGTGCTGCGGCTTCAGAAGGCGGTAGAGAGTTTGAACTCACTATCAAGGCTGGTGCCAACAAGCAGTTCCTCAGAGTTCGCCAGGGCTCTCTCGATGCCGTTAAAGTTACTTGTAAAGAGGCTAATGAGACAGCTGTCGGTAAGAATGTCAGGGTTAAAGGTACTTGCACGACCATTGAGAATACGACTTTTGGGAACTGGTATCTTACAGACAAGACTGGTTCACTTTACATCTATGGAACACTCGACAAGAAGGGTGCTAAGAAGAATTTTGCAAGCCTCGGTCTTGAAATCGGTGATGTCGTAGAAGTTGAAGGACCTGTAGGTGAGTACGGCGGCAAGAAGCAGCTGGTTGACGTTACTGTGCTCAGCATCAAGAAGTCTCTCATGAAAGTGATGACTCCTTCAGTTGACGTTCCTAAGACGGCATCTGATGTTACAGTGAAAGTCGCTTACAAGGGCAGAGGCGTGTTCGTGACATTGCCGGAGGATTGCAGTTGGCTTACTTTCAAGGGTATGACCTACAAGAAGGGTGAGCCTACCAAGATTGACGCTAATCCTGCCGATACCGCAATCGTAGCTTTCTCTGCTGTTGCAAATGAAGGTGCAGCCGAGCGTGTGGCTGAGGTCAAGTTCTCTTCAAGTGATGCAAAACAGTCATCTGAAGGCACATGCAAGATTACTCAGGCGCCTGCAGCATACTTCGTGGAGAATTTCAAAACATCTATGGGCGAGTTCACCATCAATGATGTTAAACTGCCGGAAGGTTCTACCTATGTTTGGACACATGATGCTTCCAAAGGATATATGAAGGCGTCTTCATTTGTGGGCGGTAGGAATCTTGAATCTGAGTCATGGTTGATTTCTCCTGAGATTGATCTTACGAAGATTAAAGCAGCAACCCTTTCATTCGAGCATGCAATGAACTTCGTGCGCAGCGACAATGTTACTGACCATATCTTCATATATGCCAAGAAGGCAGCTGATGCAGATTGGACATTGCTCACCGTTCCTACTTATCCTGACGGAAAGAGTTGGACTTTTGTAGAGTCAGGAGACTTCGATCTCAAAGATTATGTAGGTTCCAAGATGCAGATCGCATTTAAGTACGTAGGTTCTACTACTGTAGCTCCTACTTATGAGGTTAGAAATCTGATTATCAAGTAATTGATTTGCAGATATCTCTTATACGCGGGCGACCCCTCACCGGGCCGCCCGTTTTATGTTTCGGAAAAAGCGGACAAAATCCTGTGTGCTTATCCTTTCAGCAGTCTCTCACATGTGGCGGCGATTTCTTCGATGATTTCCTGGCAGCGGGACTCTGGTATTTTGATGTCAGTGCCGGCATTGACCAGGTCTGCCTTGGTGGGGAGGCCGTTGCCCATTACTGATGTCGCATGCTCGCCTCGATAGCCTTCGCGGCAGAGCGTCAGATCGTATGCCGGGCTTATGCGCCAGGCGCCGGCTTCGCAAATGAAACTGAAGTTTTTCGGATGGTCGTCCTTGTTTTCGGCTATGACATTGAAAACCATTCTTCTGAACTGCTGCTCGACCTGGGCAGGGTCTTGCGTCAGGAAGCCCGTCAGATGCAGCAGATTCCGGTAATCCATCGTAAGTTCATTCAATGACAGTCCAAGCAATGCGCCGGCGGTCGCGCCATGAAGGCGTTTTCCGTCTCGGACGTCGAATCGTTTGGACGCAAAATATTTATTGTCAATGAGTTTGAATTCCGGAACTTCTATCCCGCAAGCAGCGGCCGCCACATTGTAATCGTACTCCATCTTGCCGAAATCAGCAGGATCATAAACGTGCCGGAACTTTACCAGCCACTCTCCTTCATCATCTTTCATCAGGCATTTTGGTCGGCATCCACCTGAATTACCGCTATTGAAGTATAAAACATCTTCATTTTTGTCCGACTTCTCCGACAGGACATTGAAAGCTAAATCTTGAAGCTCGTCCAGTTCAGGCAACGCCTTGTCTTCGCCCACAAAGGTTTCAGGTAGGTAGGCCAGTGCTCCCATACCGGATTCGCCCACGATGCTCAGCATCTGCACCGGGGTCAATGTCGAAGCGTCAATGCCTTGTTTCCGTAGAAGCCGGCTAAGCAGGTAGCGGCCGTATCCGTCCGGGATGCTGTCGTCAAATATTCCGAAATTGCCTGCAAATGAGTCTTTCTGTGCAATGAAAAGGTCCTGGCGCAGAGGTAATTCCAGAGGTGAAACAGAAAATCCGTCAGCCAGCCATTCTCTTGAATATTGAAATACGCAATGCCTGTTGTCGGGAGCCATTGCAAGTTCACCGACTTTGCAGCCTTCCATATGTACGCTAAGTTTATTTATGATTTTCACGTTGACCTCTCTTTCTGTTTTTGTTGTTGTTGATGGTGTCGAGCTCCTTCATTGTGGTGAAGATGGCTTCGGACATGAGCTTTTTCACGTCGGATGAATAGCCCAATGCCTTGGCTATGGCAACATAGGATGTCAGGGAGATAGTGTGGAGGCTCTCGAATTTCGCTATGGTGGAAACTGGGACGTCGGACCTCTCGCAAAGATATTTGCGGGTCCAGCCTTTTTCGAGACGACGTTTTTTCGCATTGGCCGCCATTACCTTCAAAATGTCGTCAATGCTCTCCGGGTTATATTCGTAATACATACAATGGTATCTGTTATCTGCAAAAATAGCAATAAAAATCAAAATAGTAGTAATTATATCTAAAAATTGAATCTGTCGGCCGAAAAATGGTGGAGGCGGACGGCATATTGCATATTTAACGATTTAGTTTGGTTATTTCGGGATACTTGGCTATATTTGTAGTTCCTATGCAAGGCAATATAAATATTAACAAGCAATAACATGAAACTCAAATCTTTATTTTTAGGTTCATTCGCATTGACAGCAATGCTTTTTGCGCAGAGCTGTGGCGATAAGGATGAGACACCATCAGGTGCTCCTTCAGTAGAGATTGCTCCGGCAACTCTTACCTTCGACGCGACTTCTTCGACTCAGTCTGTAGAAGTTAAAGCTACACGTGACTGGAAAGCCACTCCTATGGTTGATTGGATTTCAGTAAATCCTGAGAAAGGTGCTCCTTCAAACGGTACCAAACTCGAAGTTACTGTCCTGAGCAACGACGGTGCAGACCGTACGGGCGTTGTGAAAGTGACTATCGGATTCGATTCCAAAGAGCTGAAAGTTTCCCAGAAGGGTACAGGCGCGGCATCTGATGCTATTGTTTATGCCAATGACTTTGACAAGACAGAAGCTACCAAGACCTTCGGAAAAGGTACAAGCTGGCCATATCTCGACCAGTTCGATGGCTGGAAGAATGCTTCAGGTACAGGTATAGGCGCAGAGACATATTCTTTCAGCGGCATATCTGCACGTGCCAACTCTACGTCAAACAGCAACTATTCAGACTATAAGGGTTCAGGTTCAAACAACCTCTTCTTCGGCTCATCTGCATATTTCTCAATTCAGGGAATCAAACTCTCTTCCGATGTAAATTATTCTCTTACATTCGGTGCGGAGAAATACAGTCAGGACAACGGAAGCCTTTTCAAACATGACGAGTTCCACGTCTATGTAAGCAACGATGCCAAGAAATGGGTAGAGATTGAATATACTTTCCCTAATGGTGACAAGGAAGGCAGATGGGATCTTGCAACATCCAATTTCACTGTTCCTAAGGGAACTTCTTTCCTCAGCATTTATGTGAAGACTGACGTTGCCAGCTCATATCGTATGGATGACCTGAAACTTTCAGTTGCAGCTGAAGCAGGTACAGTCGTTGACTTCTCAAAGGGCGTTGACCTTGGTACCGGTGGTGGCGAGACACCGGAGCCGACTCCTGGTGCAGGCACCATCGCAGAGATTGCGGCAGGCGCAGAGAACGCTACAATCGACCTTAAGGATGTATTGGTTACCGGCGTAACTCTCAAGAGCTATGTGATTACCGACGCGACCGGAAGTATCCTTGTTTTCGCAAATGAAGATCCAAAGGTAAAGGTTGGAGATAAGGTCAATGTTGTCGGCACGACAGGTAAGCACAACGGCCTTATGCAGATTGCTACCCCTACGACTACAATGGTTTCCAGCGGAAATACTGTAACATATCCTGCTCCACTTGAGTTCACTGAGGCTAACTTGGCAGATACTCCTAAGAAAGTCACTTATGTCTCTTTCACCGGAAATGTCAAGAAGAACAACCAGTACTATAATATTTACATCGGAAGTGTTACCGATAAAGATCTTTCTTTAGTTTATTATACTGGCAACATGGATGAGTTCGTGGACTGCGATATCAAAGTGAAAGGATGGTATGTCGGTGGCGGCACACACTATCAGATAGTTGCAACTGAAGTAGAGAAAGTGGAAACAACCGGTCCTAAGTTCTCTGTAAGCACTACCGCTCTCACAGCAAAGGCTGGTGACACTTCTGCTTCTTTCGATGTAAAGGGCAATGTAAAGTGGACAGTTTCTTCTGACAATGCTGCATATACAGTATCTCCTGCTTCAGGTGATGGCGCAAGCACAGTGACTGTCAAGTTTGCTGCCAATGAGACTGAAAAGGATGTGACCGTGAAACTTACCGTTTCCACAACAGAAGAGGTCGCTACCAAGTCTTATACTGTAGTTCTAACACATAGCGGAAAATCTGCTGCGGTAACGGGCAAATTTACGAGCAATGTGAAATGGACACTTGGAGCTAATTCGTATGATGGATCATCAAGTGGCAATAGCAAACAGTCGGCTGTGGTAAATGGAGAGGAAGTAAGCCAAGTTCTGAAATTGGGTAAAAAAGATGATGTTGGTAAAGCTACTCTTACTCTTCCTGCCGGAACAACGAAGGTTACATTCTATGGCTTTAGTTGGAAAGGTACTAAAGCGACGTTAGTTGCTTCAGTTGGTGAAACCAAAGTTGCTTCTAAAGAGCTTACTGCTAATACGGGTGTTGCTGGTAACTCGCCATACAAAATTACTGTAAAGGATTCAGATCTTTTGACGATTGAACTTCCTTCTAAACTTGCAACTGATACTGATGTAGAGATTACTACAGCTGCGGCTGCAAGGGTTGTATTGTTCGCAATCAACGCGGAATAATAACAGGACTATACTTTTGGTATTAAAAGGGTGCCCGGAAAACCGGGTTGCCCTTTGTCCGTCTAAAACAACATTGTTTCAAGGGTGAAAAAATCATTGAAATATATAATGAAATGGGTGTTGGCACTGATGGTGTCAATGCCCATTGTTTCTTCCTGCGGCACTGATTCCGGCCAGTCGGGGCAGTCAAAAGTGTCATTGACCGTAAAGGGCGGCGAGCTTGCGGAGTACAATGTGGGTGCAGCGAAGGGTGAGCAGTTCCTTGTGGTGGAGGTATCCGGAGAGTGGAACATTATTGTTACATCTGAGGTTTCCGGCGGTTCATGGCTCAAGGTGCATCCGTCATCAGGCACAGGAAGCCGCTCCAACGTGATTCTTGCATGGGAGGCCAATGGCTCTGAACAGTCCAGAACTGCGGTGCTGACACTGAAGGCCTCAGGAGCATCTGCGACATTGACATTGACACAAACAGGTAAGAGCGAAACTCCTGAGCCGACGCCGGGGCCAAATCCAAACCCAAATCCTAATCCGGGTCCGTCTGAGATCAAGGCTGGCTGGCTTGAGCTTCCGGCAATGCCGGAGGACAGCAAGTTCGGTTTCTTTTCGCACGATATGAAGATCGGTAATGTCAAGACCAGAAATTACACATATGCCTGGGATTACGAGAATCTTGTCGCTCCTTGGGTGGCCTATCCGCTCAGCACGTGGACAATCGGCTCGGGAAAACGTACCAATGTCTGGGGACTGGATCCTTCCCTTCCTGAGAAATACCAGCCTGTACTGTATCGCGCTTTCAGGGGAGGTTATGACAGAGGACATCAGTTGCCGTCTGCGGACAGATTGAATTACGAAGCAAACAGAACGACTTTCTATGGCACGAATATGACCCCGCAACTGGCTGAACTTAACCAGCATTCTTGGGAACACCTCGAAAGCAAGGTGCGCTCCTGGGCCAGCAGGGCAGATACTTGCTATGTGGTAACCGGTTGTATTACGAAAGGCAGCACAAAGACCGCAAGGGATAATGAAGGAAAGAAAGTGACCGTTCCTACTCATTATTACAAAGCAGTTCTGAGATATAGCAAAAACTCGACATTCGGTCATTCCGGATATATAGCCTGCGCGATTCTTCTGGAGCATAGAGGATATGGAGAAAACAATAACTTCAAGCCTTATGCGATGTCCATTGACGAACTCGAGAAAAAAATCGGCATTGACCTTTTCGCAAATCTTCCTGCGGTGATCGGGGAGGATGCGGCGGCTAAAGTTGAGGCTGAGGACCCTGCTACAGTAAGCTGGTGGTGGTAACGTGATGGCACTAAAACACAAACATTGACAATGAAAAGAATAATTTACACAATCCTGGCTCTGCTGCTGATTTCCGTATCAGCGTATGCAGGCGGTCCGAAGCGTTATGTGCTCGGGTTCTACAATGTGGAGAATCTCTTCGACACATACCACGATGAGGGAAAGAATGACTATGAGTTCCTTCCGGACGGCAAGAACAAGTGGACAGAGCCGAAATATGAAAAGAAACTTCACAACATCGCCACGGTCATCAAGGCTATGGCAGATGAGAATAAAGCCTTCCATACAGTGCTGGGACTCAGTGAGATAGAGAACCGTCACGTGTTGGAGGACCTGGTCAGCCAGCCAGAAATCGAAGCGGCGAACTACCAGATTGTCCATTACGACGGCCCGGACAGACGAGGCGTCGATGTGGCGCTGCTGTATCGTCCGGAACATTTCACGGTAGAAGAGAGCAAGTCCATTCCGTTTGACTTCAATTCCACGACCATCACCTTCACCATGGACAAGGAAGGACAGGACTATTTCCGTACACGTGACATCCTGATGGTCAGGGGGTTGCTCGACGGAGAGATGTTCGCATTCTTCGTGGCCCATCTTCCTTCACGTATCGGCGGCAAGGGACAGGACCTCAGAAGCCGTGGCGCGGAAATCATCTACGAGCACTCACTGGAGTTGATGAAACAGTATCCGGGCATCAAGATTATGGTGATGGGTGACATGAATGACAACCCTACCGACGAAAGCATGGTAACATACATGCACGGCAAGGAGACCATCGCCGAAGTCGGCGAGCAGGACTTCTTCTCCCCGTTCTTGTCAATGCTCAAGGCAGGTTACGGCTCACTCGCCTACAGAGGCACCTGGAACATCTATGACATCATCCTTGTAAACCAGGCGATGGCCAATGCTCCTAAGGGCACTCTGAAGATCCAGCCTATCGTGAAGAAGAAATATTACGGACGTGTGTTCAGCCAGCCGTTCATGACACAGCAGGAAGGACAGTACAAGGGTACGCCGTTTCGTACATTCTCAAGCGGTACGTTCATCGGCGGCTACAGTGACCACTATCCGACCTACATCATCGTAAGCAACAAGTAATTACAGTATTCAATATGATTAAAAAATATCTTCTATCCATCTCAGCGCTGATTCTTTCGGTGGCGATGTCCGCTCAGAATCCTACCGGAGGCGTGAAAGGCGTTGTCGTGGACCGCTCTTCCAAGACAGCCTTGGACGGCGCAGTCCTGAAACTGTATTCAGGCACACAGGAAATCGCCACAGTACGTACAGGTGCTGACGGCTCATTCTATATTCCTGACCTCAAGGACGGTATGTACGATCTCGTGATCGAGAATTCAAACTATCTTCAGTCCAAGGTCAATGTCACTGTCAATGACGGTTATGTGAAAAATATGTTCAAGCTGTCATTGACCCCGGTCCACAAGGTAGGAGAAGTCGATGACGCGAGCTTCACCGAGTTCGACCTGGATGATTCAGGCTATCAGGACAGCCCGACCATCCTTTTCGGACAGAATGACGTGTTCAACAACATTGCAGGATACAATTTCAGCTCAGTTCGTTTCCGCGTGCGCGGTTATTCCAGCGAGTCACAGGATGTCTATATGGCAGGCGTGAGGATGAATGATGCGATTACCGGCTACACTCCTTATTCTCTGTGGAGCGGTCTGAATGAGGCGGTCCGAAGCAAGGAAAGTGTAAACGGTTCAGAGATTTCCGACTACGGCTTCCGTGGCCACCACGGACCCCCCAACCTTGACCCGATGGCATCGAAGGTCCGCACCGGCTGGAGAGGTAGCGTGCTGACCAACAGTGCATTGTACCGTCTCCGTCTGATGATGACCTATTCTTCAGGAGAGCTCGACAACGGCTGGTCCTACGCATTCAGCGCATCTGCTCGTCTCGGCGGCAATGACTGGATCAAGGGCGTGTATTACCGTTCGTTCGGCTACTACGGTTCCGTGGAGAAGAAGTTCGGCGAGGAGCACAAACTCGGTCTGACCTTCATGGCGGCTCCTGGTCAGAGGGGTGCGCAGAACGGTTCTACCCAGGAGGTGTATGACCTTATGGGCGACAATATGTACAACTCCAACTGGGGTTATTACAATGGCAAGGTGCGCAATGCCCGCGTGAAGAAGACTCACGAGCCTATCGCCATCCTGAAATATGACTTCACCCCTGAGTCCAAGAAGCTGAAGGCTTCTGCTACAGTGCTTTACCGCTTCGGCAAGAACGGTTATACTGCACTTGACTGGTACGATGCTCCGGATCCGAGACCTGATTACTACCGTAATCTTCCGAGCTATTTCTTCATGGACAATACTGACTACAACCGTCTGAACTATTCCAAGTACATGTGGGCGAAAGAGCAGTGGGAGCAGGATATTCCTAGCATCACTCATATAAACTGGGACAGACTGTATGCTGTCAATGCCATGAACAGCACTGCTGACGGCAACCGCTCGAAGTACGTTATCGAGGAGCGCAGGACTGACCAGCAGGACTTGAACTTCGCTGCCAACGCGAAGTGGAGCCCGGTGAATTGTTTCACATTGGCCGGCGGCCTTTCCTACAAATGGAACAGGACCGAGTATTACAAGATTCTGGACGATCTGCTCGGCGGTGACTATTACGTCAACATTGACCAGTTCGCGGAGAGGGACTATGCTTCTTCTGTGACAATGTACCAGAATGACCTGGACTATTATCTGAAGAACGGCAAGGCCCAGACATTGAAGCAGGGCGACAAATACGGTTACGACTACTATGCAAACGTAAGACGTGCAGAGGCTTGGGTTTCAGGCAGATTCTCCAAGTTCGGTCTGGATGTGGCATTGGCAGGACGTATCGGTTACACCAAATATTGGAGAGAAGGTCTTCTCCGCAAGGGTCTTTTCCCTGGTCTTGATGCCAATGGACAGCCGATGACTTACGAAGGAAAGGTCATCACGACTTACGACCCTATTACAGGTGACGCCATCACATCTCTCGGCAAGTCCGAGGTCAAGGATTTCCTGACGGGTGCTGCCAAACTCAATGTCAGCTACGTGATACCTGGCGGCCACAGGGTTTATGCAAATGCCGCGTTCGTCGCTGATGCGCCTAATTTCAACCAGGCGTTCATCTCTCCGAGAACAAGAAACAGCATTGTCCCGAACCTGAAGACAAACAAGACATTGACCGCAGACCTGAACTATGCGTACAGCAATTCTGGCTACGATGTCCGTGTAACCGGTTATTATACAGCCATAAAGGACCAGTCCAAGGTGATGAGCTTCTACGACGATGCGCAGAACTCCTTTACCAACTTCGCGATGAGCGGTATTGACCAGCGTCATATCGGTCTCGAGCTCGGTTTCAAGGTGCCGCTTCCGGTTCCGAACCTTGCTCTCCAGGGTGTGGTCTCCTACGGCCAGTTCGTTTACACTTCCAACCCTAAGATGTACCAGACTTATGACAACAGCGCGGCTATCGTCGAGGATACCTATGGCGTGACCATCCCTTACTGGAAGAGTCATCCTACTGCTGATGGCAAGACTGTAAAGCATTATGTTTCAGGCACTCCGCAGCTTGCTACAAGTCTCGGCCTGTCTTGGAACAAGAAATACTGGTTCGTGGATGCCGACGTGGACTACTTCGACTTCGCATACCTGGACATGAACCCTCTTTACAGGACCGACATGGCTACCTCCGGTCCGGACAAGACCGTTACTCCTACCGAAATCGAGTATATGGCAGCTCAGGAGAAGTTCAAGGGCGCTGTTCTTGTCAATGCGAGTGTGGGCAAGTCCTGGTACATCAAGAGAAACTACCAGCTCGGCTTCTCTCTTCAGGTGAAGAACATTCTCAATACTACGAATCTCCGCACCGGCGGTTACGAGCAGACCCGTCTCGTGGACAATACCGTGAGCAAGGAGCGTTACTACAGGTTTGATTCCAAGTATTTCTACATGAGCGGAATCAACTATATGTTGAACATTTATTTCAGATTCTAATATGAACAAGATATTTAACATAATCGGAGCTGCGGCTGTTTCATTGGCAGCGCTCGCTTCCTGCGACGAATGGGAGCCGGTATTCACCGGGGATTATGGCAAGGCCGACGTCTATACGCCGGTGACATTGACCCCGAACACTACGATTCTGGATCTCAAGAATATGTACAAAGGTGTTCCTGTGACAATCAGTGATGACATCGTTATCGGCGGTCAGGTGATTTCCGAGGACAGGTCAGGCAATGTGTACAAGAGTCTTTATATTCAGGACGAGACAGGCGGAATCGAGCTGAAGCTCGGAAAGAACGGTCTGTACAATGACTACAAACTCGGTCAGTGGGTATATGTGAAATGCAGCGGTCTTACTCTCGGCGCATACAACGGCATGGTCCAGCTCGGCTGGGAGAGCAATGACTCCAAGTACGAAACATCCTATATCGAAGTGCAGTATATCATTGACACACACATATTCAGAGGCGAGATCGGAACGCCGGTAGCGGCCAAGAAAATAACGGATTATAAGGAGCTTTTGGTGGATGGGGATCCTAATAAGGGCTTCAAGCCGGAACTCGTGGGCAGCTACGTGGAACTCGACGGTCTTACTTACGGAAATCAGATTTTCCTGCTCGTCTATATCGACCCGAACAAGGATACGAGCGACAATGACAACCGTATCTTCTTCTCAGACAAGACTTGGGGCGTCACCACTTGGGCAATGTCCAAGCAGGGCTTCCTCAATTATCTGAACAGCGGCACTTTTGATGAAGGCAAGACCAATACGGGCCGCAAGGTCACTGACTTGAAGAAGGAATTGACGAAGAACGCTTCCGCCTATACCATCAGCCAGTATTTCAAGATGGGCTCTATAGATGTTCAGATCCGTACCAGCGGTTACTCGAAATTCGCTGATACTCAGATTGACCAGAAGGTTCTTGGTGGCGCGAAGATCAATGTAAAAGGTATTCTGACCACATACAAGGGCAGTGCTCAGTTCACACTCATTGACCTTGATGGCGTGGAAATAGTCAAATAGTTCATTATGAAAAAGATATTTATTTTGGGAGCGACGATTATGATGATGTCGGCTTGTAATTGCAATCCTTTCATGAAGGAATGGACGTTGGAAGGCGGTTATCCTCCTTTCGACAAGATCAGAGTCAGCGACTATGTTCCGGCTGTGAAAGAGGGTATCAAGCAGCAGGCGGCCGAGGTCGATGCCATCGTGGCCAATGCAGAGTCTCCGACTTTCGAAAACACCGTCGCAGCGTATGAACTCTCCGGAAAATTGCTTGCCAAGACTCTCGGAGTCCTTTACAATGTTTCCGAGTCAGATGCGACTCCGCAGATGCAGGAGGTGATGGACGAGGTTACTCCTCTTGTTACCGCAGCATCTGACAACATCTTCATGAATCCGGGGTTCTTCGCCCGCGTGAAAGCGGTTTTGGACAATGCTGAAACTCTCGACCGTGAGCAGTATGTCGTTACCAAGAAGCTGTATGACAGCTTTATAGACAATGGCGTGGCTCTCGGGGGG
>ENA-OPMN01000408-OPMN01000408.1-human-gut-metagenome-genome-assembly--contig:-NODE-408-length-17344-cov-2.712303_pt1 | contig 17344 bp, 18 predicted proteins | sample MGYA00241524_ERZ501745 | MGnify/ENA primary metagenome ERZ501745 (study PRJEB25962, sample SAMEA2042567) | human gut metagenome | biome: human gut; feature: human-associated habitat; material: faeces...
TAGGCGGTGCTACCCACGGTCAGCACAACAGACTTCGTCATCCTGGTTCTATGGGTGCATCTTCTTGGCCATCACGCGTATTCCCGGGAATGAGAATGGCAGGCCACATGGGAAATGAGAGAGTGAAGGTGTTCAACCTTCAGGTTGTCAAAGTTATCCCTGAGAACAACCTTCTCGTAGTGAAAGGCTCTGTACCTGGAGCTAAAGGTTCATATGTAATGTTGGAGGATTAATTATGGAATTGTCAGTTTTGAAGATTGACGGATCTGAGTCCGGAAAGAAGGTTGTCCTCGACGAGAAAGTTTTCGGCGTTGCACCGAATGATCACGCTATCTACCTCGATGTTCTTCAGTATCTCGCTCACCAGCGTCAGGGTACCGCAAGAACCAAAGACAGAAGCGAGATTTCTTACAGCACCAAGAAACAGGGTCGTCAGAAAGGTGGCGGTGGAGCTCGTCACGGATCATTGAAATCAAATATCTATGTAGGTGGTGGTCGTGCACACGGTCCTAAGCCACGCTGCTACGATATGAAGCTCAACAAGAAGCTCAAACAACTCGCAAGATTCTCTGCTCTTTCTTACAAGGCAAAAGAGAACAAGATTGTCATGGTAGAACCATTCGAAATGGAGGCACCTAAGACAAAAGAGTTCTTGAACATTCTTTCAGCCATCAAGGCAGGCGACAGGAAAGTGCTTTTCGTTCTTCCTGACTACTCTGCCAATATTTACCTTTCATCACGTAACCTCGAGCAGGTAAAAGTTATCTCTGTCAATGAGATCAACACCTACGCTGTCATGAATGCACACTCTATGGTGCTTGTTGATGGTGTTCAGGATATCCTCGCCTCAAGAGTTGCACGCTAAAAAGATTGAGAGATGGGAATTATCATTAAGCCAATTGTAACAGAAAAGTTGACGGCTCAGGGCGAAAAGTTGAACCGTTATGGATTCATTGTTGACCGTGATGCAAACAAGATTGAAATCAAGGCTGCCGTAGAGCAGATGTACAATGTTTCAGTCGCTGCTGTCAATACATTGAATTACCACGGGAAAAGAAAATCCCGTTATACAAAGGCCGGCATGCTTAGAGGCCGTATGAATCACTTCAAGAAAGCATACGTTACTCTTGCCGGAGAAGATAAGATTGATTTCTATAGTAATATTTAAGGGATAAGGCAATGGCAACAAGAAAATTTAAACCGGTTACTCCTGGTCAAAGGAACAAAGTAATCAGCGCTTTTGACGATATCACCGCCAAGAAGCCGCAGAAATCATTGCTGGAACCTCTTAAGAGCACAGGCGGACGTAACAATACAGGTCAGATGACCATGCGTTACCTCGGTGGCGGACACAAGAGAATGTACCGTATCATCGACTTCCATCGTGCTAAAGATGAGTGCAAGGCAACTGTCCTCACTATAGAATATGACCCGAACCGTAGCGCACGTATCGCGCTCGTACAGTACGAGGACAATGAGAAGAGATACATCATTGCTCCTAACGGACTTAAGGTAGGTCAGGTCATCGAGTCAGGTTCAGGCGTTGCTCCTGAGCTTGGTAACGCTCTCCCTCTTGGGGAAATTCCAGTCGGTACACTCGTACACAACATCGAGCTCCGTCCTGGTCAGGGTGGTGCAATGGCACGCTCTGCAGGTACTTACGCTCAGATTGCAGCTCGTGAAGGAAACCACGTTATTCTTCGTCTGCCTTCAGGTGAGACAAGAATGGTTCTCGTATCCTGCCGTGCTACAGTAGGTGTCGTATCGAATCCAGAACACAATTTGGAGTCTTATGGTAAAGCTGGTCGCAGCAGATGGCTCGGCAGACGTCCACACAACCGTGGTGTTGTTATGAACCCGGTTGATCACCCGATGGGTGGTGGTGAAGGTCGTGCTTCCGGAGGTCATCCGAGATCTCGTAAGGGACTTCCTGCAAAGGGCTACAAGACACGTAATCCTAAGGCTACTTCAAACAAGTTCATCATTGAAAGAAGAAAGAAATAACAGGAATTAAACTTAAGAGATTATGAGTCGTTCATTAAGAAAAGGTCCATATATCCAGGAAGCTCTGGAAAAAAGAATTCTTGCTATGAATGAAGGCGGCAAGAAGAAAGAGGTCGTGAAGACCTGGTCACGCGCAAGCATGATCTCTCCTGACTTCGTAGGTCATACCATCGCCGTTCATAACGGGAATAAGTTCATTCCTGTATATGTAACCGAGAATATGGTAGGCCACAAGCTTGGAGAGTTCGCTCCAACTAGGACTTTCAGAGGCCATTCAGGTAACAATAAGTAAAATCGCTTAATTGATCAGAAATTATGGGAAAACGTAAAAGAGAAATGGCCGAAAGACTGAAAGAGATTAAGCGCCAGACTGCTATTGCGAAGGCAAATGACGTTCCGTCATCCCCTCGTAAGATGCGTCTCGTTGCAGACACTGTAAGAGGTGTGGAAGTTAACCACGCTCTGGATCTGCTCAAGTTCTCCAAGAAGGCTCCTTCAAAGGTTCTTGAGACTCTCCTTCGCAGTGCAATCGCTAACTGGGAGGCCAAAAACCAGGACAAAGCTAAAGAATTGGACAACGGTAACGTCATCGTCAAGACTATCATGGTCGATGAAGGTCGTACACTCAAGAGAATCCGTCCTTGCCCTCAGGGTAGAGCCGGCAGAATCCGCAAGCGTTCCAACCACGTTACTATTATCCTTGACGTAAAGAAACCATCAACAGTGGAGGACAATAAATAATATGGGACAGAAAACTAATCCTATCAGCAACAGAATCGGTATCACCCGTGGTTGGGTCTCTAACTGGTGTGGTGATAATTACGCTGAGAAAATCGCGGAAGACTACAAGATCCGCAAGTACCTCGTAAATCGTCTTGCCAATGCAAGCATTTCCAAGATTGTCATTGAGAGAACTCTCAAACTTATCACAGTGACGATCCAGGCTGCAAGACCAGGTGTCATCATCGGCAAGGGCGGCAGTGCAGTGGACAAACTTAAGGAGGAACTTAAGAAAGTCACAAGCAAAGAGGTTCAGATCAACATCTTCGAAGTCAGAAGACCGGAAGTTGACGCGAGCATCGTTGCAGACAGCATCGCTCGTCAGATTGAGGGCCGTGTTTCATACAGAAGAGCTATCAAGCTTGCAGTTTCTACCGCAATGCGTGTAGGTGCTGAAGGTATCAAGGTTCAGATCAGTGGCCGTGTAGGCGGCGCCGAGATGGCAAGAAGCGAAATGTTCAAGGAAGGTCGTACACCGCTCCACACATTCCGTGCTGATATCGACTATGCTCTTGCAGTAGCTCACACCAAGGTTGGTGCTCTCGGTATCAAGGTATGGATTTGCAACGGTGAGGTTTACGGAAAGAAAGATCTTTCACCTAACGCAGGCCTCGCTTCAGCATCTGTTCAGCCTCAGGGACAGGGTCGCCAGTCCCGTGGTGACCGTGGTCCTCGTCGTGGTGGCAGAGGCCGTGGAGACAGAAAAGAGAACAAAAACTAAGTTTTTGTCCTATCAATAACGAATCCCGACAGGTTTAACTCCTGCCGGGATTTTTTCTTATCCCTAAAACCACTATCTTTGTTGACATTGGTTTTCAATCAAATACCCATTTAATATATGCTGAAACGGAAATTTGACAAGTTGGTGGCGTCCGGTAAGGGTACCCAGCTGATATGGCTGATGGTGATATCGGCCATCGCATTGGGCGGAGCATTGATTTACGCTTTGGTTCGTGGAAATGCAGCCTTTGGATGGCGAGAGACATTGGCCATATTCCTCGATCCCGGTAACTTTATGCTCGGGGCAAGCAGCGGACACGAGTGGTTCGGCCTCTTTATGGCGCTGCTCAGCATTTTTCTCTTTTCCGCATTGCTCGTCAGCACATTTATCAATGTCCTTGAGAATATCGGGACCTCTGTACGTGAAGGAAAGCGCAGATACAATTTCCAGCATCACATACTTGTACTCGGAAGCGGCAAGAAACTGCAGCGTATTGTGGATTCGCTGAAAAATGACAGCCGCAGCATAGTCGTAATGAGTCCAAATCCGGTATGTGCCAATAGCAAAGTGGTGTATTACAATGGCTTAAGGGACTCGTACGAAGACTTGCTTTCGACTGATGCCTCCAATGCGGATATGATTTACATAATCGGAGAAGACGATGAACCCGGCCATGACGCAAAAAGCCTTCAGGCTCTCGAAATGCTTAAAGAAATTTGCGCCTCAGCCACGCACGATGTTTATTGCTATCTAAGTATCAATGAGACTGTTACGCAGGAGGTTTTTCAATACTATCGTCAGAATGGCGAAAGCCGCTTGCTGCTTGTGGATGTTATCAATGACTATGAATACTATGCTGAACAATTGATGGTAGGAACGGATTTTCTTCCTGTCATCAAATCAGGCGAAGACAAAACGTGTCATATAATTATTGTCGGCTCCGGGAAGGCAGCCCAGTCAGCCGCATACACCGCTGCACATATTTGCCACTATCCGAGTTATACGGAATTCGGCAGAAAAACTGAGATTTCATTTGTTGATACCGGAATGAAAACGTTCAGAGATATGCTGATCGCTTCCCGCCCGCATTTGTTCGCAATGTCCGAGTGGACTTATATGTCGCCAGATTCCAAAACAGAGATACATCATGCGGACAACGGCGATATATTGGACATCAAGTGGAACTTCATCGATGCGGCTGCCGAGTCTGCCGAAGCTAAAGATTTCATTGTCAATGTCTTGGCTGATACTGCCAATGATGTGCGCATCATAGTCTGCGGCAAGAATGACACGGAGGTTTCTGCCCGCGTCCTGCATCTTCCTCGCGTAGCATATGATATTCCGTCGATAGCGCTTTTCCTAGAGGAGTCAGTGGCCCTCATTGACAAGGCTCATGAAACTAATATGTATGGAAATCTCGTGGTGTTCGGTCCTGCTTCAGCACATGATGACGCGCTGTTTCAGAGAAGGTCAATGCTAGGCCAGAGGGTGAACTTCATTTATGACCAGGCCTATGCGAAGGAGCCGTCAGCAACAGTTGAGGAAGCGTGGTATAAGCAATCGGAATCAAATAAATTCTCTAGCATCTATTGCGCTAATGCAATGCCGCTCCGCCGTCTCTGTTACGATCTGTCTAAGCCGGACCGTCGCCCGGTCTATGAGGCGGAACACCGTCGCTGGTTGGTGTCCGAACTGATAATGGGTTATGCGCCGGGTACAAAGACAGACAAAGCCAATTTCATCCACGCTGATATTGTCCCGTTCGATGCCCTGTCTCCATCAGAACAGGAAAAGGACAAGACCCTCATCGACAAGATTGACGAGATTTGCCGTTGACAATATGTGCACCGCGTAATTGGTTGTGTATTAACGCATTAAGCATTTTCAGAGTTGCGAAAACCACAACTCTGGTTTTGGCTAAATGCTTAATAAACAGCAACTTACAGGTTGCGCCAGCTGGTCAATGCCGGTAAACTTTTTTCAGTACGATGGTAAGCGTCTCTGCAGTTACGTCTTGGCGCGTTTTTAGCGGTTCCGTACTTTTGCCCATGGAAATGTCAAGAACAGATTAACATGGGGAAAATAAGAAACTGGAACAACTTGCGAGTGGAGAAATCGTGTAAGTAGTTGAGCCTCTGATGATTGCGTAAAATGCAGAAAGCCAGGTCCTATGTTTTTTAGGGTAACCTGGCTTTGAGCGTTTGATATAATCGCTTGATTGATAGATATTTGCTAAGATGCATGACATTCAGGTTGTTCCAAAGTGCGCCCATGTTGAGCGGAGGCATTCAAGAAGTTCCCGTGCAGTCCTGAGGCCATTCTGAATGTGACAATTTCTATCATAGTAATACGCCATACTGTTAAATAATAGCAGTATGGCGCACAGCTTTTATGTACTTTTTCCATTTGTTCTCCATGCTGATAAGTCCGAAGTAACTTTACAGACGAAGCGGAAGGCAAAAGAATGTCTGTTACGCATTATAGAATAATAAAAGTACAGTTATGGCAACAGTAAAACTAAAGTTTCGCCCGTCAATGGTCGCAGACCGTCCGGGCACAATCATCTATTTAATAACTCACCGTCGAACCGTCAGGCAAATTACAACGGAGTACAGGGTGTTCTCTGATGAATGGGATGAAAAACAGTCAAGACTTGTGACAATTAATAAATACGAACGAGCGGAAACTGTCCGGATAATTTCTCGGAGAATCCATCGTGATATGGAGAGACTGAACATCATTATAGAGAAATTCAATCGCAAGAGTCAGGAGTATTCGTCCGAAGATATAATTTCGGAGTTCTGGAACACCTCAAACGAGAATACGCTCTTTAAATTCATGAATGATGTTATCGAGCGGTTGCGACAATTGCAGCACATCGGCACGGCAAAAAATTATCATGCTGCGCTCTGTAGTTTCAAAAGGTTTCGGGATAACGAAGACATTACATTGAGGGATATAGATCAGTTTATGATGGAAGATTATCAGGCTTATCTGAAATCGGCAGGCCTATCATCAAATTCCATATCCTTTTACATGCGTATTCTTCGGGCTGTCTATAACCGTGCGGTTAAACAGGAACTGACCAAGGATTGCAAGCCTTTTCAAATGGTGTTCACAGGAACAGAGAAAACCCTCAAGAGAGCAATTTCAATCAATGATATCAAGCGCATCAAGAATCTTGACCTGTCTCTTAAGCCCAACATCGAATTTGCCCGTGATATGTTCCTGTTTTTATTCTTTTGTCGTGGAATGTCTTTTATAGATGCCGCATTCCTGAGGAAGACAGATGTTCAAAACGGAGTACTTACCTATCGGAGACATAAGACGAATCAAGTGCTTCGCATTAAGATCATAAATCCTATAAAAGAATTGCTTGACCGCTATTCGAACAAGAGTTCTCCTTACCTGCTTCCTATTATTGATTGTTCTGTCACTGATGAACGCAAACAATACGAAACAGCCTTGCGACGTATTAATAACACATTGAAGCACATTGCCGATATGGTGAAATTGCCGGTTACGCTTACAACATATGTCTCCCGTCACACTTGGGCGACCATAGCCAAGTCAAAAAATGTGCCTATCAATGTCATTTCAGATGCACTTGGGCACGAGTCTATCGCCACCACACAAATATATCTTGCTTCAATAGATGCGTCTGTTATTGACCGGGCGAATGAATTGATAATTAAAGATTTGTAAAGGGAAAACTGTTGTGAAACACATCCGTTTCCTTGTAAGAAACGGACATGATGCGCAAAGATATATAATATTTCCGACTATCAAACTATCCGAGATAAGAATTTCATAGTATTTCTTATTTAAAGGACATATTATGATTTGCAAAGATAATTTAAAGCGGAAGGATTTGACTGTATACCAACTAGTTATATTCTATTTCTGTTTCTTACAAGGAAACGGATAGATATATTAAACAGGATCACTAAAATTTCTAATAATTGACTGATGGGCTTTATAATTTTTGTTGCCGTTGTTATCTTGGCTATTTACTTGATCAAAAAAAGTTCTTCTGACAAGAATTCTTCTTTTAAAGAGCCGGTAAAATCCCAAATTTCATTTGATAACCTTTCTCAGGAAGAACTAAATGACCGGGATGAAATATTCCGCGATTTGATGCAAGGGAAAAATGCTGAAGAATTGACTAAATGCTACAACAAATGCAAATCTCTGTTCATTCCTAAGGAAAATGGAGAATTTGCGGGAAGTTTTTCCGGTTTGCTGTCAGAGACGTATCGTGCGAAAAAGCTTAAGAATTATAGTTTATGCATGGACGATGATATTATCCGCAAGGCGGAGATTCTTATTACTACCTGCGCAAAATACGAGTATGGACCAAAATACGAACTCCATAAAGACGATGTGGAGAAATACGCGTTGCCTAGCCTCTCAAGGTAAGTCGTTTAATTAAACGGATTTATTTATGGAATGGATATTATATATAATTGGTGGTTGTCTGTTAATAGCTTTTCTATCGGGTATCGGCTTGATTTCTGAATATTTCAGCATGATTGTAATTGCTATTCTTATAGGTCTTATCAGTGGCGTCGTCGCATGGATTTTCAATTGGGGATTTGGAGCCGGTTTCAAAGTCGGTATGTACATCGGGGTTGCCATTTATGCACTTTATAGTATAATGCGGATCATTAATCCGGAAATAGCCATAGAGTTCTACTCAGACGGATCGCAAAAAGTTTTGTCCGACCGTTGGAATGGAATCATAGGACTTGTTGTAGCGGTTGGTTCCGTTCTTTGTACTATACTTTAATAAATCAATGTTTTTTTGACAGAAAATAGAAACTATAAAAACTGAAATTAATTATGGGATTTTTTGCAGATGTTTTTTTTGGACCGCAATGTTATTATTGTGGGAGACGTTCATTGGAAGATGAATTCAATGTTAGAGGTAGTGCCCCTTTTGCGGTATATTATTGTAGCTCTTGTGGACGATACCAAGTTCGCGGGCCTGTCCCTCGTTGTCACCGATGCGGCACTCCTCAAACAAAGTTGGCTAGGAATGAGTATGGCGTAATGCTCCCTCAGTGCCCAAATTGTGGCTATATCTGGGATGACGATTAGTTCGCTGAATAGTTATGTTCAAATTACGTGACCTGATGGGACCTATTAAAATAATGACTTAAGTTTCTGAAAAGTCATGAAATAGTACAGAATGGAAATATAATCAATCATAATATTATATGGATATCGTAGATTTTCTTTTAAAAACACTGTTTGAAGCAGTGGCTTGGATTTTCAAGCTTCTTTGTAGTGCTGTAATCGGATTGTTTAGTCTGATTATAAAAGGAATTGCCAGCTTGTTCAATAAAAGCGAGGCGTAGTCCTAATTTAACGGCGGATTCCGAAAAGCCGGAAAAGAGTAGGAGATAACACTCAAACATTTATAGTTATGCTTACCGAAGTATTTACTGTCAATGAGAACGCCAGCAATTGTACAGCAGGATGCTGTGATGTGTTTGGCTATGGATGTTCTTGCGCTTGCAACAATAGCTAAGAGAGAAGTGTTTGCACTCTGCTGCTCATTTTTTGCGTAGCAGAGTGCTTTTTTTGTTTTTTTTCGAAACAGTATCGGATCTGATGCTGGAAAGCCACATAAAATGAAAACAGAATTACTGATAAAAAATAACGTGTTTCCGATACCCGTCGGAGACTTTTTTCACAAAGAAACAGATGCCTGCTATCTTGTGTATGCACCATTGAGCAATGTGTTCTATCTTTCTACCGGTGATGAGGTGCGGAAATTGGAACAGACCTTAGAAAAAGGAGAAGAAACACCGCTTGTCCAGAAACTCTTGAAGCAGGACGCGTTTAAAGCCATAAATCAGGAAGTAAGCGTTGATACATCCTGCACATTGCACTTGTTGCTGAATGAGAAATGCAATTTCAGTTGTAAATATTGTTATTCAGCCAATGGGCGTTCCAAAGCAGAACTGACAGAAGATCAGATATATACCACGTTGGATTATTTTCTTTCGTCAGAGCGTGCGGCAGTGAAAGACAGAACAGTTATGTTTATGGGTGGAGGTGAACCGACATTGTCTTGGAACCTGTTGGAAAAATCAACTCTTTATGCGGAACGTACTGCAAAAGCGAATGGTGTCAATCTTCATCTTTCATTGACAACTAACGGCTCTATCCTCGATGACAAGATGATGGCATTTCTGAAGGAACATGACTTTACGGTACAGATATCTTTCGAGGTGCTTCCTGATATTCAGAACGAGCAGCGTGGGCAGTTCGACAAGGTGGCTGAAAATGTCAATAGAATTGCCGCTGCAGGAATAAACAATTATGTGCGCTCTACGATTACAGCCTCAAATGTGGATAGAATACCGGAAATGGTGGAATATTGTCATCAGCATTTCCCTGAAGTAAAAAAACTCAGTTGTCAGCAAGTTGTTGATCCTGAGTATTTCAAGACGACAGATATTGTCCATGATTTTTTCGATAGATATTTCAGGTCATTCAGAGAAGGAGTGGCTTTAGCCGAGAAATATGGCATTGCACTTCGCTCATCTTCCTCTCATCTTTTGAACTATTCCAAAAGAGAGCGGTTTTGCTACAATCTGGTATGTTTGACGCCGTATGGTACATTGACCACCTGCCCGGACGTTTCTTCTCCTAAAGAACCGGATTATAAAGATGCTGTATTCGCAAGTCTTAATGATGGCAAGATCGAGTTTGACAATGCGGCTTTCAAAAAACTGACATCTGGAAGTATCCATACGATAGAGAAATGCAGGGAGTGTTATGCCAAATGGAACTGTGGTAGCGGATGCCCGAGCAGCAGGAGAGTCTATAATTCTGAGATATTTGATGCTATCTGTGATTATTATCGTAAGATGCTGTGTTTCAGTCTTATGGATGAACTTGCAGACAAGTATCAGAAATCAACGGGCAAGGATATGTATAAAGAAATCGGCTCTAAATTGTAGAATATTATGAATTATAAGAAACTCGCGGAGAAAGATATAAGTGTAGTTCCGGTTGGCGATTTATGGAATGTGGATCCGGAGCGTCTTTTACTCGTTTATGCCCCATTGAACGGGAACATTGCCTTAGGCACTCCCGATTCAGTCCATAAACTTGAGGACTGTGCTGAAGGTGTTATTGATGACGAACAGCAGAAAAAGCTCCTCAGCACATTCCAGGCAAGCGGAAATGTACCTGTTCATCGGCTGCCGAAGTCTCCGGACGACTTGTATCAAGTGGATATACTTACGAATTATACATGCAATTTCAAGTGCATATATTGTTATTCGGCGGCGGGGCGTTCTTCTGGACAGGTCTCGTTTGAAAGTATAAAAGCGGTAATCGACTATATGTTCGCAAAGGACCGTAAGCAGATAAACCCATACATAATCAATTTCAGTGGTGGTGGAGAGCCGCTTATCAGTTATCCTCTGATAAAGAAAACCGTAGAGTATATTGAATCTGTCACCAAAGGGACTACCTTCAAATACAATGTGGGTTTGGTGACCAACGGCAGTCTGATAACTCCAGAAATCATTGACTTTTTTCAGGAACACAAGGTCGATATGGCTGTGTCGTTCGAAATTCTTGAAAGGCTCCAGAATAAAGAGCGCGGAAGTTATGACAAGGTTGCTGCAAATATCGATATGATGTTGGAAAGAGGTTATCCGTTCGGAATCAGAACGACCTTCACACCAGAAAGCGTAAGTAGCATGACGGAAATGGTGGAGCAACTGCACGTAAGATTTCCAAAGTTGAAGAGAGTTGTGTATGATACGGTTTTGGCACCATCGCTATTTCCCGCCCCTGAAGATCTTGAAAAATACTATGATGATTTTCTTAACGGGTTCTATGCGGCGAAAAAAATAGCTGAGACCTATGGAATCCAGATTGACAGCGTAGCGGTGGAAATGCTGTCAATGATAAGAGACCGCACTTGCGAAGGGAAAATTGTCTTGACGCCTATGGGTACCATATCTTCTTGTGCCAGAGTGTCTTCCCCGAAAGAATCATTGTATGGCGCATATACATATGGAGAAGTGAGAAATGGCAAGGTGGATTTCGATAATGAAAGGTTCTCCGGGATCATCAAGGAGAGCAATATCTATTCTCAAGAAATCTGCAGGAACTGTTTTGCTAAATGGAATTGTGGAGGAGGATGCAGGCTTTTTCATCATTCATTCAGTCCGGAATATGAAAAGGTCAGATGTGATTTCGTAAAGAAGTCATTGAAAAGACAACTTGTAGTTGTACTTGCGGACAGATTCAAAAAGAATACAGGAAGAGATTTTGACGGATATATCAGGGGGAAGATTGAAAATGGGGAAATCTGAAGATAGGATCAAAGTCCTTTTCACGATACCGCGTTATCAGACTTATGGGATGGACAGACATTATGTGATGCCTGTCGGTGTGCTTGCGGTAAGCGCTTATTTGAAGCGTGCGGATATTGCTGACGTGTTTACGCTTAATCTGAACCACGAGGCTGGCTCGGAGCGTGAGGTGTTAGAAAAGTACATTCTTTCCAATGATATCCAACTGTTTTCGATAGGTGGACTTTCCGGAGAGTATCGTGACGTCAAACGTATAATATCCTATGTGCGGGAGATTAAGTCGGATATAAAAATAGTAGTTGGAGGGGGTATAATCACCGCTGATCCGGAAGCTGCGATGGAGGCTTTGGAAGAAGCTGACTATGGTGAGATCGGTGAAGGGGAAATAACCACGGTAGAGCTGGTCGAAGCATTGTCTGCAGATAGTCCAAGATTGGAACTCATTGACGGCCTTATATTCCGGAAAGAAGGCGAACTTGTCAAAACTTCACCTCGAGCGGAGATTATGGATTTGGATTCTTTGCCAATGCCGGATTACGAAGGCTTCAACTATGCTGCCTATTTGAAGGAAAATCCCGATTTGAGCGATTTGTCCAAGAGATACTCTCAAGTTTCGGTTATCGGTGGACGATCCTGCAAGTTCAACTGTACATTCTGCTTTCATCCGTCCGGAACAAGATATCGCCAGCGCTCATTGGATTCTGTTTTCAATGAAATAGATTACCTTGTAGAACACTACAACATCAACTACATTGCACTGCGCGAAGAGTTGTTTGCAACAGACAATAAGAGAGTTGCGGAGTTCTGTCGCCGTGTTGAGAAATATGATTTTGATTGGTCGATACAGCTCAGGATTGACAATGTAAATGAAGAACTTGTCTCTACACTGAAAGGTACTCGTTGCCGTTATCTGTTTGTCGGTATTGAAAGTGCTGTGGATGAGGTACTTAAAAGTATGCACAAAGGTATTACGTTAAAACAGATAGAGTCGGCGATGAAGATGCTGAAAGAGGCCGGGCTGACTGCGAGGTCGGGGATAATTCTTGGCGACAGCGCTGAGACTTATGAACTTGCAATGCGTTCAGTTGAATGGTATCTTCAGAACAAGGACAAATATCACCTGTACCTTGACATGATTATTGCGTTTCCGGGGTCGATATTGTACAAACGGGCTTGTCAAAATGGAATCATTCCGGATCGAGCAAGATATCTACGGGACGGATGCCCGATTGTCAATGTCTCAAAAATGAACAAAGAAGAGTATGAGATGTTGCTGAAAGTTGTCGGGAAGATAAACGGAAGGATTTATAACTATGCCTATTATGAATAACTGGAAATTTGACGGAAAAGCGGAGTCGCTTCTGAGAAAACTTGTAGGGGTGGAAGCCCCTTCAGGTGATGAAAGTCGTATGGGCGGATTCTTGAGAAATCTCCTTGAGACGATGCCGGGAGTGACAGTAAGCACAGATGTGTTAGGAAATGTGTACGCGTCATATGACACTGGAGGAGCGGTATCTTTAGGCTTGGTCGCTCATATTGATTCCGTTGGAATTCAAATAACCAGAGTTGACTCGGACGGCATGTGCCGGTTCAGGATGGTAGGAGGATTGCTTCCCCATGTGCTTTTAGGTCAACGAGTCAAAATTCTTACCCGGTCAGGTATTGTTGACGGTGTTATAGGATTTGATCAGACTTCTCAGTTCGGACAGCCTAAAGGCTTAGTGGATAGCGATTTGTGGATTGACACGTTATCTGCAGCAGGCTCTTCGGTAAAAGCCGGCGATTTTGCTGTGATGGAACCGCAGGTAAAGGCAGATGGAAATCTGTTGAGTGGAACTTCATTGGATGACAGGATTGGAGTACTGTCGTTATTGGAAATACTTCGACTTGTCAATGAGCATAGGCTTCCGGTTAATCTGCACTGCATATTCAGTGCGCAGGAAGAAATAGCATTACGCGGAGCTTCAATTATCGGTGCGAATTGTGATATGGATGCCTGTATCGTATTGGACGTGGACTATGCAACAGATACTCCTCTGTCTCATTCCGAGCAGATGGGATGTCTTGTGTTGGGACATGGTGCCGGACTTACACGCAAAGTGGACAATAATCCGGTACTCTTCCGAATCTTCAGTGATGTTGCTGAAAAAAAGGAGATTCCATATCAGGTCAATGTCGGCCGTTACATATGCAGAGGTACTGATGCGGCTGTTTTGCAGACGGCGGGGAAGGGTGTCGCCACATTAAATGTCAGCGTGCCTTGCCGATATATGCATTCTCCTGTTGAGGTCTGTTCGATTAAAGATGTCGAGTCGGTCATATCTTTGATTTACTCCGCGATACGTATGGTGGCTGAAACCGGATGTTGTTCATTTATTCCAGGTATAGACTGAAATGTTGAAGAAGAGACAGCTGCGCATGACTATATTCACGACATTGCCGAATGCTGTGCATGATATGCTTGCTGTGACGGATGCGATTGATCTGACTGTAGTTGACGTGTCGTCATGTCGCCCTGCACTTGACCCTTCAGCAGAGAAGCCGGACATGATATTGACCTATCGCTGTCCCTATATTCTTTCACAGGAGCTGTATCTTTCAGCATTGACAGGTGCCTTTAATATTCATCCGACTTTGCTCCCATCATATCCGGGGCTTAATCCGTGGCCGTCATTGTTTCATGACATTGAAGTTCATCGCCTCCATTCTGCAGAGCCTTTTGTCAGTGGAGTAACATTGCATCGCCTTTCTCAAATACCGGATGCCGGAGAAATAATTATACAGAATAAGTTTTCAATCACTGAGTCCGACACTATTCCCACTGCCCGTGCTAAAGCAGATATCGCAGCGGCAGAGATGCTGAAGCGGTGGTTGGACGACATCTTCTAAAATCACGAAAACATATGAGAACTAAAGCTAAAAATCAGGAGATTCTGAAGTACGATGTATTTATCAGCTATAAAAGCCAATACGTAAATATAGTAAAGGCAGTAGTGCATTTTCTCGAAAAAGAGAAGATAAGATGCTGGTATGCTCCTCGCGATCTTGACAGTAAGGCGGCAGGAAAAGACTATGATGATGCTATAGTCAATGCCATAAATTCTGCACGAATTGTGGTCGTGCTCCTTTGTGATGATGCACTTTCGTCTGATTGGGTCAAGAATGAGATAGCTTATGCTCAAAAAAAGGAAAAGACAATTATTCCATATGTGATTGAAGAGGTGCTGGTCGACAATGGGTTGAGGATGCGCTTGGATAACAAACATTGGATAGACGCATGGCCGGATCCTGAAAGAAAGCTGACATTGCTTCTGGATAATATCAAATTGTTGCTGAACCGAACCAGGACGGATGGCCAGTCATATTCTATTATGCGTGATTCCGGCGCTTTCCACGATTTTGATTTGGAGGAGGGAATGGTCCTTCTAAAGGAGAAGGAATATGATGATGCTATACTGGCATTGATGGCATCTGCCGAGAATGACAATGAAAAGGCGAAGGAGCAGCTATGCCGGATTTTCTACAAACTCGAGCTTCGTGTCAATGAATTGTCTGCAAAAATCTGGACTATTGCAGAACGGCAGGCAAGGTATGGTGACAGTTATGCCGCATTTATCATGCACGCGAAATATTTTGCAGACCCAACTGATAGCGGAATAATTTCATTTGAATACTTAAAGAAGGCAGCTGCTGACGATAAAATACCATTTGCCTTTTTGCGTTTGGGAATGTTTTACAATTATGGAATCGGGGTTAAGCAAAATCTCACATTAGCGTTGCATTACTATAACAAAGCATTAGATATGGGGTGCACTGATGCGTGTGGTTTTCTTGGGATGATGTACCAAGATGGTAACACTAAATTGGCGCGGGACGAAAAAAAGGCAATGGAGTATTATTTAAGAGGTGCTAAGTCCGGTGATATCAAGGCGATTAAGAGCTTGATAAAATACCTATGGCAAAACAATGAAATGGACAGGGCATTGGGGTGGTCCAGAGTCGCTATCGATATGGGTTGTCCGGATGGATATTGCATTATGGGGCGTTTGCTTGAACTGCAAGGCGGCGAAGGTGTAAAAGACAGGGTAGTCGAATATTACAAAAAAGCATCGCTGCTCGACGTAAAGGAAGCGTATTCTGCATTAGCCAACTTCTATTGGAAAGCCGGCAATCGTGAAGAGGCATACGGATATGCAAAGCAAGGCCGGTTATGCCATGATAGCGCTTCAGTTTTTTATCTGGCTTCATTTAACGAAGAGGAAGGCAATCTTTCAGAAGCATGGAAATATTACTATGAAAGATATAAGCTTTTCCATAGAGGAGGCGAAAATCTCGGCCGTTTATATATTGAAAAAGGTTATCGTCCGAAATCCGTCAGCGTTAAGGATCTGGCATCGATTTTAGAATCGAGCGTGAATGAAGGTACATTGAACTACTTGGTCCGTTTATATTCTGATAACAGTTTCGGAATTGCAAACGATGAAGGCTTGCGGCGCGTATATAAAATAGGCGCAATGTCGCATGTTCCAAAATATGAATACGAATACGGACTGATGTTTATGAAGGTCGATGGGACAATGTACAATCCTTATAAAGGAAAAGAATGGATTGCTATGGCTGCTTCGGTTGGATATAACCCGGCAGTTCAATATTTGGAGCAACTTGCGAGTAGAGAAATCGTGTAAGTTGTTGAGCCTCTGATGGTTGCGTGAAATAGCTTCTGGTAAGGCTATTCCTATACAATACTCTGCACGTCCCTATGCGACAGGAGGAACGAACGCATAAAGAATACGAACTGTCCAGAAAGGAGTAGGTACTGTTTTGTTGGGCATTCCATGTCGATATATGCATACGCCGGTAGAGGTGTGTGATATGCGGGATGTTGAATTGGCAATATTACTTGTTACTGAATATATAAAATCAATATGATTGCAGTTGCTCTTAATAGTCTGCAATATCCTAAATTAACGTAATTTGGTATGAAAGAAATAATTTTGCAAGGTGTAGTTTTTATTCTTTTAGTTGGATATATATTTTTAATTCGTTTCTTTAAAAAGAACAAATCAAATCAAAGAACTTCTGCCAGGTTAATTGACTCAATGAGGTTAAAATGTGAAGGATTAAAATTACAAATTGAACAACAAAACAAAGAAATTGCATCATTATTAACTGAGAACGAACAGTTAAAAGAAGCATTAAGAGGGGATGCAGGATATGTCATTGGGAGGAACAACAAAGAAATTCGATCACTAAAAGAAGAAATTTGGCAATTGCAAAAAGCCAATGAGGAATCCCAATCATTGCATAGATCACAAGAGATTGATCGCCTCTTTGACAAGCTATTTTAGTAGCAACATCGGATTTCTCCAATGTCATTCATTCGGAGATATTCGGATAAATTGATGATTTGTAATTGCAATACTTCGGTAAATTTTTACCGTAAGCGTCTCCGCGGTTACGTATTGACGCGTTTTTAGCGGTTCCGTACTTTTGC
>ENA-OPMN01000429-OPMN01000429.1-human-gut-metagenome-genome-assembly--contig:-NODE-429-length-16759-cov-2.260057_pt1 | contig 16759 bp, 12 predicted proteins | sample MGYA00241524_ERZ501745 | MGnify/ENA primary metagenome ERZ501745 (study PRJEB25962, sample SAMEA2042567) | human gut metagenome | biome: human gut; feature: human-associated habitat; material: faeces...
CCCCCCCCCCCCCCCCCCCCAGCCACTTTCGGACGCCCGGACGCCCAAAGGACCATCGGCAAAAACAACAAACAAGCCCATAGTCTGTACTTCATCTCCATCATTTACTTAATACGTATTGGTAATTTATTCCACTCTGAATCAAACAACCCGCTCCGACAAATAGTTCACTATCAGTCGAAGCGGGTCGCAAAAAACGTTCAAGCAATTTATGGAGGATTATCTATAACCCATTTCCAATCAATAAGGTATCATATCCTTCAAGATACCTTCCTTATACCAAGGATCATCAATTTCTTTCAACACTTTGCCCATCTCTGCGCAAAGGTCTTTTACGACTTCTTGGTTTTCTTCCAAAGAAAGGTTATTCATCTGATACGGGTCCTTTTCATCGTCAAACAACAAACTTTTGACCAGCTTATGGTTTTCGCGGTCAATGTAGAGCGCCAGCGTGTAGCGCGCCGATTTAAAGCCGCGCGACGAAGGGAAGTAGGAACGGACCATACCTTCCGCATCCTTCTCACCGTCCAGGTTCTGGATGTAGAGAGCGCCGGTGGGACGTACAATATCCGCCTTTTCATCGAAGAAAAGCGGTGCATAGTTGCGTCCCTGCACCTCGGCCGGAATGGAGTCGGCAAGACCGGCAAGACCCAACAAGGTAGGCATGATGTCCGGCGAGGAAAGCATCAAGTCGTCCACGCGGGGCTTAATCTTATCGGGAAAACGCACCAGGAAAGGAACGTTCATGGACTCGGAGTATGGGGAATTCTTCGGGTCTTCCGTATGCTGGCTGCACATGGTCTCTCCATGGTCGGAGGCAAACACGACAATGGTATTCTTGTCCAGTCCGAGTTCCTTCAAGGCATCGAGTATCTGACCGAAAGCACGGTCGACACCCGTCACAGAAGCAAAGTAGTAGCGTGCACTCTCTGCCTTGAGCATCTTGGAGTCGGCATTCGGACGGACGAGCAAGCTGTCCAGAGGCTGGTTTTTATAGAGATTGAAATCTTCCTCCATACAGTCGTCCAAAGAACGGTACGGACTATGGGGAGGATTCATGCCTACCATAATGAAGAAAGGTTTCTTCGGGTCGCGTACATTCCCCTCGTTCTTCAGATAAGACACCACCTTGCCCGATTCGTGTAACGGTGACCACTCGCGCGGGTCGTGGCGACGGCCTTCCGTATCCCAGTAATGCGGATTCTTGTGTTCGTCAAAGGTACCGTAAGAATACCAGTAATTGAACCCATGACGACGTTCTTTCGGCGTATAGGCATCCCATGCAGGTACACGGTCTTCCACATACTGTCCGGGACGTTCGGGGTCGTTGGGGGTAGGAAATTCGGCATGCAGTTTGCCAAAGTAGGCGCAGTCATATCCGGCATTGCAGAAAACATCACTCACACACACAGCATCCTCACGCAGAGAGCTGATGGGACGGCTCGAATTGCAATTCAATGGAATACCACTCTTATTAGGATACATTCCCGTCAACAGAGAACCACGGTGGGGACTGCTCAACGGGCAGTTGCTCATGGCAGATGTCAACACCACCGACTCCCGGGCAAAATCATTCAAGCGCGGGGTATGCACCGGGTCATTCCGAAAGTTCACTTTCTCGCGAAAACCTTCCTGGCCCCAGAACTCCATCGCCTGGTTACGGTATTGGTCGGGAAAAACGTAAATGACATTCGGCTGGACGGATTGTTCCGCCTGCGGGGCTTTACAGCCCTGCAAGGCGAACAAACCTAAACCACCTAACAAAATATTTAATTGAGTTTTCATTTTTCCAAGTCTCTTTTACGCATCAATCCTTCCAGGAAGTAATAGTCGGCATAATTCAGCGGTACATCAATCTCCGCACCGTGAGGAATACTGCCCACAGAGTGCATCAGGATGAAGTTGCCGTTGGTACCCACCTTGGCACGGTAGGAAGGAGAAGCGAGGCTTTCCATAATCCGGTCGGCGGTTTCCTTGTATCCCTTATCCGGCAGATAAGTACTCAGCTCGTAAAGGGCGGACGCCGTGCAGGCAGCTGCCGAAGCATCGCGAGGTTCATTCGGGATATTGGGAGCATCGAAATCCCAGTAGGGAACCAAGTCTTCCGGAAGATTCTTGTTGTTGAAGATAAAGTTGTAGACCTTTTCAGCCTGTTCCAGGTATTTGGCATCGTGTGTATAGCGATAGCACATGGTATAGCCGTACAAGGCCCACGCTTGTCCACGTGCCCAAGCAGACTCGTCGGCATAGCCTTGTGCAGTCTGTCTCTTACGGACTTCACCGGTTTCGGGGTCATAATCCACCACATGATAGCAGCTGTTGTCCTCACGGAAATGGTTAGCCATAGTCGTATCGGCGTGCTTCCGGGCTATGTTATAGAAAGTGGAGTCGCCGGACAGCCTGGAAGCTTCGAACAGCAGTTCGAGGTTCATCATATTATCAATGATAACGGGACATTTCCAGCCACGTTCAGCCTGCCACCCCTTGTCTGCATCCCATGACTGAAGTACGCCTGCTGCAGGGCGGAAACGGGTAGACAATGATTTGGCTGTCTGTATGATGACCGGCTTGTACTCCTCCTTACCCGCAAAACGGTATCCGTTCAGGTAGCTGCTGCCAATCATAAAGCCCACATCATGGTGCCAGGTAAGGTATTGTACCGAATCCAAATCCTCGGTATACTTCTCTGCCAGCGGCAGCCACTTCTGGTCACCGGTCAACTCGTACATATGCCAGATATTACCGGGGAAGAAGCCGGAACACCAATCGTCGATAGGTACATAGACAATGTTCCCATCCTTATCAATGGTACGAGGATTAAGGATTTTACCGGATTTCTCGATAATGTCTGTCTGAATTGTCTCCTGAGCCACAGCATTATCAATGTTTTCTTGGATAAAGTTGCTTTCAGCCTGCTTTTGCCCTGCGCAACCTGCCAATACAAGGAGGGAGATTCCCAATGTAGTGAGGACTGTTTTCATAATAAGGGATTTATTTATTAAGAGTTTATGATTTTTCCTGCTGCAAAAGTAGAGCAAGTGTACAGATTTGACCCGCCTAAATAATTCAATTAATGGCTAAAATCGTTACTTTTGCGTCCGGAAGCACATATTTTCCACCCATTAATCATTAATCACTAAACATTAATCATTACTCCCCATGACCGCACAAGAGTTTTTTAAGAACGACCGCTTCGCCACGAATGCAGGTGTAGAACTGATAGAAATAAAGGAAGGATACAGCAAGGCACGCCTGGTTATCACGGCAGAGCATCTCAATGCAGGAGGCCGTACGCAAGGAGGGGCCATCTTCACCCTTGCCGACCTGGCACTGGCAGCAGCAGCCAACTCCCACGGAACATTGGCCTTCTCTCTTTCGTCCAATATCACCTTCCTGCGCAGCAGCGGACCGGGCGATGTACTGTATGCCGAAGCACGCGAACGCTACATCGGCCGCACCACCGGATATTACCAGATCGACGTCACCAACCAGGAGGGAAAACTGATTGCCACTTTCGAATCCAGTGTATTTAGAAAAGGGGATAACATCACTTTTTCCTTACCACAGACGTCATCGGATAGCGGTTGCCCCGGACACTCTTGAAGAATGCCTTGGCCGAACCGAAATTCAAATACATGTCCAAGCGAATGGGAAGGTGGTTCTTATCATCGGATACGAAGAAGGTGATGACCTCCTTCTCCTTACCTTTCTTGTACTCTACGAAAGAGAATACCAAGCAGCGGTAAACGGTGTCGTTATTCGCCTTGACCTCCTCCTTGCCGCGGTAAATCAACGTCTGCTCTTCCACCCTGCGTCCTGTGGCCATGGGAAAGAGTATCTTCTGCCCTACCTTGTAGTCTTTAGGGTCATAAGAGCGCGCCTGCGCCAAAATGCTCAACATATCGAAGATACAGCGACTATCACTGTATTCCATCTCCTGAGCCTCACGCACGGGATTGTGCCAGGTGCGTCTCTGCTTTACATTCGCCAGTCCGTCCGAGTAGGAGAACCAAGCCTCGTCCACCGTATGGCGGCTTCCGCTTTACGGAAGTAGAGCGGCTCCAACCTATCGCTGACATAACAAGTCAACGTATCACGCATCTTGAAGAAAAAATCGGTCTTTTTACTGCCTACACAAAGCAAGTTAAAGCGAAATGCAGGCTCGGAATGGTAAGTCGTGGCATTGGTAGTGAGGCTTGCCAGACCCACCTTCTTCCAAATGAACTTCCAATTGAAATATAAATCGTACATGACATGCTCGCCCGACTGGAAAGCTTCATTCTTTGCAGTACATTGGGCCTGAACAGACTGGGAGGTTCCCAAACAGACCGCTCCCACCATTAATAGAATGAACAATTGCTTCCGCCTAATAGCTATGGCCTCTACCACTGTTGCGGCTGCTATTGCCACTGCGGTTATTTTTGTTCCTGTTTTGCTTTTTCTTGTCTTCATCTGGTTTTTGTTTTTTTAGTTCGTCCGGCTTCTGCCTATCCAGGGACTTGGCCTTAATATCCCATTCCTGGGTCAAATCAAAGTTCGCTTTAAGCTCCAGAACCATCGGATAATAGTAAACCATTTCAGGCTGGCGCTTCTCGGCGTAGTTTCCCGTATCCCAGACGCCATTCCCATTCGTATCATTTATCAGCCGCGCTCCATATTTGCCCGGATTGAGGAAATAGAAATCGGCTTTCCCATCCACCACCGGCACCGTGCGCAGCACTTTGTCCTGACCGTCCAGTAGTTCCACAAAAGCCAGAGAGTCCGCTCCATGCACATTAAAGAATATCTGCCCGTACTCTTCCAGCTTCTTGGCCTTGAAGTCCTTCTTTATCTTGTCGGAGAACAACCCGTACAACCCGCGTATGGCAGCAGAATCCACTTCAAATGTATAGCTTTCGCCGGGTGCCCATTCGGCAAACAGATTATAACGCTTCAAGTCCAAAGAGTCGCGCATAAAGTCGAACGGGATATCCTGCCACAACGAGTCCACTTTCAGTTTCAGATGGAAAGCGGTGGTATCTATGCTTGCCACCGGCTCCGTAAACGACAGAGTAAGATAATCATATACATCGATTGCAGAAGGGGCATACACATCTACAGCCAGGAATTCCGTCGGCTCGGGCTCTTCCACCTCACCTTCCTTCAACTTCTTCTTTTTCTTCTCACGCTCTTTCTGTTCCTTTTCCTTCGCTTCCTGCTTCTGCTTCTGCTGCTTGTCGTATGTCAACTTCGCCAGCACATTCAAAGTATCGGTACGGGGTACCAATCGTTTCAGGCTATCCGTATACAAATAGGTGATACTCATTTTCAGGGAATCCTGCTTATAGAGCAGAGAATCCTTTATCCAATAATGAATCGTATCGTTCCGGCCGGTAGGCTGTTCTATAACAAACGCATCTTCCTCATTAAAGTTCAATCCTTTCAATAAAGGCAACGTGTCTGCCGGAGCAGTGAAATAGAGCGAAAACTTCTCCGGAGTCAACCGTTCGGCCTTCAAAAAACGTTGCGAGAAGGAAAGCTCCTTGAAAGCACGCAGCAGAACATCATCCGGAAGGTAGTGGGTATATTGACGTTCTACAATCGTATCTACTGTCAGCGAGTCTATCCAGGTCGTATCCTGGCGCATGCGCTCTTCCATGGAAGGAATGATGATAGAGTCATTAAAAGCTATCACTTCCGTCGGCTGGGAATAGGCAAAATTCTGGTCGGCATCCTGCAAGGCATAAATGCGATACTTGCCGGGAGCCACTCCACGGATAGAGAAGCGTCCGCGACTGTCCGTACGCCCCACCCGCTCAAAAGGAAGTTTGGTAAAAGCGGAGTCGGCCAGATTGGCATGCAGACCGACCAGCATTCCTTTCACCGGTTCAAGATTGGCCGCATTCAGTACTGTACCGGCCACAGCCATAGAGTCGAGACGGTCGCCCGTAGAGAAAGAATAGAAGAAATTCTCCAAGGGATTCCCCTCATTATTATCCTGGATGGCATCACCAAAATCGAATGTATAAGTAGTATTGGGTTTCAATGTATCCTGCAGAGTGATGACCACCTTCTTCCCATTAGACTTAATTTCGGGCTGCTGCACCTGCGGAGGGGATATTACAATCTTCTCATTCGGCTTGTCAAGCTTGATAAATTCGTCGAACTCAATGGAAAGTTTATTTTTATTGTGATGGAGTGCGCCGGGCGTGGGAGTACCGGAAATAAAACGCGGAGGAGTCTCATCATAAGGTCCTCCTTCAATACGGCCTACACTGGCACAAGAATACAGTGCGGCAGCTATGGCAACACCCCCCAACAACCTACGGAAAAGCGGCTTCATTTTAGTATGGCGTTTACGTTCTAACATGCTGCAAAAATAAAGGTTATCTGCCAATTAGCGGTATGCTTTACAGTATTTTAATCAAAAAATGTCCTTTCGTTCTCATCTATGTATGAAACATAGTTAAAAAAGGAAGTGTTTCACACCTTATATACTAAGAAAAGAATATTTTTGCAGACGAAAACTGAATAGGAGTATTCAGTTTTCTTTTTCCTGCCTTATTTCTAAATCATGAATTACACACAAAAACGCCTTTCAAGAATCGAAAAAAAGAAGAATATAAAATTATACAGAGAACAAAAAAGAGTATGAAGAGTAGATTAGTATTATTGGCATGTTGCCTGGCACTGCTCAGCAGTTGCGGACAAGGCGACAAAGGAACGGGTAAAGCTCCCGAATTTGCAGTGATTGAGGCAAAGACCACCACTGCCAACTTGACAAACAGCTACCCTGCTACTATCAAGGGTAAACAAGATGTAGAAATCCGCCCGATGGTGAGTGGGTTCATCACAAAATTGCACGTGGATGAAGGCGCAACAGTGCGCAAAGGACAAGTGTTGTTCAGCATCGACCCCGTACAGTATCAGGCAGCCGTAAATTCGGCCAAAGCTGCTGTTGAAACAGCCAAAGCTGCCGTAAACACACAAGAACTGACTGTAAACAACAAACGTGAACTGAACAAGAAAAACATCATCAGTGACTACGATTTGCAAATGGCCGAAAACCAGCTGGCACAGACAAAGGCACAACTAGCACAAGCCAATGCCCAATTGGTCAATGCCAAGAACAATTTGTCATACACCAGTGTAACCAGCCCCAGTGACGGTGTAGTAGGTAGCATTCCCTACCGCGTAGGTAGCTTGGTTAGTCCTTCCGTAGCCAGCCCGCTGACTACCGTTGCCGACATCTCCGAAATGTACGCCTACTTCTCCATGACCGAACGCCAACTCTTGTCACAGATTCGTGAAGGCGGTAGCACCAAGGAAATTCTGGAAAAGATGCCGAATGTACAGTTGCAGCTCATCGACGGAACCATGTATGCCGACAGTGGCCGCGTGGAGACAATCAGCGGAGTCATTGACCAGACTACCGGTTCGGTAACCATGCGTGCCCTCTTCCCCAACAAGCACAACGTGCTGCGTAGTGGAAGCACCGGCAATGTGGTATTCCCCAACCCGCTGCATGATGTCATCATGATTCCACAGTCTGCCACTACCGAAATCCAGGACAAGCAGTTCGTATTCGTACTGCAACCGGACAACACGCTGAAAAATACCGAAGTTAAAGTGTTCAGCTTAGACGACGGCAAGTATTATTACGTGACGGAAGGTTTGAAAGCAGGCGAAAAAATCGTTATCGAAGGGGTACAGAACCTGAAGGACGGACAGTCCATCACGCCCATCACGCCTGCTGAAAAGGAAGCCGAATACCAGAAGGCCCTAAAAGACCAGAAAGAAGGCAATATTCAGACTGCGTTTCAATGAAAGAATGAAAAATAAAAAAATTCTTCAATTTTTAATTCCTTAATTGTTCATGAAATGAAATTAGATAGATTTATTAACCGTCCGGTACTATCAACGGTAATTTCCATCCTGATAGTAATCTTAGGAGTTATTGGTCTGGCTACCTTGCCTATCACCCAATACCCGGACATTGCACCTCCCACCGTATCGGTAAGTGCGACTTACCAAGGTGCCAATGCCCAAACGGTGCTTAACTCCGTTATCGCTCCGCTGGAGGACCAGATTAACGGTGTGGAAAATATGATGTATATGAGTTCGAGCGCCACCAACAGCGGTTCGGGCGACATCTCCATCTACTTCAAGCAAGGTACCGACCCCGATATGGCAGCGGTGAACGTACAGAACCGCGTTTCCATGGCGCAAGGCTTGCTGCCTGCCGAAGTTACCAAAATCGGTGTAACCACCCGTAAACGCCAGACTTCCATGTTGATGGTATTCTCCATCTATGATGAAAAAGACCAGTACAACATCGAGTTCCTGGAAAACTACGCCAACATCAACCTTATCCCTGAGGTGAAACGTGTCAACGGTGTGGGCGATGCCATGGTATTGGGACAAGACTACTCCATGCGTATCTGGCTGAAACCTGATGTAATGGCCCAATACAAACTTATCCCCAACGATGTGGTTGCCGCCTTGAGCGAACAGAACATCGAAGCGGCTCCCGGCCAGTTGGGTGAGCGCGGTAACCAAACCTACCAGTATACTCTGCGTTACAAAGGACGTCTGCAACAGACTACGGAGTTCGAGAACATTGTCATCAAGGCCTTGGAGAACGGTGAAATACTCCGTCTGAAGGATGTAGCAAATGTGGAACTGGGCCGTCTGTCATACGGATTCAACAATATGGTAAACGGACATAAAGCCGTGAGTTGTATCATTTTCCAGATGGCAGGCAGTAATGCCACGCAGACCATCTCGGATATCGAGGCCCTACTGGACGACTATTCCAGCAAACTGCCCACCGGCTTAAAGATAAACATTGCACAGAGTGCCAACGACTTCCTCTTCGCTTCCATACATGAGGTAATCAAGACATTGATCGAGGCCTTTATCCTGGTGTTCATCGTAGTGTATATCTTCCTGCAGGATATGCGCTCCACGTTGATTCCCGCCATCGCCATTCCCGTGGCGTTGATTGCCACCTTCTTTGTATTGAAACTGATTGGCTTCAGTATCAACTTGCTGACCCTTTCGGCCATGGTGCTTGCCATTGCGATTGTGGTCGATGATGCCATCGTCGTCGTCGAGGGCGTCCATGCCAAGCTGGACCAGGGCTACAAATCGGCCCGTACAGCTTCCATCGACGCCATGAGTGAACTGGGTGGTGCCATCGTCTCCATTACGTTGGTGATGATGTCCGTATTCGTTCCCGTGAGCTTCATGGGAGGTACGGCAGGTACTTTCTACCGTCAGTTCGGTTTGACCATGGCGATTGCCATCGGTTTCTCGGCTCTGAACGCCCTGACCCTGAGTCCTGCGCTGTGTGCCATCTTCCTGAAACCTCACAACGGCGGACACGAAAGTCTGAAAGAGCGTGTAGGCGTTGCCGCCAAGGAAGCCCGCAAGATTATGATTGCACGTTATGCCGACTCTATAGGCCGGTTGATGCGTCCCGGCATTACACTGCTCTTCGTGACGGTAGCTATCCTGGGCATGATTTTCGGTCTGTTCAGCTTCAGCGAACACCCCATTCTGTGTAGCTTGATGATTATCATCAGTGTGCTGGCGTTGGCAGGTATGACTACCGACAAGTTCAAACAATCCTTCAATGACTCATACAACGGTATCTTGGGCAAGTATAAGAAACAAGTGTTGTTCTTCATCCAGAAACGCTGGATATCGGCAGGACTGGTTATCGGCTCTATTGTACTGTTGGGCGTATTCATGCAGATAACCCCGACCGGTATGGTGCCCAACGAAGACACCGGTACCATCATGGGCGCTGTGACACTGCCTCCGGGCACTTCACAAGAACGCGCACAAGAGATTTTGAACCGTGTGGACAGCTTGGTTGCTGCAGACCCTGCCGTACAGTCACGTACCGTTATCTCAGGTTATAGCTTCTTGGGCGGTCAAGGCCCCTCCTACGGTTCACTCATCATCAAGCTGAAGAACTGGGAAGAACGTTCCACGATGCAGAACTCCACGATTGTGTACGCCACTTTGTACATGCGTGCCCAAAAGATTATCAAGGAAGCGCAGGTATTGTTCTTCGCGCCGCCTATGATTCCGGGTTACTCGGCTTCAAGCGACATCGAGTTGAACATGCAGGACAAGACGGGTGGTGATTTGAACCACTTCTTCGACGTGGTGAACAACTATACTGCTGCCCTGGAAGCGCGTCCGGAAATCAACTCCGCCAAGACATCCTTCAACCCTCACTTCCCGCAATACCAGCTGGACATTGACGCTGCCGCTTGTAAGAAAGCAGGCATCAGCCCCAATGACATCTTGACTACCTTGCAGGGATATTACGGTGGTTTGTATGCTTCCAACTTCAACAGCTTCGGTAAGATGTACCGCGTAATGGTACAAGCCGAACCTGATGCTACCAAGAATATGGAAACACTGCAAAGCATCAAGGTGCGCAACGGCAACGAGATGGCACCTATCACGCAGTTCATCTCCATCAAGAAAGTATATGGTCCTGACGTCATCAGCCGTTTCAACCTCTACACCTCCATGAAGGTGATGGTGGCTCCCGCATCAGGCTACACTTCCGGTCAGGCTCTGCAAGCCATTGCCGAAGTGGCGCAGGAAAACCTGCCTGCCGGTTTCGGTTATGAGTTGGGAGGTATGGCTCGTGAAGAGGCATCTACCAGTGGCAGTTCCACAGGTATCATCTTCATTCTGTGTTTTGTATTCGTTTATTTGTTGCTGAGTGCACAGTATGAAAGTTACATTCTGCCGTTGTCCGTATTGCTTTCAGTACCGTTCGGTCTGTTGGGTAGCTTCCTGTTTGTAAACGGATTTGCAGCATTGGGAAATATTCCGGCTTTGAAGATGATTTTAGGAACCATGTCAAATGATATTTATATGCAGATTGCATTGATCATGTTGATGGGATTGTTGGCGAAGAATGCCATTCTGATTGTAGAGTTTGCTTTGGATCGCCGTAAGCAGGGAATGAGTATTTCCTGGGCTGCGGTTTTGGGTGCGGCAGCCCGTTTGCGACCGATCTTAATGACCTCATTGGCCATGATTGTAGGTTTGATTCCGTTGATGTTGGCTATGGGAGTTGGTGCTCATGGTAACCGTACTTTGGGAGCTTCGGCTATTGGTGGTATGTTGATTGGTATGATCTTCCAGATCTTTATCGTACCCGTATTGTTTGTGGTATTCCAATGGTTACAAGAGAAATTCAAACCGATTGAATGGGAAAGTGTGGACAATACAGAGGTTGAACCCGAAATTGAACAATACACCCGTAAATGAACAGAAGAACAATGAAAAAGATAATAGGATTATGTTGCGCGACGTTTTTATTAAGCGGTTGCCACATCTATAAATCATACGATCGTCCCGAGTCGATAGATGCCACTGGCATCTATCGTGACCCGGTTGCCGCCAACGATACATTGGCTGCTAACGATACAACCAATATGGGTAACTTGTCATGGAAGGAAATTTTCCGTGATCCGAAATTGCAGATGCTGATTGAAGAGGGATTGGCAAACAATGTAGATATGCAGGCTGCTATCCTGCGTGTAAAGGAGGCCAAGGCGTTATTGACATCAGCTCGTTTGTCTTATCTCCCTTCTTTGGCCCTTGCTCCACAAGGTTCGTTGACTAGTGTGGACAAAAGTACTCCTGTAAAGAATTATACTTTACCTGCTTCTGCAAGCTGGGAAGTTGATTTGTTCGGCAAATTGCTGAATGCCCATCGTGGCCAGAAAGCTTCTTATTTGCAAAGTAAGGCCTATCAGCAGGCAGTGCGTTCACAGTTGATTGGTGGTATAGCCAATGCTTATTATTCTTTATTGATGCTAGACCGTCAAGTCAGTGTGACCGAACAGAATGTGGCGTTAATGAAAGAAACAGTGCGCACTATGGAAGCTATGAAGGAAGCCGGTATGACTACCGAAGCTGCTGTGGCACAGAGTAAAGGGGCTTATCACCAGACGGAGGCTTCATTGGCTGACTTGAAACGCCAGGTGCGTGAAACTGAGAATTCTATCTCCGTATTGTTGGCAAAGGCTCCTCAGAACATAGACCGTGGAACATTGGAGGAACAAGTGATGCCGGCAGATTTGGCGGTGGGAGTTCCTTTACAGTTGCTTGAGAACCGGCCCGATGTAAAAGCGGCAGAATTGGCATTAGCCGACGCTTATTATACTACCAATCAGGCGCGTTCCGCTTTCTATCCATCCATTACGTTGAGTGGCTCTGCAGGATGGACGAACTCTGCAGGTGGTGTTATTGTTAATCCCGGTCAGTGGTTGCTTTCAGCTGTAGGTTCGCTGGTTCAACCGCTTTTTAATTTCTACCCCTGCCGTTATGCTTTGGAATGCTATCGGCTCATTGACGCAACCCATTTTCCAGCGTGGAAAATTGATTGCCAACTTGAAAGTATCGAAAGCGGAAGAACAGATTGCCAAGATGAATTATCAGCAGACTATTCTGGAAGCTGGTAAGGAAGTAAGTGATGCTTTGTTCCTGTATGATACGGCAGACAAAAAGTTGAGCGAGCACCAGGCACAGGTTTCTGAAATGCAAAAAGCGGTGGAGATGAACAATGATTTGTTTCAGGCGGGAAAGGCCACTTATCTGGAAATCATTACTGCACAACAGTCATTGCTGAGTGCCCAGTTGAACGAAGTATCCGATACTTTCCAGCGTATGCAGGCTGTTATCAATCTGTACAGCGCATTGGGCGGTGGACGTGAATAATTAACCTTAAAAATAATATGAATATGATTAGTCCGTTAGCTTATGTAGACCCGTCTGCAAAAATCGGGAAAAACGTAACTATTCACCCGTTTGCCTACATTGATAAGAATGTGGAGATAGGTGATGATAATGTAATTATGCCCAACGCCAGCATTATGAGCGGCGCACGCATCGGTAACGGAAATACCATTTATAACGGAGCTGTAATTGCTGCTACTCCGCAAGATTTTAAATATACGGGTGATGATACCATCGCCCGTATAGGTAATAATAATACCATCCGTGAGAATGCGGTAATTATTCGTGCCACTTTCGCCGGAGATGAGACTGTGGTAGGAAGCGGTAACTTTATTATGCAGGGAGCACGTATCTCACATGATGTGACCATCGGTAATAACTGTATTATTGGTAACGGTTCGCAGGTGTCAGGTTGTTGTGTAGTCGAGGATTATGCTATTCTTACTTCCAATGTACTGATGCAGGGAAAGACTCGTTTGGGGACTTATGCCGCCGTACAGGGCGGGTGTCGTTTTACCAAGGATATTCCTCCTTATTGTGTGGCAGCCCATGAGCCTACGGCTTTTTACAGCATCAATACCACCGTGTTGCAACATGAAGGTTTTTCGGAAACGGTTATTAAACATATAGCGCATGCTTTCCGTATATTGTATAAAGTGAATACATCTACAGAGGATGCATTGCGTCGTATTGAAGAACAGGTTCCGTCTAGTCCTGAAATTGTACATCTGATAGAGTTTGTCAGAAGTTCTAAGTTGGGTATTATAAAATAAATGTATCTTTGTCTCCCTTTATGTTAAGAATGAATAGCGTCAGGAAAAAAAGAATGGATAAAACGGTAGTGAAGGAACACATTGTTTTGGCAGCAGCGAAATCATTTGCCCAGAAAGGTGTCAAAACAGTGAGAATGGATGATATTGCTGCCGGATTATCTATATCTAAACGTACGCTTTATGAATTGTTTCATGACAAAGAGGATTTATTACTTGATGTCATGAAGTTACATCGGGAGGAGATGCAGGAATATATGACTCAAGTGGCTTCCAAAGCAGAGAATGTTTTGGAAGTCCTCTTGAAGTTTTTTCAAAGAAGTGCCCAGGATTTTCAGAATACAAACAGGAAATTCTTTGAGGATATTGAGAAATATCCCAAGGTAATGCGTTACATTGACGAAAGCCGGAAGGAGAATTTGGATTCGGCTATGGAATTTTATCGCAAAGGAGTGGAACAAGGCATTTTTAGAAATGATGTAAATTATAATATTGTACGCGCTATGGTATGTGAGCAGATGGATTTGTTGTTGCATTCGGAAATATGCAAGTCCTATTCGCTTGGTGAAATTTATGAAACAGTTGTATTTATGCATATGCGTGGCATTTCCACTGAAAAGGGGTTGAAGATTGTGGATAATTTTTTATTGAATTTAAAAGGAAACGAACATAATAAGTATGGTTAGAAATTAAATAAGTCACTAAATAAAGAATAATAGTTAATGAAATTTTATTGCAAACCTACGTTAACCTTGTTTTTGCTGCTTTATGTAGCAATACAAAGTGCACAAGCACAAGACACATTGAGGATTACCTTACAGGACGCAGTCCGGATAGCATTGAGCGACAATCCCACCATTAAAGTCGCCGGTCAGGAAATCCTGTTAAAGAAAGAAGCCCGCCGGGAAGCTTATGCCGGTCTTTTCCCAGAAGCCAGTTTGGTGGGCAGTTATTCACGAGCCATAAAAAAGCAGTCATTCGCCATGATGGGAGAGGTGATTGAAGTCGGTACAGATAATACTTATAGTGGTGGTCTGTCTGTCAGTCTGCCTGTCTTTGCTCCGGCTCTTTACAAAAGTATCAGTTTGACAAGTACAGATGTGAACCTGGCGGTAGAGAAATCACGTGCTTCACGTCTGGATATGGTAAATCAAGTGACCAAGGCATTTTTTCAGTTGCTTTTGGCACAGGACAGTTATGAAGTGCTGCTTAAAAGTTATAAGCAGAGTGAAGATAATTATAATGTGGTGAAAGCTAAATATGAACAGGGGACTGTCAGTGAATATGATAAGATTAGTGCGGATGTGCAGATGCGCAGCTTGAAACCTACCGTGGTGTCTGCCCGTAACGGAGTGAATTTGGCAAATTTGCAGTTGAAGGTCTTGATGGGAATGGAGTCTGATGTAAAGGTAGCGGTTGAAGGCAATCTGAAGGATTATGAAATGTCTATGTTTACTCGTCAGGCAATGCCTCGTCCAGACAATTTGACAAATAACAGTACGTTGAAGCAATTGGAACTGAATGCATTGCAATTAAAGCAGACGCTGAAGTTGCAGTATACCAACTTTATGCCGACCCTTTCTGCCAGTTTCCAATATATGTATACTTCAATGAATGATAATTTCAAGTTCAAGGAATACGATTGGAGGCCCTATTCTACTATCGGCCTGAATCTAAGCATTCCTTTGTTCAAAGGAAGTAATTTTACTCAATTGAAACAGACCCGTATCCAGATGAAACAACTGGAAGAGAACCGTATCAATACAGAGCGGCAACTCACTATGCAAGCTACCGGTTATTTGGATAATATGGCCGCTAGTACGGAACAGGTGGTAAGTAATAAAGAAGCTGTCTTTCAGGCGGAGAAAGGGCGTACTATTGCCGAAAAAAGATATGAAGTTGGAAAAGGAACTATCTTGGAATTGAATAGTTCGGAAGTGGCTTTAACAGAGGCCCAACTGACTTATAACCAGTCCATCTATGACTATCTGGTAGCTAAAGCTGATTTGGATTTAGTCTTAGGCATTGATGAAGTAACGGAACAATAACACATTAACATAAAGATAACAGTATGAGAAAATATTTTCAATTCGCAGCTTGGCTGGTGGTAACTATGCTGGGGGCATGTTCAGGTGGAACGGAGAGTAAGGAAGCTGCTGATACCGCTATGGAGGACAAACCGGTAGTCCGGCTTGCTTCCGTAACTTCCCGCGATGTAGATCAGATAGAGGAATATACTGCCACTGTTGAAGCGGAAGCGAAAAATAATATAGCTCCGACCTCTCCCGGGCGTATAGACCGTATTTTTGTTGAAGTGGGAGACCATGTATCCAAAGGACAGAAATTAGTACAGATGGATGCGGCAAATCTGAAACAAATGAAATTGCAATTAGAAAATGAAGAAACGGAATTCAGACGTATGGATGAACTGTACAAAGTGGGTGGAGCTTCCAAATCTGAATGGGATGCAGCAAAAACAGCTTTAGATGTACGTCGTACTTCCTATAATAATTTGTTGGAGAATACGCAGTTGTTAAGCCCTATTCATGGAGTGGTTACAGCACGTAATTTTGATAACGGTGATTTATATTCTTCCGCTTCCACTCCTGTGTTGGTCATTGAACAGATCACTCCGGTTAAACTGTTGATCAATGTATCCGAACCTTATTTCCCGAAAGTGACTAAAGGTATGATCGTAAAGGTGAAATTTGATGTGTATGGTGATGAGGAATTCGAAGGGAAAGTTAGTTTGGTGTATCCTACTATTGATGCTGCTACTCATACTTTTCCTGTAGAGGTAAAATTGGCTAATACCCGTCAGCGTATACGTCCGGGAATGTTTGGCCGTGTGACTGTGAGCTTTGGTACATTGCGGCATGTGGTGGTTCCTGATCAGGCTATTGTGAAACGTGCCGGTTCGGGCGACCGTTATGTATATGTCTACAAAGACGGTAAGGTTTCTTATAATAAAGTAGAATTGGGACGTCGGATGGGAACCGAATATGAATTGATTTCCGGGGTGGAGGATAATTCGCAGGTGGTGGTTGCCGGTCAGACCCGTTTGGCCGATGGTGTGGAAGTGGCAGTAAATTAAAAATTGAGAATTAGTTGATAATACTCCATATTTATTTACCTATATATGATTTTTTAGTTCTTAATTTTTAATTTAACAAACATGAGTTTATACGAAGGAGCGGTTAAAAAACCGATTATGACCTCGTTATGCTTTTTGG
>ENA-OPMN01000430-OPMN01000430.1-human-gut-metagenome-genome-assembly--contig:-NODE-430-length-16688-cov-2.133409_pt1 | contig 16688 bp, 17 predicted proteins | sample MGYA00241524_ERZ501745 | MGnify/ENA primary metagenome ERZ501745 (study PRJEB25962, sample SAMEA2042567) | human gut metagenome | biome: human gut; feature: human-associated habitat; material: faeces...
GCCCACTTTCGGCCGTCCGATGACAGCAACGAATACAGAGGAGGTGTCGTAATGCTCCTGAACGGGTGTTGTAGTACTCAAAGCGAACTCCTGTCTTGTTTTTATGTTCTGGGATATCATTCCGTATAGCTGACCGTGCGGGGCAGACCCAGCTGCAGCAGCACAGCCTCTTCTTTTTCGCGCATACGCATGGCCTCCAGACCGCCGTTTTCGTGGTCGTAGCCCAGCAGATGCAGCATGGAGTGAACGGTCAAAAAGGCTACCTCCCGCTGCAGCGGATGCCCATACAGATTGGCCTGCTCCATGGCGCGCTCCATGCTGATGACGATATCGCCCAGCATCATGCAGCCGTTATTCTCGTCGATATCGTACTTGCCGTTCTCGCCCAGAGGAAAGCTCAGCACATCGGTGGGCATGGGCTTATTGCGGTATTGGTTGTTCAGCTCGGCAATGGCAGCGTTGTCCACAAAGGTAACGCTGATCTCGGCGGGACGGTCGAAATGCTCATATTCCAGCACGGCATTGCAGGCACGGCGGATCAGAATGCGGAGCCCGGAGGGCACCTTGACAGCTTTCTGGGAGTTGGTGATCAAAACTTTATTGGACATATCGGTCCACTCCTTTCAGGGATTTATTTAAAATTCTTATTGTTTTCTTTATTTTCCGCATCGGCAGCCGGATGTGCGGCACGCTCGTAAGCCTTTACGATCTCCTGCACCAACCGGTGACGCACAACGTCTTTATCGGTAAAGTAGCATTGTGCAATGCCGTTCACATCCTTCAGCACCTTCAGCGCGTCCACCAGACCGCTGCGGGTGCTGCCCGGTAGATCGATCTGGGTCACATCGCCGGTAACGACCACCTTAGAGCCTACGCCCATACGGGTAAGGAACATTTTCATCTGCTCCGGGGTAGTGTTCTGCGCCTCGTCCAGAATGATAAAGGAATCATCCAGTGTGCGCCCGCGCATATAAGCCAGCGGCGCGACCTCAATAACCTGCTTTTCAAACAGCTTTTGAAAGGTTTCTGCACCCAGCAGATCGAACAGACCGTCATAGAGCGGACGCAGATAGGGGTCCACCTTATTTTGCAGGTCGCCGGGCAGGAAGCCCAGCCGCTCGCCGGCCTCCACCGCAGGACGGGTGAGGATGATCCGCTTGATCTCCCTGTTTTTCAATGCCCTGACTGCCAATGCTATGGCTATATATGTCTTTCCGGTTCCGGCAGGGCCCACCGCGAAAGTGAGGTCATTGAGGAAATAGGATTTGACCATCTCCTGTTGTCTCTGGTTTCTGGCTCTGATGGGCTTGCCGTCAGTTCCGTGCACGATTACCGCATCCCCGTTCAGCGTAAAACTCTCCGGAGAAGTCTCGCCGTCGAAGATGTCCTCCACATCGAATTTGGTGAGGTTCATCTTGTGCTTCCTCCTCTCTATGAGTTCTTCGAGCTTGTTCCCGAACTGCTCAATCTGTGCCGGCGATCCGTCCAGTATTATCTGATTTCCACGCGCCGCCACCTTCAGTCCTGGAAAATAAGAACAGAATTCTTCCAATATCTTGTTCCCTGCCCCATATATCTCAATCGGGTCGATTGCCTCCAATGTTATGACATTCTTCATTGTCTCTTCAATATATTCTTTGCCAATTTCAGTTTCAGTTCCTGGGTCCAGACTCCAGTTTAGAGTTCTGTTTCTGTTCTGAGTTCAGTCCCGACTTCCGTTCCCGTTCCCGTCTCCGTCTCTCAGTGAGAAACAAATTACAAATTTACAGCATTATCCCGTCACTTGAAAATAAATGTCTTGAGGCCGTAAAAGGCTCCGATATCGCTATCCCGCGACACGGAGCCCTGATATCCGAAAAGTATGTGCAGAAGACGCTTCCTTAGAGGCTACTATAGTTCTCTACGACCCAACCTTTGTCTATGTAATAGATGAGCTTTACTTTTGCAAGCACCTTCAAACCATTCTCTACGCTGTTGAATAATCGGCCTACGTCAGAAACCTTATCAGTCTTTATAATGACTTCAGCCTTTTTGCCCCCGTCGTCCTTCACATTGTTCCTCAGGGGTGCGAATCGTGGGGCTTTGCCCCCGTCGTTGGATTCACGTGTGCAAATCCAGCCCTTTTGCCCCCGTCGTGCCATTGTGATGTTGTCACGGGTGCAAATCAGCCCTTTTTACCCCCGTGGATTAAACCATGATGTTTCGTAGTTTGAAATCTTAGATTTATTTTCTACCTTTCTGACTACATAGTATAAGAACTGATAGTAAACATTTGAACAAGCAAATAACCTACTTATGAAACGCACAACTCTACTGATTGTCATTCTGACATTATTTGGCAGTTCGCCGCTTTGGTCTCAAGATTCAGACCTGAGTTTACAAGAATATGCTCACGGGACGCCTATTCCGGAGGGGCAATTTAACCCCTTGGTTCCTGATGTCTATAGCATGACTCGCTATAAAGGCGGAAGCGCAGATCTGTACACAGGCTCCGCTTCATATTCAATTGATATATACAATTATACTGACAGGTATTTCAACATTCCTGTAAAGATTGCATATTACGGAAATGGATACAAACCAAACCAGCCTTCTGGCGTTGTAGGTTTGGGATGGAATCTGAACGTTGGAGGTATCATAACCCGCGAAATAAGAGGAATTCCCGATGAAGCTACAGACAGAGTGTATGCGAACAAGAATAGTGGCGACGGAAAAATAGATGACGTTTTTAGAATCGCATCACGTGCAGGTTTAGGACACAACACATTAAAGCACATGATCAGTGCATACTATAACGAAACCAATATCAATATATTCGGTTTTGGTGCGAGGACGGTTTCTTCAAAGGTATTAAAAGCTATGGATTTCGCATATTCTGGTGAAATCGGCCGCGAATTCATTCTTTTTCAAGAAGAGATAGACAACCATGAAAGCACAAAAAAATTCGAGGTGGAGTCAGACTTGTATCATTTCGATTTCATGGGCATCAAAGGAACATTTATACTTGGCGACGGTCCTGAATGCATTGTTATCAATTCGAATAGCCCTGTAGGCGAATTGAGAATTATATATAATTATAACGTTGCTTCTCCTCTCTTGTCATCCTTTAAAATCACCATGGGAGATGGCAAGACCTATACCTTCAAAGACATCGATACTCACACAAGTTCGAGCGACTGGGGATATCAAGGCTACTCTCCTGAAAGCGAAAACAGTATTTCTTGTTGGAAGTTAACGAAAATTGAAACTCAAAATGGCATGACTGCTGAGTTTGAATACGGTTCCGAGTTCTCGACAGAAATAGAAAACAAAGCTATTTGCGTAGATGCTTTAACAGTTAGTGAGGCGTCCGGCGAGCGTCATGAATCTTGGCATGATTGCGGGATGTACAAAGAAGGAACCGTCAAGAATACCCTTTATCAGAGTAATATCTCAAAAATAACGATTCCTGATCGGGCCACAATTCACTTTACATATGACGACAATAAACTCATATCCATTATAGTCAATAATGTCAACAGCAGCCAAGTCCGAAGTTGCAGCCTATCATACAAACAGTTTGGCCCTCAATGTCTATTGAAAAAAATCTGGCTCTCAAGTGAAGGAGAATATACTTTTCAATACTATGGAGAAGATAGTACAGCCTCGCTTCCAGACTCTCCGACATGGCTGGAAGACTGGTATGGCTATTATTCTGATGACATAACAATACCTACCTATAAAAGCGGCAGTTTGAAAACATACTCCACGAAGCTTTTGGACAGCAAGAGCAAATCCAATTTCACTGATACCAGATTCTTGATGCTCAAATGCATGATTTACCCAACTGGTGGATATTCTGTTTATAATTACGAACAGAACCGTTATCTGCGAAAATTCAAAAATACTCTGCTCGATGAAGAACAGGCAACTGGTGGAATTAGAGTATATCGAATCGACACATACAGCAGCGATAACGTGCTTAAGTATTCAAAAAAATATCGTTATGTTACGGCTGAAGGACTATGTTCAGGCATATTGAATATTGAACCTCACATTTACTTTCATTATAAACTCGAATCTCCTACTTTATTCATTGAAAGAGAAGTCGTTTCATCAATGTTTATCAGTTCACAACCAAGAAATTATCATATAGGATATACAAGAGTGTTGGAGGAAACTTATTCTGTAGCAGACAGTGTTGCCTGCTCAACGGTCGAATATGATTTTTGCCCTCTTTCCGATGGACCCTATGAAGAATCATTCAACAGTTCGACATCCGACTTTATCTCTCAAGACGGTCAGACATTTACATATCATGATCTTGGATCAGACTACGTCTCCGCTCAAGAGATTAATGGCTCTCTTGTAGGTACACTAAACCGCCACACTTATGAAAACAAATAGATTATTGTGGATAATTATCGTAGCTTTTGCGTTATTATTCTTGCCATATGGGGGTGGTGCACATATAAGAAGCGATAAACGCATAAAGATTGCTGAAGACACCTGTTTCTATATGGCATCAGGTGGCAGATATCCATCGTTACCTTCAGATAGCAGCAAAGTCAAAAATCATTTTTACGATACGGGTATGCAATTCATGCTTGTTGACGACAATGGTAATGTGATCCGCAAAACTCCATTTGTGTTTTCCTTTATATCACGTAGTTATGATGGCTTTAATGTCGAAATCATCGAGCCTGTGATTTTTCATAAAGATACAACGACTTTAGATCTTGTGTTTCTGCATTTGGACAGCAACTTCAATTTGAAATTCATATATCCAGCGAATTGTATTGCCCGCAGTCCATATGGGGCCAAAGGAATATCTTACATTTTGAACCATGGTTTTTGGGGTGCCGTAGATTCTTTGGGACATTATATCTACGAGCCCGAATATGATGAAATCGTGAACATTGATCATAATAGTGATGAATTGGATGCCCTTAAAATTAAATACGGGAAAAATAATGAAGACAATATACGCATGAGGGTATTCAGGTCGGAGTATGAAAAGAACTCTTATGAGCACTATGACCTTTATATGCCGGCTGATTGCTTGCCATATGTGATACACCCGGGCAACTTGGGGCAATTCTTCGACGAAGCGGATGAACTCATGGCATTAGAATATCTCCAGGGAAAATATGGAACATCTCAAAAGTTCAACGAGTTGTATCAATTTCACCATGGAATATTCTGCGCGATTACTCATAATATGGATAAATCCATAAATCTTTTCACAACACTAAGTAACAGCAGTAATCGTAACATACGTTCATTGTCAAGAAAGAATCTAAGATCAATTGAGCGTCACTCAAAACGCACGAAAATAGCATTTAAAAAGTATGACACAAACACTGTCGAGCCAAATAGACAGAGGGCAAAAGGCCTCAAAATGGACATGGTGATATCCCACATTACTGACAATGGGGAATTTGCAAGACGATATCGTGAGAATGTATATGACATCCAAGTCGGTAAAAGAATACTTTTGTATGACAAAAACGGCAAAGTCCTAAAATGCACACTGCCAATATATGATGACGTGCAGTTCAATAAAGATGAAATAATCTGCACTAGAAACATCACGTATTCAGACAATTACACGATCCAGCTTTTAATGACCTTAGATAAGGATTTAAACGTCAAAGATAATTCAGCCAGAGCCATACGGTCAACTGACAATTGACAAAGGTGCAGCCAGGCAGTCAGGCGGCTGCGGCGGACGTGGCCGGCCCACGGCCTCGGGAACTACATATCATCCATTGACAGACCCTTGTAGGAAATTCTATATCCTTTGAGTTCACCAGTGGCACGCAGGAAAGCTGCCGCCTTGCGCTCCAGCACATCCATGTCAATGTTGTCTGCCTTACGCTTTACCTCGAAGAATGTGGCTTCACCTGTCAGTTCGTTCTCGGCCACAATGTCGATTTCATTCTCGCCTTTGCGGTCCCACCATCCGCCGATGCGTGTGAAGGCTCGGCTTTCGATCAGCACACGCCTGAAATAGCGCTCAAGCATCAGGCCACTGAACGTCTCGTAGTCACGGTTGATGATAGCTCTGACGCTCTCGTAGTTCTCTATCTCCAGCATATAGCTGTACTTGTAGATGAAGCGGAACCAGAACGTGAAGAAGTTGTCCTCTATCGTATAAAGGACATTCTTGTTGGAACTCTTCTCAAAAAGAGGCTGTTTTTTTGCGATTACCTCATACTCGATTTCAAGTTTGGTCAGATATCCGCCGATTTCCCTACCCACCACGTTCTCTATTTCAGAACGGGAGGTTTTACCTCTCGCGATGGCTGAGAGAATCGAGAAATACACCCCATAGTCCTTGCCGAACTCCTCGATGAGGATAGCCTTGCCCTCTCCCAAGAAGATGGAATCAGAGTGTATGATGTAGTCGAGCATGGCTGACTTGGTAGTCGCCCCGGCATCCACAAGCAGTTGCACGTACTTTGCCACGCCGCCAGTGAAGGAATACAGGGCAAGCAGATCTTCTGCCATGTATCCGGGATTGTATTCCGTGAGGATTTCCTTCAGCACTCCAGGCGTGAACGGCCTTACGTTCATAAAACGTGTCTGCCTGTTATACAGAGGCTCCTTCTTATCCTTGAATATCTTCGTCATCATGGAATATATCGAGCCACAGACGACAAGATTCATGCGAGCTTTAGGGCTATACATGTCCCAAATGCGCTGCATGTCGCTGTACACAGACTTGTTAACACGGAAGAACTCCTGGAATTCGTCAATAAACAATGTGATGGGGCGCTCTGTGGAAAGTTTCATCAGAAACTCGAAAACATCTGCGAAATGCTCAGCGCGTCCCATCGTAGGGACTCCAAGTTTGCTCTCAATTTCAACTCTGTAATCATCGCATAAATCTCCTTCAGCCTTGCGGGTGACGAAGAAATAAAGTATAGGTTCATCCTCATATGCCTTCCAGACGAGATATGTCTTGCCGATGCGGCGCCTCCCCGTAACTACTGTGAACTGGGCATTGTCTTTCGACATTCTGCGAATCTTACGCAATGATGCTATTTCTTCTGTCCTGTCAAAAAATCTCATAATTTAAGTCCTCCCCTTTTTTATGTTCGAAACAATCATTTCGGAAACCACTGTTTCGCTACTGCAAAGATAATGATTTTCTTATGAGAAGTTCAACATTCATCTTTTTCTGTGCTCCCAAAATAAATTAAGAGTGTTGCTTAGCAAGTGAAAATCTGCATACGACATCGGATTCACGTGTGCAGCTCTGGCCCGTTTGCCATCCCCCGCGATTACCTGCTGGAGGATTCGCCGATTTCGAGGCGGGGTTCCAGATAGACGTCGTGACCCGGGGCGGAGTGGAGCATCATGTCAGTCAGCATGTTGAACGCCTGCAGGGCAGTTTCGAGCACATTCTGGGAGAGCTGCGTGATGGTCGGGGTGATGATGTGGTAGGTTTCACCGCCGTCGAAACCCATCAGTGCGAGCTTTTCAGGAATCGGAATGCCCAGACGTTTCGCACTCTTGCAGACGTAGAGCGCCAAGTAGCCACGCGGAACAAAAATGGCATCGGCCCCGCGGCTGACAGCTTCGGACAATGCCGCGTCCACTTCATTGTCATCCGCTTCATTTACAAAAGTCACGCGGCAGAACTGCTCCATTCCCATCTCACTCATAGCCTGCCTGTAACTGTCCTCCCTTATGTTCAATGTTGAGAGCTGGATATTGTTCGAAATCATCTCGATATGCCTGTAGCCATTGGCAAGCAGATGCTCCAGACCCATACGGATGGCCTTGTCATTGTCCAGCAGCACACGCCCGGCGTTTTCCAGCTCTGGCAGATTTCGGTTCATCAGCACGACCTTGATGCCCAATGAGATAGCCCTTCTGAGCTCGTCTTCGCATCCGTCGCAGGGACTTATGAGGATTCCCTTTACGCCGTCAGCGTGAAAAGCATCCACCAGCCGGCCGATTTTGTCAATGCGGTCGTCAGAACTGCCGAACAGGACGGTGTAGCCGTTGTCATACGCGATGTTTTCGATATTTCTGGAGACATTGGAAAAATAATGGTTGGCAAGGTCCGGCGTGATGACTCCGATGGTCTTCTGGAAACCGATTCTCAGAGACGACGCGGCCTTGTTCGGGGTATAGTTGAGGCGCTTTACCACTTCCATAATCGCATTGGCCGTCTTTGCATTGACCCCGCTCCGCCCGTTCAGCGTCATCGAAACCAGGCCGACAGAAACGTTGGCCTCCCGCGCTATATCCTTGATTGTGATCTTTCCCATTGCTGCTTGTCTGTGTGGATTCACCCGATATGGAGTGAATCAGTATCGGGGCATTGTCCTAAGTTGTAGTGTTTTCGCCCGATTACACAAATGTAATAAACATTTTCCACACGTCAAACGTGGTTTTGCCGAAAAAAAAACACCCCTGCGAGAACTGCGGAGGTGTATATGTCAGGTTCGGATTCCTGCGGCCCAGTGACTACATCATCGGAGGAGGACCTCCTGGACCGCGACCGCCCGGGCCACCTGGACCCCTACGTCCTTTGGCGGCATTGTTCATGTTGCCGAATCTCCACGTGAGGGAGAGAATCACGTAGCGGCCGAGCGTGTTGTTCCAGGTCTCGGTGTGATAGTTCGCGGAATCGCTTACGGAGAGGTTCTTGGACTGGTTCAGCAGGTCGTAGGCCTTGAGCGAAAGCGTGAATCTGTTCTTGAAAAGCAGTTTCGTGAGCTCTGCATTGAGAATGTACTCATCATCCTGTGCACTCGCGTATCCACGGTACCAGTTGTAGTTGAACTCTGATACCAGGCCTATGCCGTCCGGAATAGTCCAGTTCATAGATGCTGCGAACTGGTTGTTCCTTGTGACATTCATCTTTATCGATGATATCGTGTACCAAGACTTGGCGATATTTGAGCGACCAGATGCAGTAAGTTCCACAAAATCATTTCTATATGTGAGTTTTAGCCTCTGCATAATACTCATTGTCTGAGTCGTGTTCTTCAAGAAGAGGTCACTCTCGTCCAAGTTCGGGAAATCCGTGTGGAATTTCTCATAATCGAAGTCGCCGCCGGTTCCGTAGGCGCTCATGTCAAGCGAAGTCTTTCCCACATAAGAAGACGATTCGGACCAGCTTCCTCTGGTTACAGAAGAAATGCTGAAATTGGATTTGCCTATAGGCGCATTGACAAAAGCCCTTGCGCTGGCATTGCCGGAAGTCGGACCGTTGACAGGGATTGAATACGCAACGCCGTTGGTATTGTACCAGCTCGCATATACAATAGGGGACTGCACGAAGCCACCAGCAATATGGCCATAGACAGAGAAGAATTTCTTCTTGTTCGAATATCCGATTCTGGTGCGTATGTCGTGAGAGAAATAAGGCTTCAGGTAAGGGTTACCAAGCGAAACGTTAAGCGGATTGGTATTGTCCGGAACAGGCATGAGCTGTGTCGTAGTCGGCTGAGAAGAACGGCCGAAATAGAAACCGCGTATGTTCGTGTTGTCATTCACATCGTACCAGAGCATGGCAGAAGGCGACCAGTTCACGACAGTATTGTCATAACTCTTGCCGTTAGTCTCATTGTGCGTAATCGTAGGAATTACAGAAGCACCGACCTGGGCCCTGAATTTGTCCTTCTGGTACATGAAGTTGAAACCTGCACGGTGGGTCTGGTACTGGTTCAGCACATCATTGGAATACTGGGCATTCCTGGTCTCGCTCACGGTGATGTCCTTGCCGCTGCTGTCCTTTCCTGTTCCCGTGGTGAAGTATGGGTGGTTTGCAATGCTGAATTCCGCACCCGTATCGGCAGAATCGTAAGTGTCCTTCGTGGACTTGTTCTGGCTCCATCTATACTGGTAATTCGCCTCAAGATAGAACCCGGCACCCAGCGGCTCAGTATATACAAGCCTGCCGCTTATCGAAGACGACTTGGAATTCTGGTCGTAGCGCTGATTGACTATTTCATTGACATCATCAGAGCCGTCACCTGCGGTTCCGAAGGATTTTGTCAATGACTGGTTCAGACCCCGCAAGTCGTTGTTGCTGAAGTTATAGTCAATGTTGAGGGACAATGTCCTTCCAGGAAGTCCCAATTTCTGCCTGAACAGGAGGAAGCCGTTTGCAGTCCAGTTGTTGTTGTCTCCAGTATTGTTGTTGAAACCTTCATTCTTGTTCATTGAAGCCGCATCAGCACTGCTTCTGCTGTCCGTGGAGAATTTCGAGAACTCGGTGAAGTCACCCTTTCCGAAGTTGAACTGAGGCTGGAAAAGGATAGACGTATTGTCCGAGAACTTGTGCTCCAGGCGCATACCGAAACGGTGCCCATAGGTGTTGTTCAGACTATAACCGTCATTGTTGGAGATAAGGCTTGAACCGTCATCCAGGAACGTGGTCTTCTCACTTTTTTCCTTTACGTCAGCCCTGGTGCCGTTGAAAAGGTAGTTGGCACCGAGGTCCATCTTGTCGCCGAAGAGGTCCCAAGAACCGTTTACGCCACCCATCCACGAGGTGGTGATACCATTGTTCTTGCCCCAGCCGCCCTGGCCACGGCCCATACCCCCCCCCCCCCCCGCCGCTACGCATACCTCTCATCATTGACCCTGCAAGGTCATTGAATCCGCGGTTGTTCGTGTTGTTGCCGTTCAGGATGATGCTGAGCTGGCTCTTGTCCGTAAATCTTCCGATGAATGCGGCACCCTGGTATCTCCAGTCGCCGTTTCCGTTAGCGGTGTTTTCTGGCCAGTCGTGTCCGCCGCCGGCCATCACATTGCCGAAAAGCCCGTTCATCATGCCTTTCTGCACAGTCAGGTCGATGACGGTCTCTTCCTGTCCGTCATCTATACCGGTAAACTGAGCCTGGTCGGATTTCTTCTGGACTACCTTGACCTTATCCACAATCTTCGCCGGGATGTTCTTGGAAGCCAACTGGGGATCGTCCAGAAAAAATGTCTTGCCGTCGATTGTTATCTTGCTGATAGTCTGTCCGTTGGCTGTCACGGAGCCGTCTGTGCCCACTTCCACTCCCGGGAGTTTCTTCAGCAGATCCTCAAGCATGTCATTGTCCGTGGTCTTGAACGAAGTGGCGTTGTACTCTATGGTGTCCTTCTTTATCACGATAGGATTGCCGGTTGCAGATACGCTCGCCGCATCCAGCACCTGCTTGTCCGGATCGAGTTTCACAATACCCAAGTTTACAGCGTCCTTCACCGTGATGTCCTTGGTAAATGTCTTGTAGCCAAGTAATTCGGCTTTGAAAGTGTAAGCCCCGGCCGGCACCTTCTCAAGTGTCGCCTTGCCCTTGTCGTCCGTGAGAGCGTATTTGCTCGCGGAAGTCGCTCCCGGTTTGGTGAGAGATACCGTGGCATAACCCACAGGCTCACCGTTTCCTGAGTCCTGCAGCACAACTGTCACAGTCCGTGTCTGCGCAGACGCTCCAAAAGAAAGCACGAGCATTGAAACCAGCCCGCACACCATAGCAATGATTCTCTTCATTGTTCGTTCATTTTACAAAATAGATGGGCACCAATCAGACCCAAACGACGATTTAGACGCACCGGAGCCGCATAAGTTTAAGAGCCCGGCGAAAAAATATGGAATAAAATGCAGTTATTTCACCCTGTCTGGATTCTGGGCAATGAATTTCTCCCAGGAAGTGGAAGATTTTATTCCTGCCAATGGTGAAATCAGCTGATAATGATGGCACATCGCGATAGCCAGCGCGTCAGTCGCGTCGAGATGTTTTTCCTCAATGTCGATTCCGAGAGTCCTCTGAAGTATGTTGTTCACCTGCTCCTTGGAAGCGGCTCCGTTGCCCGTAACTGCCTCCTTGGCCTTTCTCGGGGCATATTCGGTAACGGGAATGTTCCTGGTGGATGCAGCCAGCATTGCCGCGCCCTGCGCCCTGCCGAGCTTCAGAATCACCTGCGCGTTCTTTCCGTAGAAAGGCGACTCCAGGGCCATCTCATCCGGAGAGTGCCTGTCGCAGACTTCACCTATTTCATTGAAAATGCGCACGAGCTTCCTATAAGGGTCTTTTTCCTTTCTCAGGTCAATGACCCCCATCTCCACGTACTCGGCCTTGCTGCCTTCTGTACGAATGACCCCGAAGCCAAGAATGTTGGTTCCGGGGTCTATTCCCAATATCGTCTTCACTTGTCTTAGTCAATGTAGTCGAACCCGGTATATGGGCGGAGAACTTCAGGGATGACGATTCTGTCCTCTTGCTGGTTGTCCTCAAGCATTGCCGCAACGACACGTGGAAGAGCAAGTGAACTTCCGTTCAATGTGTGGCAGAGCTGCATCTTGCCGTTCTCGTCCTTGTATCTGAGGTGCAGACGGTTAGCCTGATATGTCTCGAAGTTGGAAACTGAAGAGATTTCCAGCCATCTTCCCTGTGCTGCTGACCACAGCTCGAAGTCGTATGTGATGGCAGATGTGAAACTCAGGTCACCACCGCAAAGACGGAGAATCCTGTACTTGAGGCCAAGTTTGTTCACGAGGCTCTCCACGTGTGCAATCATCTCATCCAGAGCAGCATAAGAGTCTTCCGGCTTCTCGATTCTGACGATTTCCACCTTGTCGAACTGGTGAAGTCTGTTCAGGCCCCTCACGTCTTTTCCGTAAGAACCTGCCTCACGACGGAAGCAAGGAGTGTAGGCTGTCAGCTTCTGCGGGAACTGGTCATTGTTCAGGATGACATCCCTGTAAATGTTGGTTACAGGCACTTCAGCCGTAGGAACCAGATAGAAGTCATCGAGACCTACGTAGTACATCTGGGCCTCCTTGTCAGGGAGCTGGCCTGTACCGAAACCTGAAGCTGCATTGACCATGACAGGAGGTTCGATCTCCTTGTAGCCTGCGGCAGTATTGTTGTCGAGGAAGAAGCTGATCAATGCTCTCTGGAGTTTCGCGCCCTTGCCTTTATATACAGGGAAGCCCGCGCCTGTGAGCTTTACGCCGAGGTCGAAGTCGATGATGTCGAATTTCTTGGCGAGTTCCCAGTGCGGAAGCGCATTCTCCGGCAGTTTGATTTCAGGGCCGCCCATCTTGACCACCTGATTGTCCTCAGCACCTTTTCCAGGGACTACCAGGTCGCATGGAATATTAGGGAGGAGAACAAGCTGTGACTCAAGTTCTTTTTCTGTAGCGTCAGCCTTTGCAAGAAGCTCTGTAGAACGTGCCTTGAGTTCGGCAACCTCTTTCTTGGCTTCTTCTGCCTCTGCCTTTTTGCCTTCTTTCATAAGTCCTCCGATGAGGCCTGCCTTCTGCTTCTGCTGAGAAAGAAGACCGTCGCTCTCAGTCTGGAGAGCTCTTCTCTGTGTGTCAAGTTCGAGAACCTTATCGACGATTGCTTTTGCGTCGAAGTTTTTGACTGCAAGCTTCCTGACTACGAAATCCGGATCGTCACGAAGCATCTTAAGTGTCAACATGATATTTATGATTTAATTTTGTCTGCTATATGCTTTCCAATGAAAAAAGGAGGACCGCACACCGAAACTCGAAGTGCAATCCTCCAATGTCTTTCAAGACCCTTCGAGTTTAGTTCTCAAAAGGGACAACCGACACGTATGACTTGTTCTCTTTCTTTCTTGTAATGAGAACTGTTCCGTCAACGAGGGCGTAAAGAGTGTGGTCTTTACCCATACCTACGTTCTTGTCCGGGTTGTGGACAGTGCCTCTCTGGCGAAGGATGATGTTACCGGCCTTTACTACCTCACCACCGAATTTCTTGAATCCGAGACGTTTGCTCTGTGACTCACGACCGTTCTTAGAACTACTTTGACCTTTTTTATGTGCCATAATTCAAATTCTCCTTTAATTTAGCGATCTGTAAAAAATTAAGCGATAGAGTCGATGCGGATCTTTGTAAGTTTCTGACGGTGACCGTTTGATTTCTGGTATCCTTTACGACGGATCTTCTTGAAAACGATAACCTTCTTTGCCTTTACGTCATCTGCGAGAACTGTTGCCTTTACAACTGCACCCTCTACGTAAGGAACTCCGACCTTTACTGCTCCTTCGTTATCGAGGAGAAGAACCTTGTCGAACTCTACCGTCTCATCTTTCTTCGATGCGAGACGGTTTACGAAAATCTCTGCACCAGCTTCTACTTTGAACTGCTGGCCTGCAATTTCAACGATTGCGTACATTATATAAAAACTTATTAAGTTTCGGCTGCAAGCGTCCGTTTCTGCACGGAACTTATAAGGCTTGTCAGTCATCTGATTTTATTTTTGGACTGCAAATTTAATGGATTTCTGCCATTCCGCAAAATTTTTTACTAATTTTGTTTTCCGGAAGTCGTTAGTGCAAAACCCGTTGGGCACTTTTTCGACGATTGCTTGGTAATCCTGCCAGGCAATCCTGCTTGTGCAACTCGAAAAATTTAAACGTATGGATACTCCATTCCAGTTTGCTGACTATGTGACCGGTAAGTATTTCATCGGGCGTCGTTCTGATTGCATTACATTGTCAAATCTCTTGACTCAGGGCGAAAGCGTCGCCATCTGGAGTCCTCTGAAATCAGGCAAGATGTCCGCGGTCCAGCAGACTCTGCTCAATATGAGGACTTCCGGCAAGCAGTTTCTGATGTGCAGCTTGGACCTCACGAATATCCGCGATGCCGAGCTGTTCATAAGACGGTTTGCAGGTGCCGTGATTTCATCCGTTTCCACAGTCCCGCAGGACTATCAGGACAATGCCTACAAGTATCTGTCAGGCACATCTCTGGAGTTTGACGCGCAGTCGTTTTCTGTTACGGGAAGAGTCTTTTCTGACAATGCCCCGGTCGGCGCGGCTGAGATTTCCGCCGTGGCTGAGCTGCCTTTCCGCATTGCCGAAGAAAAGAATGTGCAGTTCATCATTGTCCTCAATGAGTTCGAAAACATTGACTCTGACGAGGGTGAGAAGTTTTTCAGGGTGTTGGATGCGTCGATTTCTGCCCGCATCCAGGCAAGGACTCCTCGCTGCTCCTTCATTTTCCTGGGCTCCAGGGCCAATGCGATGGAGAGTATCTTCATGCGCCGGAAGTTTTTCTGGAAGAGCGTGGAAAAGTATTCATTGTCAATGATTTCCGACGCCGAAATAGCGGACCATGTGCTGAAAGGCTTTTCTGTGGGCGGCAAGGTCATCGAGCGAGATCTGATACAGGTGGTCTGCGGGCTGTTCCGCAACAATATTTGGTATATCAACAGCTTTTTCTTCATCTGCGATGCATTGTCCAAGGGCTATATAAGTGAAATCACTTTCAATGATGCGCTTTCCTGTATGGTTTCTGCCAATCTGCCGAGGTTCAAGGCCATTATGGACGACCTTACAGGATTCCAGGAGCGTTTCCTGAAGGCGGTGCTCGACGGCAATGTCAAGTTCAGCACGAATGAAGTCATTGAAAACTACAGACTTAATTCTTCGGCCAATGTCAAGAGACTCAAGGAAGCTCTTATGAAGAAAGAGGTGCTTTCGTTCAATGACAAGGACGAGCCGTCCGTCCAGGACCCTCTTTTCGAGTATTGGCTCAGAAAATATTACTTTAATTCGTAAACTGTTATGAAACAGAAACTTGTGGTGCTTACAGGCGCCGGTGTGAGCGCCGAGAGCGGAATCAGCACGTTCCGTGACAATGGCGGGCTTTGGGACAATTACGACCCGCAGCAAGTCGCGTCCATCGAGGGCTGGTACAAGAATCCGGGCCTGATGCTCGACTTCTATAATATAAGGAGGCATGAGCTCGAAGGGGTAAGACCCAATGACGCACACCGTGCCATCGCTTCGCTTCAGGATAATTTCAATGTCAATGTGATTACGCAGAATGTGGATAATCTTCATGAGAGGGCGGGCAGTTCCAATGTCCTCCATCTTCACGGGGAATTGACGAAAGTAAGGCCGGAGAACTGCTGCAATGAGGAAGACGGATTTTCGGAGAAGACTGTCTTCGATATCGGTTATTCGGAGGTGCATCTTGGCGACAAGGCCCCGAACGGCCACCAGCTGCGTCCGCACATCGTCTGGTTCGGAGAGCCGGTGCCTAAAATCGAAAGAGCCATTGACATAGTGTCCGAAGCAGACATCCTTCTGATTGTCGGTACATCGCTGAGTGTCTATCCGGCAGCGGGCCTGTACCGCTACGCGTCGCTCGACACGCCGATTTATCTGATCGACCCGGGGCAGGTCAATGTCCGTGACAGCAGGATCCAGCATATCATGGCCAAGGCTACTGACGGAATGAAAATTTTTCAGGAAAAAATCGGTCAATGATTGTCGGAAATCCGGATAATTGTTGTAACTTTGCACCCGCTAAATCAGGATGGATACACGTAACTCATTCGGTTTTAGGAATTTATTAAAAAAAAGGAGGTGATTCAGATATGATTATTGTACCGCTTAAGGAAGGTGAGAACATCGAGAGAGCTCTCAAGAGATTCAAGAGGAAATTCGAAAAAACAGGTGCTATCCGCGAGCTTCGTGCCAGAAAGAACTTCGTGAAACCATCTGTCAGGAAGAGAGAGCAGCTTCAGAAGGCTATCTACGTACAGCATCTGCAGCTTGAGGACGAGCAGTAAACCTGCCTTGTACAGTTAATATATCTGAAAATGATATACGCCGGTTGGAAATCCGTTTTCCAGCCGGCTTTTTTCATTTCCCGCCTACCGGCGGATAATATCATTTTCCTTTTCTCTCAGCTTTCACTATATTTCCCGCC
>ENA-OPMN01000435-OPMN01000435.1-human-gut-metagenome-genome-assembly--contig:-NODE-435-length-16489-cov-6.204515_pt1 | contig 16489 bp, 32 predicted proteins | sample MGYA00241524_ERZ501745 | MGnify/ENA primary metagenome ERZ501745 (study PRJEB25962, sample SAMEA2042567) | human gut metagenome | biome: human gut; feature: human-associated habitat; material: faeces...
TGCTTTAGACATTTTATATCTCTTATCCAACTCTGGCTGTCTGTTCTAACAACAATAGTTTCTGAACCACACTTAGCAATCATAGAAACAATTTCTTTCTGTAAATTCATTAAAGTCATAATTATATTCTCTTCTTTTTACCCTCTCCCTTTTGCAGGAGAGGGTGGTTAGTTACTCAGTTACTTCAACAAACTTTCTGTTTTTAAGTTGATACAAAGTATCAGCCTTGATATTATCTCCATCAACGTACTCAGTCTTAACACATACTGGAACATCACGTTTCTTTTCATCGCTCCATTTCCATTCTGCCAGCGTTATCCATGAGCCTACCTTTGCTTTTGTTCTGGAACTATTGCCAGCACACATGATAACGGAATCTTCTCCTGTGCTATCAATCTTAGCATAGTCGCCCGATGAGCCAATCTTACCAGACTGTTCTACCTCTGCATAGCGAGAGTCAATCATATCGTAGTAGTCCCACACTTCCATTGGAGACTTGCAAGCGTGGAAACCTTGGTTGCAACACTTGACTTCTCCGTCCATTTCATACTCTTTTCCTACTTCGTACTGAAATCCACGGCATTTCATATTCTTGTCGAATCCCTTGTACGAGGTGATTACATTTCCACTCATATTCTATCTATTTATATCCTTTGCAGGATGGTTAATAAATCACAACACAATCATCAAATACTGATACACTATCAACATTCATGGGGTTCCCATTCTCTTGTGTACCATGAGAATATGGGAAGTTGACTTCCATAGTCTTATCCTCTACCTTTGATAATTCGTTAATTAATTCTTCTACTGTCATATTCTATCTTTTATGCCCGAAGGTGGTTATCTTAACTGCTTTATAATAGCTTCAAGAGCAACGATTACCTCACCATGGGTAAGTGGTGTCCCAAAAGGCTTCTCTTCAGCTAATTTATATATCACATTCTTCACTCTAGAATAAAGAACCTGAGTATTGTTTGTGAATGCTTCCATACTACACCTCCATTTCTGAGTTAAGTCCTAGACCAAAGAGTAGGTGTTGAAGTTGATGAACGTACAGAATATTACCAAGAGTGATAGCAATTTTTGTACTACCTAAAGCAGAATGCCATGTATCACCCTCTTGTAACAATCCCATCTTATCAAGCCAATATGAATCAAAACCATCAGGTTTTTTCCATCCATTCTTCTCTAGAATCTCTGGAGTGATAGGAATCGGACGAATAGCATTATTACTAATAGAGTATGTTGTACTACTATCGTTTAACATGACTACCTTAAGAAAGCCACCACTCAATGAAGATATTACTTTAAATATTTTATCTTTAGCAAATTGAAGTGCTGACTTCTTTACCATTACCAAATCTCCTGGAATGTATTCTAACTTATCCATACGCTTTACTTAACTTCTTTAAAAATTACATCCTTACCATCAGAACGCATATCCTTAAAACATAAATAAGGGCATCCTTCTTTGTCAGTAAAAAAACAACCTTCGCATGAATCACCTTGCTCGACAACTTCAAGAGTAGTGGTTACTCTTTCTCCAACTTTAAGTTCTTCCATATTAATTTCCTCCTAATTCAATATAGACTTTTTCCAACACTTCTAACGGATAGTCATTCAGATTGAGATTATGTATTCTATGAATGATAATTCGTTTACGGTATTCTAGTTTGATTTCCTTTATCTGCTCCTCATCTTTAGGAATTTCAATTCTACGAGAGAAGATATAAGATTCTACGTATTCAAATCCGTTAGACTTTCGGTATTTAATATTGTTTACAACGACCAAAGTTTTTGTTATTCTTTCAACAATAGCAATTCTTCTGTTGTTACATTCGTCGTAAACAACAACCTTATCACCAGCCACCAAATCTTTAAGTTCTTTCATTGCTCACCTCCTTCTTTTGGCAGTATGTCAGATAAATAAGCCCACTTGATGATTTGGCATCTGCTAATCGAATGTCTCCAAGATTCCTCATTCCAAAGAATGGATTCTTTAAATTGTAAATAAGCATCGTTATCAAAACCAAGTGTAATAATATCGCTCTTACTCTTATCTGGTTCTTCTGTATTTGGATGCCACAAGTCCTTCAAGAACTCATTGATAGCCCACTTAGCACCTTCTTTGAAGCTATCTTTGCCCCTAAGACAAATCATTTCTTCCTCAACCTCGCCACTATTGTATCTAGCATACTCTGTCTCAATATGCTTATTAGCAGTTTCTTCTATTTTCTTATCGTCTATCATATCACTTTATTCTTTTAAATTGAACATTCTTTTTGTCTTTTCGCTCGGTTGCGGCACAACAAATATCTTTGCAGATATTTTCATAAATATTGCTGCTTATCTCGTCAAAGAAGCAACCATTACATTCTTCTGTCTCGCTTTCTACCACCTTCAAGATGATTTCTGACCCAATAGGTAAATCTTCCATAACTAATTTCTCATTATATGACACTTGACAACCTTGTTTACTGCAAGAGGCTGCGATTTATTAAAATTCTCGATGATATTGCGTTCCATCTGCTCAGGGAAGATGGGTTTGGTGGGCTTTGGAATGTAGATGGTAGCTTGGATTTTGCTACCATCACTAAAAGTCATTAAGCACCTTCTTGAAATCTGTTCTATTCCAAACATAATTTTGTCCTCCTAATATAAGCATCCGTGTAGATACGGACGAGATTCGTTATACTGCATTTTCAACTTGATGTACTCCATCAGGTCGATATTGTTATTGTGAGCGATTGCGAAAGTCCGCATAAGAATATTCTGTAGAGTTTTTGATACGAACCAATAGGATGATTCATTATCAACAAACGAACTAAACTTTCCATTTAACCGATATAGGTCGGCTGCGATATTGCTCCTATGAATCTTGTTTTGAATCGTGTATTGAATCCTGCCAATTTCATATTCATCAGCAAGAACAGAATTGCTATTTATTTTAATAGGGCTTTTGCTGTTCATCCATCCTAAGAGGGATAAGATACGGATGGCAATATCAGCGAACTCGGATTCAACCGTTCCTTCAAGAGAGTTTTTGTAGGCGGTAGGAATATCTCTGCCCATCTGAATCTCGCTCTCATAGTCTTCAATACTTCCGTGGCGATTGTGTCGGTCTGCCTGAACAGCTTCTGCCATTTCTGTGATGATGAGCATCAATTCGGTTTCTATTTCTGTGCTCTCAGTATAAAAACCATGCTTGTAGGCATTCTCAAAAGCATCTCCTGCTAAGGATGCCAGTTCTTTCTGCGTTATAATTTTCATATTGTTCTTGATTTATTATTTTCTGATGGTGAATGCCATATCGTTGAGGGTGCGGCACCATTTTATCTTGCCTTCTTCACACAACTCGTTGATGGTTTGATATGGCTGGTGGAATCCTCGGTTAATGATTTCGGCTGTGAGGACGTGAGGCGGCACGATGTGGTCAGCTTCACGCTCTGCCTGAATCTCAGCGATGATGGCTAGGATTTTTTCTTTCTCTGTCTTCATTTGGCGAAGGTAAAAATGAGACGTGTGTGACTTCGGACTGGAACATTAATAGTTCCCACATTCCGTTCAAGTCTTGTTGATACCACAAGCCATCGTGCATTGTTCCGATGATTGGGTTGCCTTTGTACCATATTACCATGGTCTTGTGGGTAAACATGGCTTTGTGCGCTTTGCTGATGCGCTTGCCTACCTTGATATATCCAAAAATATCCATAAGCTAGAAGAGTGATAGCTGACCAGTCTTGTCATGGTAGTGATTCCCTGAAGGGAATATCAGTTCCTCGAACATGGCGGTCAGGCAGTTGGTTACTATTGAATTTCCTGCAAGGGCATAGAGTTTGCTTTTGCAGATGATGAGTTGACCAGACTTCTCCTTGCTCAGGAGTTTGTCTATATCAGCTTCGTGAACTCCCATCAGTCGGAAACAATCTCTTGGAGTGTACTTTCTGATTTGGATGGAGTATTTCTTTCCGTTTGGTGCGGTGTGAATGATTTCTTTGTTCATGATGGTTACGAATCTCATATCTCTTTGACGATTAAGAATAGTGGAATGCAATTACCTCCGTGACCCATGGCTGAATTGAGAGTAGGAGAGATTCCCTTGGTGGAGTAGACTCTGGTCTGCTGCTCTATTCTGCCTTTGATTTGGAGGTTTGCTAGCTTTATAATTTTGTCGCACATTATAATTTCTTGATGATTAAAATTGCGTTGGCACAACTTCCAGTTGGTGCAAGATAGTTGGCTAAACTTGTTTTGTAATAGCTGCTTCGGATGGTTCTACTTAAACCATCTACGTCTGAGTTGATGAGGAGTTTTCTGCTTGTAACTTTTTGATTATCAGCACCCCCCACCCTTAGGGAAATGGTCAACACCAAGAAGATTGGCTATGCTGATTCCTGCACCAAATGATGATGTGATGGTTGGGGAGCATCCATCAGCAGTTTTCGGTATTGCTATCTTCGGGGTAGAGTTTTTCGATTGATTCATTGATGTCAGCTTTTGTGAGATACTTTTCGAGAAGGGGCTGGGATAGGAAATATTCGGGAGATACGTTGTCTTCCAAGATGTCCTCAACCGTTGTCTCTAACTTGATAGGCGAAGGGAAGTGATACTCTGGGTTCGGCTCGTCCTCTGTTCTGAGTATGGAGATAACGAAGATACGCTCACGATGTTGAGGTACACCATAATCTTTTGCGTCCAGTACCTTGTAGAAGGAGGTGTAACCGAAGGAGTCGAGGTCTTTGAGGTACTGGAAGAAGTACTTCCTCATCTTATCTGTGAGTAGACCTTTCACGTTCTCTAGCATAACGTACTTTGGTTTCTTGACTGCCAGCATTCTTTTCTCCTGAAAGATAAGGGATGAGCGTGTGCCGCTGCCTTCCTCTGCTCCTTTGCGAAGTCCTGCATTGGAGAAATCTTGGCATGGTGAAGACCATGATATGAAGTCGAAGTCGGGAACCTCATTCCATTCTATCCTTGTCACGTCTCCAAAGTTAGGTATGTCTCTTCCGTGCAGTAGTCCGTAGGCTTGGATGGCTGATGGTTCTATCTCTGAGTAGCCCACTACCTTGAAATCGAACTCAGGATGCTTATCTTTGAGGTACTTGAAGGCTAGGCTCTGACTGCCATATCCTGCGAATGCCTCAAAGACTCTGAGAGGATGCTGCTTGTTGTACTTACTGATTGCTATCATTTTGGTAAACAGATTTGTGGTTTATGGATTCCATTGGATGCCCAAGCGTTCCAAGGTTCCGTTATCACGATATATCTCCAACTGCTTTCGGCATAGGCTATGAGGATTCTTTTGCAGAAGCTCTATCATACCAATGATGCGTGTCTTGAAAACGTTGTCCTTATCCGCATTTGTCACGTTCTGTTCATCCCTCGTCTTTGCGATGAGTTGACTGATTTCGGAAGGATTCTCGTTAACGGATGCTGGCGGTGGTGTTGCTCCGATGAGTTCGTCTTCCCATCCTCGCTGGTTGAGAAAGGTTTGGAAGTTCTTGCGATATTTTTTATCCTCGGTTGCAATCACATATAATGGAATATACTCTATAGCTGCCTTGCGGTCTTTCAGACTCATGGAGTTCCATTTCTTCTCGAGCTTGGTTTTGCAGCCAACTTTCTTATCGTACAAGTTCCATGCTCGCTCAAAGGTATATTCGTCTTTGACTTCCTTTGGTGGAGCAGTAATCTTGTAGCCATTCTCTTCTAGAAGCTGGATGGCTTGTTTGATTTCATCTGTCATAGTTCACCATTTAAATAATTGTCGATTGCTTGGATAAATTCATCTATAGACCGGACGATGATGTACTTGCCACCATGTCGTTCTACTTCATACTGGAATACCTTCTGTTCGGGTTCCTGCCTACCTTTCGGTGTTTTGTTTTCTATGCAGAGAAAACCGTACTGGGAGGTGCGCTTCAGAAGCAGCATATCAGATACTCCTGCCTTCATACCTTCTTCTTTGAGCCATGCGGCTTGTAGGGAGGTTCGCTTGCCACCATTAGGAACGGCAAAGAAGACTCCTTCAAGGTCAGGATATACCCCACGGATATACCTGACCTCTGCGGCTTGCAAGTTGTGCTCATCGTAGGATAAACGCTTGCGTATCTTCTTGCCTTCCTGCTGTAGCTTAGCTTTGATTTCAGCGTAGCTTGCCATTACCAATCTTTGTTGAAAAGGTCGTAGAGAGATTCTTTTCCCATGATGCGGATGGCTTCGAGTGCTGCTTTCTTTGATGAAAAGCAAACAACGGCATCGTCAAATAAAGAAATGTACTTAGGCAAGTATTCTCCATTATAGTAATTAATTTGCCAGTTTTGGGTCTTGTTGTCGAACTTAGGCTTCCATCCCTTATTGAGATACTTGGCGATGTTCTGCAACTTGATGAAAGCAGCTACATGTTTTGCCTGAGCCAAGTTAGTGCAGTTGTTAAGGTCGTTATAGTTATATTCATCTGAATATAGATAGTTGGTTTTCTTATTACCAAGCCAGTATGTTTTCTTGTCCAAGAACAACTCCTTGCAAATATCATCATAAGTGATAGGCTTGCCTTCCCCTGCATCAGTAGAATTCTCGTCTCCTTCAATCTTCTGACGAACCATCAACTTACCTTCCTCAGCGAAGAAGAACTGGAGGTTATCAGGGATAGGGTACTCTACTGCCGAACCATCAGCAGGAATGCGCAACTTAGATAAGGTTGCCTTTCCGTTATTGATGTTGGTAACGTCCTGATTGCTGATGCCTTCTGCATGAATATCAGGAGTCTCTTCCTCGGAAATCTCTGCCATCTTCTTGGCAATCATGTCTACACCTTTGCCAACGATTGCTCCGAAAAGCATCTGTGCAAATGGTGGTAACTCTGGGTTGTTGTTGCGCTGACGATTACGTCTGTTGTTGCGCTTGTCGTTTCTACGTGTCATATCAACTATAATTTTGTAAAATGTTATTAAACTCGTCTTCTGTAACACCATCTGCATAGAGTATCGTGATGATGGTGTCTAAGACTCTATTATATACTTCATTAAAGGCTGGCTCATCCATCTTGGCGAAGGAGATAGACTTGGCTCGCTCCAAGAACTTCTGTCCGTTGAGGTCGTAAAGCGGTTCGCTGAATCCTGATGTTATCAGAAGTTGCTCACGGAATGTGTCTATAGAACGTAGGTTTGTGCGCTGCTGCTCTGTGAGACAATCCCATGCTGCCCTGATAAGGGAGAAGAACTTGCGATGAAACTTGATGTTCCTTGGTCGAACTATGTTCGCCTTGACGATGGAACCAACCTTTATCTTTTTCATTTCCTCGTAATCATCATCCGTGTAGGGGCGAAGACCAGTGGAGGTTCTTACTAGATGAATTTCCATACCTTATATATTAATGCTTAGAATGGGAGATAACTTTTCTGCTGATTACCTGCATATTGAGCGTTCTGCTGAATAGGTTGACCGCTCGCATTAACCTGAGGGGGAAAATTCTGCATCTGCTGCTGGATAGGTGCTGGCTGCGGTGGATAGTTGGCTGCTTGCTGCTGAGGAACCTGACCTATCTGACTCTGTACCATCTGTCCCTGCTGCTGGGCATTTGGTCGCTCCACCTTCCAACAATCCAACTGATTGAACCATCGTCCGTCTCTAGACTGATGAGCTTTCAATCCGATGTTTGCGGTGATTATTTCACCTACTTGGATGCCGAACTGCTGAATCTTGTCTGAACCATAAACTTGGATAACGGCTCTTGAAGGGTACTGCTCATTCAACTCCTCAATAACATACTCTTGTGAACTCCATTGAGTTCCGTTTTGGGAAGTTCCCATTTGAACTTGCCCTGCTGCAATAATCTTGCCTGTAAACTTTACGTTCATATCTATACTTAATTAAGTTTGATTCTTATTGACGGCTTGGTGGTCGTTTCTTTCAGATAGTACTCGTAGTGTTCTGGCTCCGTGTCTTTGAACAGCTTCGTGTCGAAGGTTTTCTTGGTGGTAGCTGCCACATAAGAGTAAGAACCGATGTTGGTCTTGATGGATTTCTGCTTGTTGGCTTCCATCATCTTCATCATCTGCTCCTTCAAATCATCCTGCTTGATTTTCAGGGCATCCATACAAGCGGTTATCAATCTGTACTCCTGCTCTAGTGCTGAGAACTGCTCAGGAACTTCCACCTTATATTGGTACTCTGCATCTTCAGCGAGATAAGCGTTGATTAACTTGTCTATCTGCTCATCTGATACCCTAGGGAGTGGCTGGAACTTGCTCTGTCCGTTCTTGAACCACATGCAAACTATCTCCTTCACCTTCAAGTCAGGATTCTGCTCCTCGAACCATTTTGCGTAGATGGATAGCTGGAGCGATACATTGTCGTAGTGGAGGGTGGCGGTGGTCTTGTAGTCTACCAGATAGATGTTGCCTTCGCTGTCGGCAAAGATTCCATCAATGGCAGATGCGAAGTTCTCACCATCCGTAACGAGATACTCGGATGCTACATAGTGTAAATCGTATGCGACTAACATACTATGGAAGGCTTGAAGCTCTTCCGTAGGGTTCGGGTACTGCTTGATGTCGGCATCGAAGATGGAGCAGAAGGTTTCAAACGTATTGTGAACGAGACCTCCTCGCTCTGCTGCCTTCTTCAATACAGACTCGGGAATATTCTTGTAGGTGTCGGGGAAGGCTTTCTTGATGAGCGTTCCCGTCACACCTTTCAGTTCCTTCTTGCCGATGAAGTACTGGTGTGTCTCTTCTATGAATGTGACATTTGGTACATTCAGGCTGATTTTCTTTGTTGTTTCTGTCATATTATTGTAATCCTAATTCTTTCTTCTTAGTTGATACTGCTTGCATGAACTGAGGGTTGGCGGTGAGCGGCTGATAATGCTGTACTACCCATATCAGATTGTCCTTGCTAACACATCTGCTCAGGTAAGCCAATCCTTCGTTCAAGTCGTTCGGGTGGTACTGAGTGGGTGCTGTCTGCTGGGTGTTTGGCTGCTGAGTCTGTGTTTGCTGCTGCGCTTCCTGATGCTGCCCATCGTTGGTGGTATCAGAATCAGCATTATCATCAATGGCAAAGAGACCGTTGAGAGCATACTTTCGAGCGTAAGAGGATGATGCTCCAGTAATCTGACTGCCATCCATACCCTTTTTGGTTTCCTCTTCTCTAGCCCAACCAGTTGTTGTTTCGCACTCGCCCTTCTCGTTCTTGATAGTGGCGGTAGACTTAACATAAATGCGGTTGCCTACCATCACAATATCATCTGTAATGGTTAGCGTGCATTTCTGCTTGTTGAGTAAAGGCTTGGCAGCTTCTAAGATGTCCTCAGCCTTGCGATACTTGTAGCCACCGAATTTGTTGAACTGACTCTTCGGGGCTTTCAGTTCTGACTGAATTGCGATAAGTTCTTTCATATCTTATATGTATTAAGTTGTTATTGATATTTCCATTCATAGCGGCTGCATTTGTAGCCACCATCTGGGTTCTTATTCGGGTTGTCACACATGGTCGAGAAGAGACAATCGTGACAACTATTTGCTTTATATCTCATATTGTATGGTTTAAATGTTCAAATTAAAAACCCAACGGTTCTCACGAATGGTTGGGAAATATAATTTTATTTTAGTTTAACCTGAGCGGTCGCTACCGCATCGAAAATGTAATCTGTATGAAACACACTAATATGTCAATATTTGCAATTTCCTTTAGAAAAGGAGGGGCAGTAAAATGAATATGATAAAAACAGCCACCTCCGTGGAGCGACATCTATACAATCTTGGCGGATGGTGAATCGCTCCTTGGTTCCCTTCTGCATTTATGGAGGCTTAGGACTCCCAGCACTAGTAATCGCACATATTGTGATATATCTGATTTCTATAAAATAACCAATTATAACTATTAAACCGAATAGAAAAAAGAAAGCGTGCTGGCTGCATTAGAACCGATTTGTAGTTGTGCGCTCCTACCTTTAGATGCTACCTTATTATATAAGGGTCACGGCATCAGGTCTGCTTCTTCACAAGTGAACTCCAAGTTTTTCCAAATTCCACCTATCAGGTGTATGTACTCGCTTGCCACTTCCACGTCTAAGCACCATCTGTGGTTAATGATGCTCCTTTTGGGTACGTGTACCTCTCTAGGAAGGTTTATCCTATCCGATATAAAGCCTTGGAATCGGGCTATATGGGGCGCAAGGTGGGACTCGAACCCACGACCTCGAAGGCTTATAAACCTTCATACTCTACCAACTGAGTTACTTGCGCTGGGTAAAAAACTTAAAACATGTAAAATTATAACGACAAAGTTATAGTGGAGACTGGGAGTAGCAAACTCCAAAAAACCTCTGCTGTTTTCGAAGACTGAAACATTATAAGACTTAACACATTAATAACTTAATACTTAACTATTCTTGTGAGGTTCAATCTCCATATATCTTACTTGCCTACCTCATTGAAGTAGGAGTGAATTTCCTTAACGGCAACAGCGATAGTGATTACGCTAGCTACCAACATTACATCTGCTATCATAAGTTTATCTGTTTAATGGGTAAAACAATAGGCTGATGCCTCTGATTTCAACTCTGCCATGCTCTTCCTTCGATTCTGAGTCATCCACTCTTCCAACTCGCTCTTCTTAAAGTAGAGTCGGTTGATGTTTGGTTTATAGCAAGGAATGATGCGGTTCCTGACGTTCTCTCTCACTCCTCTAACCGTCATACCAAGAATGATTGCAGCTTCATTAATGTTGAGCACATTCTTTGCAGCTATGAGCGAATACTGCTCTATTCGGTCTAGCTGCTCTTTAATCTCTGGGTCTATCATATCAGTTGAATTTGATGGTTTGTTGACTTGCACTAGCTGCCTTGGCTGGCTCTGTTCTACTAGTGCTCTTATCGCTGGGAGTGTTCTCCTGCTCTATCAAGGGGAGAATGCCCTTCGCTTTGAGTGATTCATATAGGAAGATTCTTCCTTTCGTTGTCCACTCGGTGTTGTACTTCACATCGTGCCGACCATCACTCCTTAATATGTCTACTGCTCTGCTGTGAGCATAGCCGCCTTCGAGGAATTGTGCAAACAATATCCATTGACCTCTTACCTTGTGTTGGATTCTCATAGACTCCAACTCCTTGTTTAACCTCATGGCACTCATTCCGTAGTCCTGAGCAATCTGAGTAACAGTCATGGTGGCATTACTCTGCAAGATTTTGTCGTAGTAGCTTACCTTCGGCAGCATTTCGGTAATCTTGTTGCCGAGTTCCATGTTCGTCTTGCTGATAGTGAGTATTTGTTCCTGCTGCTTCTTATTTTCCAAAGCTAGCTGCTGTTTCTCTTCCTCAGCCTTGACCAGAGATTTGAGAGCTTCGAGATAGTTCTGAGGAACGGATGGCTTTTGATGTTGCTCTTCCAGTTCCTTCCATCGTTTAATCAACTTGGCTCTCGCTTCATCGTTGAACTTGGTGGCGATGTAGAGACACTCTTCTTTGTTGAGAGAGAAGTAAGGTCTCATCTTGTGACCACCATTGTTTGTCTCAACCTCTTCTTGCATCAGGGAAAAATTTCCCCCTTGCACTTTTTGCCATGCTGGCTCCATCTTTCGGATGGCTTTCATCACATCATTGTGAGGTTTGCCAGTAATCTCTGCAATCTGTAGTGATGTCATTCGGCCACCATCTACAATAGTTGAAATTTCATTCATAGGATTCCTCCATTTTTAAATCGGGCGGTAGTGTATGAAACAGAAAGTGACAAATTTTCATTTTATACATTATTATATCTACCGTTGCCCGATTGTAGTTTTTATTTTGTACCTTTGCAGGTGACAAATTTTTATTTTAACTTAATTCAATTTCGTATGAAACAGAAAATCGTACATCTACATTCTAAAGTAAACGAGAAAGGTGTTCTCGTAGAACTTGACCTTGATGAGGAAATCAAGAAGTTGAAAAGAGACAATTATGTTGTTAAGCAAATAGCTTCATCCTCTTCAAGTAATATCGTTGATATTCGTGGAACAACGACATTTGTTCATGTGTTCTTACTTGCTGAGAAACAAGAGTAGTTCTTTTGCTTTGTCAAGTTGTATTATATGGTCTATTTCGCCTCTTTGCTTATAGCCATCTTTTACATCAAGCCACTTTATTGTTTTGTGAATGCAGTCCATTCTGATTCTCCACTCTAAGATTGGAGCTTCATATACCCAGTTGAATATCTCTTCAAATTGTGGATGTGAGGCTCCATAATATGTCACCAAGTCTCTTCTCAGGTGCTTTCTGAATAATCTCTTAATCATATTCACCTCCTTCCTAATAGAACACGACCTTATCAGCCTTAACACCTCCGAACTCATTCAGGGCATCATTCCTGATGTCTTCGGCTTGCTTGCTCTGACTTCTAAAACCTAGAGCGTTGTAGATGGTTTCCCTTCGGCATCCATATCGCTCAGCAAGTTTTTTACGTCCTTCGGGCGAAACTTTGATAATTTTTATCTTTTTTACTTGCATATCTTAATTTTTTATTGTACTTTTGCTTCTAATAATTAAGCAACTTGTTGTTTACGAGTGCAAAGATAAGCAAATTCGCCTAACTAACCAAATATTTTTTGGAAAAAGTTATCCCGATTTGCATAGTTTAAGTATGATTTAAAAATGTAAAATGTATGGAAATAACTGTGTATCAAAGAATTAAAGCGTATATTGATGATAATCGTATATCATTGAATGCTTTGGCAAAAACGCTTAATATGAATCAATCTACGGTTCTTAGACAAGTTAAAGGTGAGCAGACGTTGTCTTCTACTTTGGTAGAGAACTTCCTAAAAGCCTACCCAGATGTGTCTGCTGAATGGTTGATGCGTGGTGTTGAACCTATAGAGCTAGGCAAAACTGCCGAATATATTGCAGAAAAGACTAATATGTATTATGCTGCTGATGCTATTCATCCTAAAGAATCAGATTCTGATGATTCTGTCTGGAAGGCTAAGTATGAGGAACTAGAGAAACGCTACGGCCAGCTACTTTCTATCTTAGGTGGTGGCATTAGAAAAGCAAATGTAGGTTAACACGAATGTTTAATTATAAAAATGTGGTAGATATGAAACTGATTATAACTAATTTATACACGTTGTTCATTTTAGCGGTATGTGATGCTATAGTCCTCTTGTCTGTGAAGTGGGCTATAACTATTGATGTTCTTTATATAGTGTTGTTGATGATTGGGACATTACCATTTATGGTGGTATCAACCTTATTTGATAAGTCGATAACGTTCTTCCCTTATTATTTCATCAGATTGAGACAGATAGATGTTTATAGTTCCTTTTTTCTATATATGCTTGGCTTTGCTTTTGGAACGTTCTATTTATGGCATACGTTTTGGCAGCATGATGGTCATTGGATATTAGGATGTATCTTTGGTACAATACTGAACTGGATATTGGTGGCTATGAAAGGAAATGATTTGGTGTTGGTTCATAAAAGAATGGGGGTGATGTGATGGAAGTATTTATAGGTATAATGTTGCTTTTGGCTATTATTGCTGTAATATTTATCCAGAGAATAATAAGTGTGAATCGTGAGTTAAGTGATAAGAAAGCAAAGGAAATGATGGAAAGGCTGAGGAAAGATTGCTCTGAGCACCATTCAATATGTGTTACTATTGATGGGTGTAAAATTATGCTAAGAGAAGACTTCATAAAGAAGGAATGGAATAAGACTGGAGAAGGAGGAATGCCTATCCGTGGTCAATATGAACCAGCAGCGCATTTTTTGAGACGTGTTGACGAATATCGCAAAATGAAGGCTGAGCAGAAAAGACGTTATGATGAGGAGGTGGCACGAAAGAAACAGAGTATCTTAGGTAGATGCGAAAAGGCTCCTTTATCAAAGTCCGAGTATGAAGCTGACGAAATATTAAAGAACTACAATGGAAAATTGTAACTTTCAGTACTCGTGTTATTGATTTAAATGTGTGAGATATGAAAAGATTATTTTTATTATTGCTGACACTCTTTATGATAATTGGAGTTCAAGCACAGAGACCGAGTGTTAAGGAACAAATGGAGATTAAGCAGAATTACATGAATTTCTGTAGGGACTTGAATCAACAGTTGCCAATACAAGTGGATGATTACACAAGGTTCTATGCTATAAGTTTCGTTAATTGGACTCTGACAGCGTATTATCAGCTTGATGTAGATTCTGATGATTTTTCAGAGAATGAACTGATTGAGCTTCATGGTGAGTTGCGTTCTGCATTCAAGGAGTCGGCTAGAAGAATGTTCGCTAGTGGCAATTATGATTTGAAACGTGATGAATGGAAAACATTTATGAGGGGTACTGGAATGAAGTTAAAGGCAAATTATAAAGATGCTTACGATAGACCGATGCTTAATATTACTTTAGATTATTCTGATTTCTAATCATCTAAATTTCCCAACTAGGAAAAAATATTTTCCTAACTAGAAAAATAAAATGGCAAAGGTAACTAACGAACAGAAGCTGTATGTGCTGCTGGACAATATCCGAGATAAGTCCGAGTATGAGCAGGAGATATGGGGTATCATTTACGACCACGTATCTCCTGATGATGCTTGGAAAGAAGATGTTGCTATGCTGATGGTGAAGAGCGAATACCTTAATCGTGGGTATGCCTTTAGCAATCAAGAATCTAGGGTGGTGTATAGTGCTACCAAGCAGGGCAGGAACCAGATACCAATCCTTTGGAATGGTTGTACGTTGAAGAAAGAACATGAGGAGGAAGTGAAGGCTCTAAAGAAGGAGTCTTCATTTAAGACTAAACACCCCTACATAGATTATGCGATTAAAGCTGTTATTGCAGCAGTAGTCACGATACTTGTAGGACTAGTTTATAAGTTTGTCAGCTAGTAACGTTCCCAAGAAGAAAGACTCAATACCTATCCAAACAAGATAGAAGTAAAAGCCGTTTTTGTAATATTCTAATTCTCTGTCTTTATCCATAAGCCATTGAGTTTTAATGTTTATGAGGCAAAGTTACGCTTTTCTCCTGAAAATCAGACGTAAATTACATAGTTTAACTTTTAATCTCTGCAAGGCTGGCTACCTTACAGAGATTTTTTTATTCCTTATCGAAGAACTTATCAATCAGCCCCATCGCTTCATCCTTCTTCTTATCCACAATCTTAGCATAAATCTCGGTAGTGGATATTCGGGAGTGACCGAGTAGCTTGCTGGTGGTGTAGATGTCGGCTCCCAGCGTGAGCATCATGGTGGCGAAGGTGTGCCTAGCAGTATGGAAGGATATGTTCTTCTTGATTCCTGCTGCCTTCGCCCAGACCTTAATATGATAGTTGATGTTTGGCTGCTGGCATAGTTCATAGAATACCAGTTCGTCTTTAGTCTTTTCAGGCAACCATTTCATCGCCTCGTTGGATAGCTGATAGCTTACTAATCTCTGAGTCTTCTCCATCGTCTTGGTCAGGCGGTATGATGATGTTCCGTCTGGATTCTTCACCTCTTCTATATCGCTCCATTTCAGCTTCCTGATGTCTGAGATACGAAGACCTGAAAAGCATGAGAACATGAATGCTTGCTTGGTGTGCTGGCTGTAGCATTCCGTTGCAGCCAGTTTCTTCACCTCCTCAATGTCTAGGTATACTCGCTCGCTCTCAGGAGACCCGAACTTATAACTTGGGTCTATGAGCGATAGGGGATTCATCTGTATGATACCATCACGGACAGCCTGATTCAGAACCGTGCCAAAGCAAGTAAGGTACACCTTCTTGGTTACTTCGCTGAACGGCTGCCCACCTCTCTTGGTGGCAGTCCTCAGATACTCTATCCACTTCATGCAAAACTTCTTGTCTATGTCAACCATCTTGGTAGACTCGCCACAAAACTTGATGATATGCTTCTTTACATTCTCAATAGTCTTGCTGGATTCGTCCGACCTGCTTGCCTTCTGCTTGGCAACCTTCACGATGTCTAGCCATTCTACCAAGCGCATGTTCTTGTTACTGCTGAATACACCTGCCTTTCGGTTCTTCAAGTCGAGAACCCTCTGAGCCTTGATGATATTCGCACTATCCATCGTCTCAGCATTCTTCATCCTTGCTTTCGCTCTTTCTCTACCAACCTCTGGGATGAGGTATAGTTTGAGAAATTCATAACTCCTCTTTCCGTCCATATAGATGTCCAGATAGATACTCTTGTTTCCGTTGGCAAGTTCCTTGAATCTGATAGTGACTGGCTCCTTGTCGATTGTTTTCTTCCTTCCCATAAGCCTACATTTATAAATCTGCTGCAAAGATAAGCAATTTTTTTGTTACTCGCAAATTTTCGGTAACAAAATAGTAACAAAACTACAACATATCTATTGTATACCTACCTGTCAGGTATTATACGGATAATTATTTTTCCGTATAAATAATGTGCTGATAACTAAGCGGATAGGTATACATTTGATATACAAAAGGAGTACTTTCACAAGCACTCCTTCTCATATTATACAAAAACATTATGAAT
>ENA-OPMN01000441-OPMN01000441.1-human-gut-metagenome-genome-assembly--contig:-NODE-441-length-16260-cov-2.066338_pt1 | contig 16260 bp, 13 predicted proteins | sample MGYA00241524_ERZ501745 | MGnify/ENA primary metagenome ERZ501745 (study PRJEB25962, sample SAMEA2042567) | human gut metagenome | biome: human gut; feature: human-associated habitat; material: faeces...
CCATCTGTCCGGGGAACAGGGCGACCTCCTTGAGTCCCTTTTCCTGGAAGTAGCCGGTCAGGAACTCCGACTTGCCGATTCCGTGGTTGCCGACGAGCATGATGTTGTGTGTGGAAGGCGTGCGGTCCAGCATTGACCTGAGCGCCGTGATGTCAGTCTGAATATTTGCCATAGTTTGTTTCTGAACTTATTATACTCCTACTTGCCCGATCCCATGATGTTGTCTATCATGCCGTATTCCAGTGCCTCCCCGGACGTCATCCAGTAGTCCCTGTCCATGTCGGCGAATACCTTGTCGTAGCTCTGGCCCGACTGCCGGGAAAGGATGGTGCATAGCTCCTCCCTGCAGGATTCGATCTGCCTGGCCGCGATGAGGATGTCCGACGCCTGTCCGCTGGCTCCTCCGAGCGGCTGGTGGATGAGGACCCTGGCGTGGGGGAGTGCGGCCCGCTTGCCTTTGGCCCCGGAACACAGCAGGATGCTGCCCATGGAAGCGGCCATTCCGGTGACTGTGGTTGCGACGTCCGGAGAGATGAGGTTCATCGTGTCCATGATGGAGAGTCCTGCGGAGACGCTGCCTCCAGGAGTGTTCAGGTATAGGGTTATGTCCGCGGTCGGATTCTGGGATGTCAGGTAGAGAAGCTGGGCGGTGATGATGTTTGCGACATCGTTGTTGATTTCAGTGCCCAGGACGAGGATCCTGTCCATCATGAGGCGGCTGAACACGTCCATAGATGCCACGTTGAGAGCCCTCTCCTCGATGATGGTGGGGTTTATGTAGGCGGCCGTGAGGTTGGCGTAGCCGCTGATTGCATTGCTGCTGATGCCGCACTTCTGTACGGCGTATCTTTCAAATTCAGTCCCTTTCATATCGTTGTTGAATATCCTTTTGTTCTATTATACAGTCGGTTCTTGAAAATCTTACACTTTTGCACCAATGTCGCGTTCATCTAACTTGTGAACCCGATTTTCGTCTTTCGGCTGTCAGAGGACAGTGTCTCGGCATCGCAGAGTTTGCGGAGGTCTTCCAGGGTAGGCTCATTTCCGCTCAGGATGTAGTCCACCATGGATTTCCGCGAGATGTTCTCGATCTGCCCTCCGGAGAAGTCGAAATCCCTTGCGAGGGCGTTTGCCGAAGAGGAGGAAAGTCCTTCCACCATGCTTTCCCAAATGAGGGAACGGGCTTCCGGGTCCGGTTTGTTGAACTTGACCTTGTAGATGAAACGTCTCTCGAATGCCGGATCGAAATTCTCGGTAAGGTTGGTCGTGGCGATCATGATGCCCTGGAGGTTCTCCATCTCCTGCAGAATGATGTTCTGGAGACTGTTCTCCATCTTGTCGACCGCACGCTCTGCCCAGGACATCCTGATTCCGAAAATCGCGTCCGCCTCGTTGAAGAGCAGAATCGGTGCGGTTTCGCTGTTCTTCACGATGCTTTTGTACTCGTCGAAGATGGCCTTCACGTTTTTTTCCGATTCACCTACCCACTTGCTCTTGAGCTGGGAGACGTCCACAAGGAAGATGTCCCTGCCTGTCATGCGGGCAATCTGATAGGCGCTCTCGGTCTTGCCGGTTCCAGGACTGCCGTAGAAGAGCGCACAGAAACCAGGGCGCATTCCCTTCTGATGGAGGCGGCTGACAATACTGCTGAAGTTGTTCCTGTCGAGAAGCGACGTGAGTGTCTTGATCTGCTCCTGCTCCGTCGCATTGAAAAAGAGCTTCTTCTCTGTAATGGAGCCATTGGCTATGAGATGGCGGCATGCCGGGCTGATGCGGCTGATCTTGACCTCTGCAAGTATCTGTTCGGCCATGCCTTCGGCGAAACAGAGATGCCTGTTGTCGACGATTCCGTCGTTGTTGGCATTTTCTATGATTCCCATCCTGATGAGATGGAGGTCGCCGGTCTCGATGCCGTAACGTATGACGTCCTCGTCATTGCTGTCGTCGAACAGTTTTCGCACGTCGTTCCAGGAGAATTCAAATTCCTGGAACTCATACAGCCTGGTTATCATGAAGAGGAACAGCAGCTGTTCGCATGCCGGCGCGTAACCGATGCCCATGCGGTTGTATTCCTTTACGAAAATGCACTCCTGATTGTGGTGCATAAGTTCGTTGAGTTCATATACAAGCGCGTCGCAGTCGATGATATCCTTCCAATAGTCGCGGAAGCGTTTCCTCATCCGCTTGATCAGCCCCGGCGTGCGTAGTCCTGATATGTCGTTCACGCTCGGGACGTCATTGTTCTGCAGGCATTTGATGATGTCTTCCGGGACATGATAGGTGATGGAGTTCCGGTAAGTGACCGGGGTGGTACGAACATAGCGCTTCCTGCACAGTCCGTCGAGTTCGTCGTGAAGGGACATGAAATGCAGGTTGCTGCTTCTGAGCCTTCTGGCGACCCTGTCGGCGGTCGCGTTTCCGCTCAGCGACAGTTCGACGATGGCGGCAAAGATCTCGGCCTGTTTCCTGCTGATGTCGAGTCTTCCGCATACGTAGTCATATTCTTTCTCCGGGAGTCCGCCTTTGCCGTCTCCATCGTTTATCGGCAGGTCATCCGAAGAGACGTATTCGAGGATGGTGTCAAGGCATTCCGCTATGGTGAGTCGGGACTCCGCCTGACAAGTGCAGCCGGATGTTTTGGTGTCAACTGTGTTAGTATTCTGCATGTCTGTAAGTTCTGATGTCTGTCAAATTCATCCAGTTAATCATTCTGGCATGGTGCCTGCCCGGACGGACCGAAAGGGAACCGGTCGACAAGGGCCTTGAGAGTGTCAATGTCCTCTTCCGTTGAAATGTCCCACTTGAGAAAGGCAAAGTGGGCGACCCTGTTTGCGCCGTCACGGAAGACGCGCCCGAAGTAGCTGTTCCCGTTTGTGTCATGTCCACTGATTGTTATGAGTTTTTTCGTGTCCCCATAAGCTGTCATGTCTTTTGGACATTCCCAGCTGTCGATGCTGATGCCGTCCTCGGAGAGACGTTCATAGAGGCGCATGTCGAACTCGTTCTCGTTTTCCGAGGAATCGAACCCAGAGTACATGCGCATCATCACGAGTGAATCCGGAGACCACACGTCGGTTCCATGGAACGTCAGTTCGCTCTGGAGAAGATCCTCTTCGGGAATCCAGCCGTGCGGAAGCTCGACAAGACCGCCCCATTCGTCAGAGTAGAGCCAGTATCTGCCATTCCAAACGAACAGGTGCCGGACCGCGTCAAGGCATCTTGCGCCCTCGCCTATATGGATGCCTGCCAGGGAGTCGAGCACGTGTATGTGGGCGGAATCTTTCCGGATTGCTTCAAGCCTCTGCCGCGGTGTCATCTTCTCCCATGGAACCGCATTGTTTCCGGAATTCCCGCAGCCTGCTGCCAGGGCCGTCAGAGAGAATGATACAAGTATGGTATAAAACAACTTCTTCATGATAATCGTGTTTCTTCTATATGTACCGCGCAACATGTCATTTCTTACATATATTAGACGAAAAATCGTATATTTGTTGGACACAAACCGACATTTTAATAGCAACCGTCATGACAGAACAGTCCTTTGCCCCGAGTTGGCTCAAAATAGATGATGACAAATTCCGCGACCTTTTGGAATACCTTTGCAGGAAAGCGAGGTCCGACGGGCACGACCCGTTCTATTCCGCAGCGCAGGAACTGCTGAAAGTGAGGGTGTCCTCGCTGATGCCTGAACTCTCACGCGGGATGGAAGTTAGCGAAGATGAGAAGCTGTTCAGGATACGTCTTCTGGGCGCGTGGCTCCTGTGTAACGTAGAGGATACCCAGGAGCGCATGGAAGTGGCGTTCGCCATGTTCAACATATTGGCCAGCATTGTTCCTGAAGAACTCTCGCAGAAACTTTTCTCCCTCTCGCTAAGGGTGCTGTGCAGCGGAGGCATCCAGGCATTGGGCTTCGCTTGGGAGGACTTGGTCGACGTGAACAAGGAGCTTCTCTCGCACAAGATTATTCTCAATGCGAAGACGCTCCCCTCGAAGAAGTCCGTGGAGTCATGGTTCGATGGGAAAGGCCTTCTCCATGTCGATCCGGAAAAGGTCAGCATCATACCTATGAACAGGAAAGACTACTCGATGTGTCATTCCAAGTTGAGTGACTGCATGAGCCTGGCGGACGGCAGGTTGTGCGTCTATGTGGAAAAAGGGGAGAAACTGAAGAAGACGGAGGAGTCGGACATCGACGGCATTGGGCGTTTCGCCGGTGAGTTCAGGAAAGAGCAGCAGAGGACAGTCCCTCCGCAATCCATCCTGAAGAAGTATTCCCTGGAGCAGGAAACTATGGTGCGGGTCATTTCCAGAAGCAGTCATGACATTGTAGTAGAGACGGTGGATCCGGAATATGAGAAGATCTCAGGTACGTTGCACCATGACCGCGGCATATTCTTCTACAACAATGTGGATTTTGCCCAGGCGCTTGAAGTTGGCGACTGTTTCAAGGCCGTCATCAAGGATAAGGAAAGGGGGTATTTCTCCGTCTATGACCGTTTCTTGAAGGAGATGGTCTCGTTGGTGGAAGAAGGATATAGCTATCCCGCAAAGTATAAAATGAACCATAACGGCAAGCCTCTATGGTTCACAAATGAGGGAGTGCCGGTATATGTAAATGATCCGGATCCGTTTGGGATAGACGACGTCGCTTATGTTGAAATGACGAAAGTTGACACCAACGGATATATTACGGGTGTAATCTCCGAAGACCAGTCGGGAATTGAAGAGGAACCGTTTGATGATGAGAAGGAATGGTTTATCCGGAACCATATCAGGGAAAAGGACTATGTCGAGCCGAAGGCCAATGCCCAGACAATCCTCAGTTCCGATTTCGTGCGGATCTTCGAGCGGTCCCTGTACAACTACCAGAAGACGCTGTCCAGGGCGTCCGAGATATACAAGGTTCTCTGCTATTGCCAGATGCTGTCCGAACTCACTTCTGAAGAGAAGGAACTTCATTTCCTTGAGCTCAAGGCAAGTTATCTGGAGCAGCTGGTCCTGTTCGCAAAAGGGCAGTATGACAGGATGAAACAGCTTGTCCCTCCGTCGGACATAGGTGGAATCGAGTCGGTGGAAAGGTCCGTCAAGCTAGTTGACATCCTGATGCAGATCAATTCATCCGAAGAATCGGAACTGCTGGACAGTACCATACTTTCCTCAGAGGACCCGTTGACGAAGAGGACTGCCCGGATACTTCAGTCATATAACCGCATCAAGGACATTGTGCCTGAGTCTTCCCTCAATGACCTCAAGATGGAGATCATCCGCGGACTCTCGCTTGATGCCGAGATACAGGCGTCCCTCGATGAGAAGGACGATGAATACTTGGGCATGGAGGACAAGGTGAAGGAGTTCAAGTCTTCATTCGTCTATCCGGCCGACAAGGAGGACAGGATGTCCCCTAACGTGAAGAAGCAGAGCATGGTGGTGTCCAAGGCCGTCTGCGCGTTCCTCAATTCCAAGGTGGGAGGCACTCTCTATCTCGGCGTGTCAGATGCCGGTTATGTGGTGGGCATTGACAATGACCTCGCTTACCTGAAAGCGAACAGCGACTCATATATCCGCTTCATTCAGGACGAGGCGAAAAAGGTCTTCGACAAGAGCATTCTGGACTTCCTGGACTTTGACCTGAAGTTTGACGGACGTGTGGTTGAAGTGAAGGTGCGTCCGTTCGATGACGGCGTCGTCTGTCTGGAGGGCGTCCCGTATATCCGCCGCTATGCCGAGTCTGAGCCGATGCGTGAGGATGAGAGGGCAAGGATAGCGTCCGAGAAGGTCGCACCCAACATTCATGTGAAGAGCAAGGCGGAAAATCTGGAGAGGGCCATTGCCGAAAAGAAGAGGGCGATTCTGCGCCGGTTCTCATCGTCCGACAGCATTATGGACAGGAAAGTGGAGCCGTTCAAGATTGTCAAGGGCGGCAAATACGTATGGTGCTATGACATTGAGGACAAGTGCTGCAAACAGTTCGGCATCTCCAAGATGGCAGCCGTGGACGTCATTCAGGACCCGTGGACCCATGAAGCGGAGCACAAGGAAGGGAATACTGACATCTTCAACTGGGGAGGTTCAAAGGCGTTCAATATTGTCCTTGAACTTGATCTCACGGCAAAGAACATCATTGTCGAAGAGTATCCTCTCAGCGAGCCTCTCCTCAAACAGGTCGACAAGTCTGGCATGAGATGGAGTCTGTCCACAGACATCTACAACTGCACCGCCCCCGGACGGTTCTGCATAGGACTTGCCGAGCATGTAACCATCATCAAGGGCGACGAACTGAAAAAATATATTTCGGAATACGTCCGGAAGAACTTCTCCGGAAACGCTTAGAATTCCATCACCCGCGGGCGGTGACTTCGCTGGTGGTGGCGTCCTTTTTCTTGCCGCTTTGGTTCGCGGCATTCCTGTCAGCCTTTTGGATGAGTCGGCAAAGTGGTATGTTTTCGGATTCACGCCGTTCGCGTTCGTGTGGGCTGCTGTGGAAATCCGGACATCGCATGTGCCACCAAATGGCCATCTCCTCATCATAATTCAGAGGGAGCAGGCATCTTCTCTTTAGTATGAACATTGACCTGACTCCGTGTCCTCTCTTGATTTTTTCATTGTCGTGGCATGCGACTCCCTTGTCGTTCATGTAGTATTGGTCACTTTTACAGATGTCATGAAGAAGGGAGCAGATGGTGACGGAAGTGGTCGGAAGAGGATGCGGCAACTGTGAGTTTAATCTCATGGCCTCCTCGTAGACATCCAGGGAATGCTTTGCCAGTCCTCCCTCATTGTTGTTGTGATTCGAAACCGAAGCCGGTGCCGTGAAGAAGCCGTTGGATTCCATGTATTCAAGCACGTTGCCGATATTCTCCCTTCCGGTCGAGAGCAATAGTTCAGTTATCTTCTCTTTAATGCCCATTTCTTTAAATTGTGAACTGCTATATCTTAAATCAGAAGTCAGTAAATCTTGCATGAAAATAGCAAATTTTATTGGAATTTCACATCTGGTCCGAATTCTTCCCGGATGCGCTCCATATCTTTTATTGCAGGGATTATCTTGTTGGTTTGGTCCTGGAGAGTCTTGTATCTGAGGGGTAGGATCAATGTCTTATTATTTATGGGCACCATCAGTTTCACACGATATTTCTGTCTTACAAACCAGTATCCTGAATAGCCGGCATTGTCCAGAAGCGAACTGACTATGGCCAATGATCCCGTTTCACAGATTGCTCTTACTTTTGTGGACTTCCTGCATTCGATTTCAATCGCCCTGGTCGATTGTTCCAGCAAATCATCCAATGTGTCCAATTTGGCGAGAAACTTCCGGTAATCTTGACTGAGCCGCGTGGATTTCAATGGGTTCTCCTTTTCCCACCATTTGCGGAGATTCTGTTTCTCCCTGATAACAAGGCCTTTGAAATCGATTTCTTCCCCAGTATTGATCTTATACTCGATGGTCGGACGGATCCCTTTAATTGCGGCACGAAGCCATACCTTTTCGTTGAATTCCATAAATGACGCAAAGTTTTCTTGAAGGAACTTCAATTTCTCTTATTTGTCCATAGCTTATTCGAGTTCCTGACAATGCTTATTTATTGTTCAGGACCAGGACCGGCTAGAACCCGATCCTGTTGTTTCTGGTGCAGACTTTTTCTTGAGAACAAAGCTTGACGATGGATTCCATTGTCGGGGCACCGCCTTCGAGGACTTCCTGCATGGTTGTCTTGCGGACGATGTTGTCGATCTCTCCGCCGCTGAAGTCGAAGTCCGACGCCAGCTTGTGAGCCTGCTCTGCGGAAAGGATCGGGAGCTTGTCCTGCCAGATGTTCTTCTTTGCTTCCACGCCCGGTTTGTCCAGGCGTATCTTGAAGAGGAAGCGGCGTTCGAAAGCCTTGTCAAGATTCTCTTCAAGGTTGGTGGTCGCGATCAGTATGCCGTCGAGCTTCTCCATCTCTTCCAGCAGGATGTTTTGGATGGTGTTCTCCGTCTGGTCGACGCTTGAGCCCCTGCTCATGTCTTTGCGCTTGGAGAAAAGGCCGTCAGCCTCATTGAACAGAAGGATCGGCTTAATCTTGGAGCGCTTGCACTGCTGGCGGTAGCGGGTAAAGATGTCCTTGACGATTTTTTCGCTCTCGCCGTACCACATGCTCTTGGAGGCGCTGAGATCTACGTGGACAATATCCCTGCCGCTCTGGCGGGCCCACTGCATGACGGATTCTGTCTTTCCGGTACCCGGTGCGCCGTAAAGGAGTACGGCGATACCTTTGGAAAGGCCTTTGGACTCCAATCTTTCCGTCAATGCCCGGTAGTTCTCATCCATGAGTGAATCGCCGACCATAGAAAGCTGACGCTGCTCATTCTCGGAGAAGAAAAGCTGCTTCGGCTTGATGTCCTGGCAGTTGACCAGGTCCTTCTTGTCGACTTTCTGGATGAACAGTTTAGCGTCCTCCTCGAAGAACAGCTCCTTGCCTTTGTCGGTAAGCACAAGGCCGGTCTGAGGCCCGAACAATGAACTTATGGAGGTAATCTCCACGAGGTCCAGCTCCTGAAGTTTATGTTTCTCTTCCTTGAACAGGTTCAAATATTCAGCGCGGTCCCTGACTGAAAACAAGCATTTAAGCTCATTGATGAGATTGATGCCTCCGGGACAATAGTTGCAGGCCATATAGAACAGTATGCGGTCCCCTTCGGAGCGGATTATTTCACGTACTTTTCTGATGCAAGACAGCTGCTTGTTGTGGCTCTCCCCTTTTTAAAAGTTCACGCCTCCTGACTATTAGCGCATTGCGTGCCTCGGAATCATACTTTTCGTCATCATGGAAAAACTTTGTCACCATTCTGGCAAACTTGTAGCGGTCGGGCCAATCCAGCTTGTCTCCAAAGGATGCGTAGTCGTTTTCGAGCAGAATCTCCTTTCCCTTCTCGGTAAGGGTCATTTCTTCCCGGTCATCGCTTATGTAGACCAATTCATTGGAAATCAGGGCATTTGTTCCGTCCAGAAGTCTGGCGCGTGCGGAAATGCGGTTTCCGAAAGACTCATAGATATCTTCCAGAGTCCTTTCAATTGACGATCTTCTCGAAGGACATTCGCAGAAATCATTGCAGATTTCGTAGAATAGTATCCTGTCAGAGAGTTCCTCCAGATGTCTGCGGACTTCCTGGACGAACGTCATGTTCGCATTGAGTTTCTCTGCATCTGATGCGACCTGAAGCAGACTGCGGAATGTCACGTCGGAATCCTGGACAGCGTTGCTGACCAGAGAGCATAAGGCATAGCGGTCGAAGTCTGAGGTCTTTGCTTCCACGCCTTCCAAGTTGGGAGTCTTATTGTCAATGATGCTGTTGAGAACGATCGGCGTGACTCCGAAGCTCTGTTCGACAATCTTGCAGGTCTTCATGCCGTGCGTGTTGATGTAGATGAGGCCTTTTTCCAGCAGATTCTTGATTGCCGGAATGTACTCCATCATGTCCAGGTTGGAACAGTCGTACATCGTGGACATTTCGTCAAAGTCGCATGTCCTTCCGCTGCATTCCTTTTCGAAAATCGGAATGAAAACGATGGCTTCATCGCGGGTCTCAAGTCCCAGGCAAGCCGTAAGATTGTCCAATGCCTCACTGATTTCCTTGCCTCCCAAACGGGCAAGCTTGCTGTTCTTCAGTTTGTTGGCGCAAAATTTTATCTGCTGAATTATGCTCTTGGCCATAAGTCTATGATTTTACTGGTACAAAGGTATTGATGTGTACTGCTATAATGTGGCAGTGAAAAACGGTCTGATTGTTAAGTGTCAAAGTGCTTATTCCGGTTCAGTTTTCGTTCCGGTGAATTAGTGGAACCGATATTGTGCAACTAAGATTTTGGAGAATAGGGGAGTGCCCGGGACAGGATTTCTGCCATATTCATGTCTGCCTGAATATCGGCATCATCTCCTGTCCGGAAATGGACTCCGCCAATTGTCATTGATGCTGGCGTAAGTTATATCTCAGACGTTATTGTTGTTCTTAGTATCCGAATTCTGCCTGGAATGGCCTCAGGTTGGAATTGCCGGAGTTGTGGTCCTCTATGATTGAGAAGGTTATGACCTTGAACTTGTTCTTGAACTCCTCTTCTTCCATCACATCATGGAATAGTCTGGCGACTTCTGCAGGAGGGTTATGGAAGGCACCGCATCCGAAGGCGCCGAGTACGAGGGCGTCATGTCCATGGAGAAGGCCTATGCGGAAGATCGTGCGGATCTTGCATCGTGTAATGTCGAGGGCCACCTGAGGCATGTGTCCGTCAGCAGTAAGCTTTATGGCGTATCTTCCGTCGAGATTCAGGGCGGCGCAGGATACCACGGCAACATTGTACGGATCCTCCATCATCGTGCAGTCTGCCCCCTCACGGAATACGGTGACACAAGGAGAATATATTGCACTATATCTCGTTGTTATAGGATAGTTGTCTCCGGGAATGAGAAAGTATCCATATTTGGTCGCGCTGCCTCTATGGAAGGCATAGATAGAACGGGTCAGAGTACTTCTGCGGCAAATGGTCTCTTCCTGGGCCCTGGCACCATTCTCAACTCCCCCGCCGGGATGTCCGCCACTGGCAAAGTTGAGAAGAAGAGGGTTATAGCCTTCGGAGACAAGGCGTTCTGCCGTTACGAGACAATCATTGTTCTCGACAAGCACTCTGGTCCCTCCTGCCACGTCCGGAGCTGAAATCGCCTGGATCTCCTGCTGGTAGCATCTGCTTCCTTTGAGCATGTCGGTGAAATCGAACTGGACGGTTCTTCCGGATGGTGTCGTATATTCTCCGCGGCGGATGCAGTCTGCGGTCTGACGAAAGATGGCGGCGTTCTTCTTTTTGCGCTCGTCGACAGATGAATCAAATGTTCTATATCCCATGACTAAAATATGTTTTCAAAATGTAAACTGGTCGCAGGTTTTCCTGTTGCTATATACTATACAATACTTCTTCACCAATCTTACATGGATTTCCTGTATTTTTTTCACTTTTCTTGTGTTTTCGGCAAATTTGAACGTAATTTGTGCCCGAATACATAAACCAATGGCAAAGAAAAGGTTCCGGATTACGGAGAAAGACTTCCTCCTTGCCAACCGGAAGGCCTCGAGAGAGGAGGAAATCGCAAAGTACGGCAAGCAGATAATGTTCCGTACGACAACTCAGAAATCCAAGAAGGTCTATGACCGCAAGCGTCTGAAAAAGGCAGGCATCAATTCCGATGACCTGCCTTTAATGATTATTGCGTCACATGCTTGTACATGTTTTCCTTTACCTGCATCCTATAATCATTGATCCCGATTGTCAAGAAATTTTTCCAGTTCATCGAGGTCGTGTACTAGAAGTGTCCTGCCCGAAGCTGTGGACGGCCCCACAATTCCTAACCTCTCAATTGTATCCATAATCCTGCTGGCCTTTGCGTATCCCATTCCAAGGTGTCGCTGCAAGTCTGATGTTGATGTGAATCCGTGACTTACTACAAACCTGGCCGCATTCTTCGTGTCGTAATCCAGTTTTACCTCAAGAATATCGGTAGAAGATGGATAATGGATCCGTTCCATTTCCGAGATCGGGTTTACTTCACTTAGTTTGGAGTTCAGTTTATCCACCAGAGCCTCAGTATCTTCGTATCCGACATACAGACCCTGGAACCTGGTCAGCTTGTTCTCCTTGAGCAGTAGCATGTCTCCCAGGCCAAGGAGCCGTTCCGCACCTGGCTGGCCGTCCAATATTATTCTCGAGTCCGTTACAGAGTAGCATTTCGTGGCAATCTTGACTGGGAAATTAGTCATGAGGCTACTTGGAATGTTTTTGATGAACGGGTTGTTCTCGGTTGACGGCCTGCGAGTGGAGATGATGCAGTGTATGCCCACAGTCCTGCCTCTTTGGGCAAGACGTATGACCGCATTGAGGAATGCCATATTCAGGGTAGAATACGAATAATTGATATAATTAGGGTATTCGTTCACTATCACAACAATATACGGCAAGCCTCCATGTGTACGGTGGTAAGCGACAATATTGTTGCATCCCGCCTCACGCAGTTTCGAAAACCTCTCGTCCATCTCCCGGCACAAATGCTCGAGCTGCCCGGTAGGATTGTCCTGTGTGATGATTCCGTTGCCGTAGAACCAGCTGCGGTCAAGATTTCCGTATTCCGAGAAAGCTACAAGTTCCGAGTCAGCTATCATTATCCGCAATTCTCCGGGATCCTTTGCCGTAAGCAAGGAGTTCAACATGCTTTTCAGCAGGACTCCGCCTCCCTGATTATATGCGCCGGCGGCGAGAATGTTGGGGCTCTCGGCCAAGTCCATGGTCAACGGCTTCCCGAACGTGTCGTATCCGAGGAAAATTGGCAGCTCCTTCTCTTCCTTCCAGTCACATGAGTTCTCCGACTCCACGAACTTCGGGTAATGACGATTCTTGCGCTCCTTAGGTATTTCGATATATATGTGGTTTTTGTCAGCGTAACTGCGAGTCTTATCTTTTCCAAAAGCCACCTTGTCTATTCCAAAAGCATCCTTGAAAGTATCAAATTCTTCCTCTACTCCCGCAAGTGTGTCCCCGACTGGATCCCCTCCATCGAATTGTACCTTCACGGTAACAGTAGTAGGCCCGTCATAACAGTCGATGTCACCATATGAAATGTGCATCTCATCAAGTTTGCCTCTAAGTCTGCTGATAATTATCTCCTTTTCCATAATCACGTCCGGTTTTTTCCGATAATAATTTCATTCATGCTGGTTTTAGTCCAAATCCTGCAGCGCGTGATGCTGAGGTCTATATTTATATACAGTATTTCTTCACCAATCTTACACGGATTCCCCATAATTTTGGGGAACGATATACCTGTTGGCAGTAAACTTTTTCAAAAGAAGGACTATTATAGCCCCGGCTGCCGCTTTTTGGCGGTGTCGGGGCGTATTTTTGTATCATGATGGAACTGGAAGAACTCATACGTGAATACGAAGAAGGCATTGCCCTGGAAATGTACCATGAAATGGTCGACTACATTGACAATCATGGTGCTGATATAACGGGGCGGAATGTGGATTATACCCTTATGGAGGTCATCAGCACGGTCCGGGCGTCTGCTTACATGCCGGAAGGGACAATGCTCGCACTCCGGGGATATGAGATTGTGGTGGAGACACAGATGGGTCTCGGCATCAGTTTTTGTATGGGACAATTCTGGATCGGCGGGAAACTGATACTGATAAGGTATGAGGAAGAGATTGAAAACTACCTGGTACATTTTATCAACAATATCCTTCCCGGCGGCCTTTCAGTATGGAAAGAGAAGATGGAACATGTGGAAATGGATCTTCTCAAGAGGGAAAAAATCCGTAACATTCTGGAGAACAGTGCCGAATCCCTGATTCAGACCGTTCTGGAGGAGAAGGGTCTGGAATACAGACTCTGTTTTAGGGACAGTGGCATCGAACTGCTGGTCTATCGAGACGCCAAGTATCTTACGTACAGTGATTTCCGCTATGAGACGTTCTCGGATGATTTTCGGGACTTTGTCGATGGCAAACTAAAAACTATATGATATGGATGAAATGTTGTTTTGCAGAAATGCGGAAAATGGAGAGATGACGTTGCCGCTGGCCATTGGCAGGGACGAGAACGGCAGGCCTCTGTGGCTGGACCTCGCCGCAGCTCCCAATATCCTTTTGGCGGGATGCACGAAACAGGGAAAGTCCGTGGCAATGAATGCGATGATTGCTTCGCTCATGCTGCTTGAAGGACAGGAAGAAGTGAAGTTCATATTCATTGACCCTAAACGGGCGGAACTTGCGGTCTGGGCGGGAACTGATATGCGGGTGGAGAGTCTGAGGCCAATGCTGAACTGGACGGGCTGGTGGTCGAAATGGAAAGGCGACTTTCCGGATTGACTGAAGACCCTCGGCGAAAGTATCCGAAGATAGTGGTATTCGTAGATGAGTATGCGGACCTTATGGATTACGGCTCCAAGAAGACTGCCGCGTTCAAGAATAACGTAGGCTTGTCCAAAGCGGGAAATGCAGTGGGGATTCACATGGTCATTTCGACGAATCGCGTTTCCGGGAAAGTGATAACCAAAGAGATAAAGGAGAATTTCCCTATGAGGATGGGATTCCGCATGTTTGAAAAGCGAGATTCCATAGTCGTTTTGGATAGGACCGGAGCGGAGCGGCTTGACGGAAATGGCGACATGCTTCTGCTTCGCGGGCCTGATGTGGAAAGGGTGCAGGGCACGTTCCTCTCCACTGATGAATGTATGGCGATTAAGGTCAAGGAAGAGAACAATATCGATTATGATTCAGTTACTCCTGAATAAAAGATGAAATACTTGGAAAAGTTGCAAAAATAGCATAGATTTGCCTTGGAAAAGTTGCAAAAACTGTGGTAAAACACATTGCTTAAATTGTGCAATATATGCTTAACAGAAAGATTGACAATGATATAGATGCGCATTTCTCCAACTCGAAGAAAGCGTTGTTTCTTACCGGTGCCAGACAGGTAGGTAAGACCTATTCTATCCGAAAATATGCTAAACGGCATGGCTTGAATCTCATTGAGTTCAATTTCTTGCTTCAGCCGGAGACGATGGACATAATCAATGGGGCAGGAGATGTCAAAGAACTGCTGCTCAGAATTTCGGCATATTCGCGAGTCCCTTTGGTGCGAAGCAGAACATTGATTTTTTTTGATGAAGTGCAGGAATGCCCGGATGTGATGACCTGGGTCAAAGCATTGGTGGACGAAGGAAGCTATATTTATGCGTTGAGTGGTTCCCTGCTGGGTGTCGAATTGAAAGACATCCGTTCAGTGCCTGTCGGTTATATGTCAGAGATGCAGGTCTATCCCATGGATTTCGAGGAATTTGTCAGTGCCGTGGGGGTGCCGGAGAATGTGCTGGAAGCTGTCAAGAAGTCTTGGTCGGAGAAAACGCCGGTAGATGCCTATATACATGAAAAGATGATGCAACTATTTCAGTTGTACATCATAGTTGGAGGTATGCCTGCTGCAGTCCAGACTTATATGGATTCCAACAATATTCAGAACGTGGTGAAAGAACAGAGGGATATTATCAATCTTTATAAGAAAGACATAGCCCGTTACGACCAGGATGTCAGAAAGAAACTGTATATCGATGAGGTGTTTGATCTCATCCCTTCAGAGTTGAATGCCAAGAACAAACGGTTCATCCTCAAACGTCTCAATGAGAATATGACTTTCGGCAGACATGAAAATGATTTCATCTGGCTCAAAGACGCGGACATGGCACTTCCGACATACAATGTCGAAGAACCAGTCTCTCCGTTGAAACTGAGTGAGCAGCGGAACCTTTTCAAACTTTTCCAGAACGATGTAGGGCTGCTTTCTTGCCAATATTCATCAGGAGGGATCCAACTGAAGATTCTGCAGGGAAAGGTGAACGTGAACTATGGTAGCGTATTTGAAAATGCTGTCGCGCAAGAACTTCACGCTCATGGATGGGATTTGTACTACTTCAACAGCAAGAAGCAGGGAGAAATTGACTTTATATTGGAAACGGATGATGAAATCATTCCCCTGGAAGTCAAGTCGGGCAAGGATTACGAACGTCATAATGCGTTGTCCAAAGTCCTGAGCACCCCGAATTATGGAATACGGAGGGCGATAGTTCTGTGCAATGACAACCTGCACGTGAAGGGCAATGTCGAATATCTGCCTGTCTATATGACCATGTTCCTTGTCAAACAAGATGAACTGGAAAATCCTATATATAAAGTGAATCCGGACTTCTAGAATGCTTTTTGACATGAACATTCTTCATCTCTCGGATACCCATGGGGCGCATCGCAGCCTTGGCAGTCTTCCAGAGGCGGACGTGATTGTCCACTCGGGAGACATTGCCATGAACGGATCATCCTCGGAGGCACTGGACTTTATGAGGTGGTTCAGCGCACTTCCCTATGCCCATAGGATTTTCGTAGCGGGGAACCACGACGCATGCCTGTATGGTGCCGTCATTGACGGACTTGACTCCAATTGCCATTATCTGTGCAACAGTTCGGTGGAGATAGACGGCGTGACATTCTATGGGGTCCCCATGTTTATGGAGGACTGTAGTTCCGGACGCCAGAAGGAGTTCTATGAAATGATTCCTTACGGCGTGGATGTGCTGATTACCCATGCCCCGCCATACGGAATTCTCGACCGGGACAGAAGCATCCATTACGGCTCCTATGAACTGCTATCGCGTGTGACGGCAGTCCGTCCCCGGATACATCTTTTCG
>ENA-OPMN01000466-OPMN01000466.1-human-gut-metagenome-genome-assembly--contig:-NODE-466-length-15711-cov-3.646972_pt1 | contig 15711 bp, 11 predicted proteins | sample MGYA00241524_ERZ501745 | MGnify/ENA primary metagenome ERZ501745 (study PRJEB25962, sample SAMEA2042567) | human gut metagenome | biome: human gut; feature: human-associated habitat; material: faeces...
AATACGAGCAATGAATACGACCTCCTGATTTACGTCGCCAACTGGCCCATTCCCCGCCGGAAAGTCTGGGACATCCTGCTGCAAGCGCGCGCGCTGGAAAACATCAGTTATGTCTGCGGTGTCAACCGTATCGGCAAGGACGGCAGAGACATTCCACACAGCGGAGGCAGTGTGGTCTACTCTCCGAAGGGGGAAGTGCTTGCCACTGTGCCCGACAACGAAGAGGCGATTGCCACCGCCTCCCTCAACCTTTCCTCCCTGCAGGAGTTCAGGCTAAAGTTTCCCGCTTGGAAAGATGCGGACGAGTTCGTTATTTCTTCAAATAATAGTTCACAGTAGTCACTACACGTACGCTTTTTATATAAGGAGTATAGGCATCGCGGTCACTTATGGAGAACTGCCCTTGCGAGGCATTGCGGATTTTCCCCAGTTCACTGTCCGAATCCTTGGCAAACTTCTCGGCTGCAGCACGAGCGTTCTTCGTGGCCTCCTCTATCATTCTGGGCTTCACTTCGTTGAGACCGGTGAATTCATAAGACACATTATATTTATAATCCCCTCCCGTGATGGCAATACCCTGCTTCAAGAGTTCAGCCTGCCCCGACATGAGCTTACGCACCCTATCCACATTCTTGGAAGTGACAGTGATGACAGACGTGGCATTATAACGATAGGCCACGTTGCGGTCAACGTAACGTTCGGCCTGCATGTCAATCACTTCGGGCGGTGCAATACTGATTTCCTCCTTCTCAATACCGTTGTTTTCAAGGAAACTCACGACGGCAGCGTTTTTCTTCTCCATATTGGCATAAAGCAGTGCAGGGTCATTACCTATGTCTTTGTAGACAAGAGGCCAGACTACCTTGTCGGCAGGCACTTCCATTTCGGCCAGCCCTTTCACACTGACCACACGGTCCTTATTCACAAAATTGTTGATACCGCCTTTTACCATGATTCCCAACAAAAGCAGCCCCACGGCTATGATGGCTGCTTCTACTTTCCAGCTTTTCATACATTGATATTTTAGAGTTTATAAACACACACAAATATAACAAACCCAAACGACAAAAAGTGCGATGAATGGTCTATTTTTATATGATTATCCTCACTTATACCCCAAACGAACGAGACATTATACAAAATGCACCAAATCCTCTTTTTTAGAGTATTTAATAAAAATACCCAAAAGAAGGAGTACATCTTCTCCAAAAAGTACCTATTTTTGTCCTTCGAAACAATGTCAAAGCGACAACATGATTAATTTAATAATTCTAACCCCTAAATCCTATGTTGACCCAACGTAAAATCCATACTCACGGTGGCGGTTGGCCGTGACTTTATGGAATGACCGAAGACACTTTCCGTACAACCGTCAAAACCCATATGAGATATGGGACGACCAGTATTTCTTAATTAATCTTCAGCAATATGCGGATGAACATTGTTTTTCGTATATTTGTTGATTGAAAGAACAGTTCAATACTTAATCATTTATTAATAATAAATTTTATGAAAACCAATCTAAGCTCTCAAATCACTCTCAACAGAGTCTCCCCCAGGTACTATAGACCTGAGAATGCATTTGAACGGTCGGTATTGACCCGACTGGAAAAAATCCCGACAGATATTTATGAGTCTGCGGAAGAAGGCGCCAACCAGATTGCCCTTGACATTGCACAGTTAATCCGTGACAAGCAAAAGGCGGGACGTTTCTGTGTCTTGGCACTGGCAGGCGGTAACTCTCCGCGCAATGTATATGCAGACTTGGTACGTATGCACCAGGAAGAGGGATTAAGTTTCCGCAACGTAGTCATATTCAACCTCTACGAATATTATCCATTAGCTCCCAATGCCATCAACAGCAACTTCAACGCATTGAAGGAAATGCTGATAGACCATGTGGACATTGACAAACAGAATGTTTTCACCCCCGACAGCACCATCGCCAAAGACGCCATCTTTGAATATTGCCGTCTTTACGAGCAGCGCATTGAAAGTTTCGGTGGCTTAGACATCGCTTTGCTGGGCATTGGCCGTGTAGGTAATATAGGTTTCAATGAACCGGGTTCACGCCTGAACTCTACCACTCGTCTGATATTGCTGGACAACGACTCCCGCAATGAAGCTTCCAAGATGTTCGGTAGCATTGAAAATACCCCCATCAGCTCCATCACCATGGGAGTAGCCACCATCCTCTCGGCAAAGAAAATATATCTGCTGGCATGGGGTGAGGAGAAAGCGCAAAAGGTGAAAGAATGCGTTGAAGGTCCGGTAACAGATACTATCCCTGCATCTTATCTGCAGACTCACAACAATGCACATGTAGCTATCGACTTGTCTGCCGCCGCCAATTTGACGCGTATCCAACGCCCCTGGCTGGTAACCTCCTGCGAATGGAACGACAAGCTCATCCGCAGTGCCATCGTCTGGTTGTGCCAACTCACCGGAAAACCCATTCTGAAACTGACCAACAAGGACTACAACGAAAACGGTCTGAGCGAACTGCTGGCATTGTTCGGCTCAGCCTATAACGTGAACATTAAGATATTCAATGACCTGCAACATACCATCACCGGATGGCCGGGCGGCAAGCCGAATGCTGACGACACCTATCGTCCTGAGCGTGCAAAGCCCTATCCAAAACGTGTGGTCGTATTTTCTCCGCATCCCGATGATGACGTTATCTCCATGGGAGGCACCATCCGTCGTCTGGTAGAGCAGAAACATGACGTGCATGTGGCTTACGAAACTTCCGGTAACATTGCCGTAGGCGATGAAGAAGTTATCCGCTTCCTGCACTTCATCAACGGGTTCAACCAAATCTTCAACAACAGCGAAGACCAGGTCATCAATGACAAATATACTGAAATCCGTAAATACTTGAAGGAGAAGAAAGACGGTGACATGGATACACGCGACATCTTGACCATCAAGGGACTGATTCGCCGTGGCGAGGCACGCACTGCATGTACATACAATAATATCCCTCTGGATCACTGTCATTTCCTTGACCTGCCATTCTACGAAACGGGCAAGATACAGAAGAATCCTATCAGCGAAGCAGACGTGGAAATTGTACGCAACCTATTGCGTGAAGTGAAACCCCATCAGATTTTCGTTGCCGGCGACCTGGCCGACCCGCACGGCACACACCGTGTTTGTACGGACGCCGTATTTGCCGCCATTGACTTGGAAAAAGAAGAAGGTGCCAAATGGTTGAAGGAATGCCGCATCTGGATGTACCGCGGTGCATGGGCCGAATGGGAAATCGAAAACATCGAGATGGCTGTGCCCATCAGCCCGGAAGAACTGCGTGCCAAGCGTAACTCTATCCTGAAGCATCAATCGCAGATGGAAAGCGCACCGTTCCTGGGCAATGACGAACGTCTGTTCTGGCAACGCAGCGAGGACCGTAACCGCGGAACAGCTGCCTTGTATGACAGCCTCGGACTTGCTTCCTATGAGGCGATGGAAGCCTTTGTGGAATACATTCCGCTATAAACGGATAAAATATTAACAATAGGATGAGATGTATTGCTCCGGCAATGCATCTCATTTTTTCATGTCTCAGCCTTCTTATATTCCCAAAGAATATTTGCAGATATAAAAACAATCAAATAATTTTGTTACTTATTTATCGAAACGACAAAACTTAAAAACAAACCCCATTATGAAAAAGTATGCTATCAACATCCTTGTCATTTTATTCCTACTCACACCATTTACATTGTTTGCAAATGGATGCCATGCCAATAACGACACCATCAAAGTATTGGCAATAGGCAACAGCTTTTCACAAGATGCAGTAGAGCAATATTTGCACGAACTGGGAGAAGCTGAAGGTATCACCATGATTATCGGCAATATGTTTATCGGAGGATGTTCACTGGAACGGCACGTACAAAACATACGCAACAACGCTCCGGCCTATGCCTATCGCAAAGTAGAGAAAGACGGGGAAAAAACAGAAACCCGGTCAATGACTATTGAGAAAGCACTGGCCGATGAGAAATGGGACTATATCAGTGTTCAGCAGGCCAGCCCTTTGTCTGGTATCTATGACAGCTACAAAGCTTCCCTACCTGAATTGGTTAACTATATTAGGGAACGAATTGGAAAGGAAACCGTATTAATGATGCACCAGACATGGGCTTATGCTACCAATGCCAACCACACCGGATTCAAAAACTATGACCAGAACCAAATGAAAATGTACACCAGCATTGTGGATGCAGTAAAGAAAGCCGCCAACCTGGTGGGTATCAAGAAAATTATCCCTTCGGGAACCGCCATACAAAATGCACGTACCTCCTTTATCGGCGACCATATGAATAGGGACGGATACCACCTTGACTTAACCATAGGCAGATATACAGCTGCCTGCACATGGTTTGAGGCATTGACCCATCGGAATGTAACAGAAAACCCATATTCTCCCGAAGGAATAGACCCAATCCATAAGAAAGCAGCTCAAATGGCTGCGCACAACGCCATCCTCTATCCGGACAAAGTTACGGAACTGACAGAACTGAAAAAGATTGCCGATTAATGCTTTTTAATTCTTAAGACTTACTTATATGTCTGCAAAATAATAAAAAGAAAGTAACCCGCTCATCAGTGAAGCTTTCTTTTATGTACTTTTGCACGCACCACCGTCTGGTAAAAGCAGATATTGGCAACTTCAATATTTCATCAGTATGAAAAAACTTATCCTAACCGGCATATGGCTCTTGTGTGGATTCCTCCTTCCGGCACAAGAACTAGAGCAGAATGTGGAAGAACGCCTCCAGACATTCTTTAGGGAATACACCACCCATACGGCCAACATCGGTACCTGCAAGCTGGATAGTTTCCGCATTGACTTCCGGAAGAAGAAATTGCTTGTCTATACAAACGAGCGCTTTGCCTACCAGCCTCTACGGCCTGAAACCGTTGATGCCATTTACCGCCATCTGGGACAAATCCTGCCAGGACCGGTGAACTATTTCGACCTCACCGTCTTTGCTGACGGGAAGAGCATCGAAGAGCTTATCCCCAACCTCTACCGGAAAGGGAAGAAAGACAAGGCACGTCTGTTCAGCCACCTGGAATACAAAGGTACCCCCTGGGTAACCCGTACCTCGCGCCCCTACGACATCACCCGCGGACTGGAAGGACGCCACATCGCCCTTTGGCAAAGCCACGGGAAATATTATATCAATGACAAGGACAAATGGGGATGGCAACGCCCGAGGCTGTTCTGCACTACAGAAGACCAGTTCACCCAATCCTTCATCCTGCCCTACCTCCTGCCCATGCTAGAGAATGCAGGAGCCAATGTATTCACTCCCCGCGAAAGGGACACGCAGAAGCAGGAAGTCATCGTAGACAATGACGGTAGCCTGAGCGGACATGGAGGACAAGGTTCCCTTTATCTGGACGTGAAAAGCCGGAAAGCACGTTGGGAACAGACCTCCCGACCCGGATTTGCCCAACGGAAACGAATCTATCAGGACAATGAAAACCCTTTCCTCTCCGGCACGGCACGCTTTGCCAAAACTGAAAAGAAGAAAGACAAGGCTTTTGCCGAATGGGTACCCGATATTCCGGAAACGGGAGAATATGCTGTATACGTATCTTACCAAACACTGCCGGGCAGCGTAAGCGATGCCAAATATCTTGTATTTCACAATGGAGGCGTCACGAAGTTCAAGGTGAACCAGCAAATAGGAGGCGGCACATGGGTGTACCTCGGCACATTCACTTTCGACAAAGGCCGGAATGACTATGGCATGGTGGTATTGAGCAACGAAAGCAAAGAGAAAGGCGTGGTCTGTGCCGATGCCGTCCGCTTTGGAGGAGGCATGGGCAACATTGCCCGCGGAGGACAAACCAGCGGCTTGCCCAGATACCTGGAAGGCGCACGCTACTTTGCCCAATGGGCAGGCATGCCCTATCCCGTCTATGGAGGCTATGAGGGAAAGAATGATATGAACGACGACATCAACGTACGTTCCCGTACAGTGAATTACCTTGCAGGAAAATCACTATTCAACCCGACGGAAGAAGGTTTGGGCATCCCCTTTGAAATGAGTATGGCCCTGCATAGCGATGCCGGTTTCAGTAAGGAAGATGAGATTATAGGCACTCTCGGCATTTATACCACCAACTTCAACAACGGCCGACTGCATGCCGGTACAGACCGCCATGCCTCCCGTGACCTTTCGGACATTCTGCTAACGCAGTTGCAGCGTGATATCCGCTCTACCTTCAACGTAGACTGGACACGCCGCAGCCTATGGAACCGCAACTACAGTGAAACACGCCTGCCCGCCGTCCCTTCCACCATCGTAGAACTGTTGTCGCACCAGAACTTCGCAGATATGCGCTTGGGACATGACCCTAACTTCAAGTTCACCGTCGGGCGTGCGCTCTATAAAGCCATTCTGCAATACATATGCAGCCAGCACGGCAGAGACTACGTTGTCCAACCCCTTCCCGTCAGCCACTTTGCCATCCGCTTCGGTCAAAAGAAGAATACTTTAGAGCTTTCCTGGCAAGGAGAGGAAGACCCGTTGGAGCCGACTGCCAAACCACGTGAATACATTGTATATACACGTATCGGTCGTGGAGGATTTGACAATGGCGTACGCGTCAGCTCCTCATCCCACACCGTAAAAATAGAACCGGGCATCGTCTATTCCTTTAAAGTAACCGCCGTAAACCGGGGTGGCGAAAGCTTCCCTTCGGAAATTCTTGCCGCCTACAAGGCAAAGCGTGAAAAAGGACAGATACTTATCGTCAACGGATTCGACCGCATCAGCGGGCCCGCCGTTATAGACACCCCCGATGCGGCAGGCTTCGACTTGTCACAAGATCCCGGCGTACCCTATCTCTATGACATCTCCCTCTGCGGCGCCCAGCAGAATTTTAGCCGGAAGGAAGCAGGACGACGTCTGGGAGAGAGCAGTGACGAATACGAAGGCATGAAAATCATCGGAAACACTTTCGATTACCCCTTCGTACATGGCAAAGCCATCCAGGCAGCCGGAAATTACAGCTTCGTCTCATGCAGCGACGAGGCTGTGGAAAAGGGCATCCTCTCATTAGAGGATTATCCGATAGTGGACTATATCCTCGGACTTGAGAAAGAAGACAATTCCAGCAATCCGGCACGCAATACCTACTACAAAACATTCTCCTCGCCCATGCAGCGCATACTGACTTCCTATTGCCAGTCGGGAGGTCATCTCCTGGTCAGCGGTGCCTATGTAGGCACCGATATGGACAGCTCGCAGGGCAATAAAGAATTTATTCAGAATATCTTGAAGTACCGGCATGGCAACTCTCTGAAAACAGACGGGGACAAAATCGCTGTCCGGGGACTGGGGCATACCTTCACCCTTCCCCGCCTGCCGAATGAGCAAAGCTATCCGGTCACTTCCCCTGATTGCATCCTGCCCATGTCTCCCGCTTTTCCAGTCATGACCTATGCCATCGGCAACACACCCGCCGCCGTAGCCTATCAAGGCAGTGATTATCGCACTTTTGTCATGGGATTCCCTTTTGAAAGCATCCGGGAAGAAACATCCAGAAATGTAATTATGGCATCCATACTCCGCTTTCTCACCACAGATTACACAGATTAACACAGACAAAATAGCAATCCCTATAAATAATCTGTGAAAATCTGTGTAATCTGTAGTGAAAAAACTATCTTTGCTTCCATTAATCATTAAACATTAACCACTAAACATTAAACATCATGTACACTATACAAGCCAACCCCAGCGGAACCCGTAGTTTAGAAGTTTCTGAAGAGAATCTTGCCACCATCGAGAAATACGGCCTCTTCCGCCATCTCATCGACAGCAACGGTATTGTGGACGAAACCGTGCTCGACAAGTTGAAACTGAACATCCGCTCCCTCATCGCCGCGCAAGAGGAAGACAGCAAAGACCTGCTCGACCTCTGTATCGACGTTATCTATCACAACAACATGAAGGCCTTCGGACTACAACAGCTCATCAAGCTCTATCTGCAATGGCTTTCCCAACAAGACACCATAGAAGAAGAATAAATGAAAACCATCGACACCTGCGGACAACAGCATTACAGCCCTTTAATCCCTGCCATCAAAGCCATGTGCGAGGCCGGAAAAGGCGAGAAGCTGGAAATCATCATGGACGACGCTGCTGCCTTCAATGACATGAAAGAGTATCTTTCCGAGCAGCAGATAGGCTTCCGTGAGATTTACGACGGAGAACGGATGACATTACAGTTTTTAATGTGCAAATGAAAGAATATCGCCTTACAGACTGGCTTCCTACTACCAAGAAAGAAGTGGAACTGCGTGGTTGGGACGAATTGGATGTAATACTTTTCAGCGGTGACGCCTACGTGGATCACCCTTCTTTTGGAGCCGCCGTCATAGGCCGCATCCTCGAAGCAGAAGGATTGCGCGTAGCCATCATCCCCCAACCCAACTGGCGCGACGACTTGCGCGACTTCAAAAAACTGGGACGTCCCCGTCTGTTCTTCGGCATCAGTCCCGGCTGTATGGATTCGATGGTCAACAAATATACTGCCAACAAACGCTTGCGCAGTGATGACGCCTATACCCCGGATGCACGTCCGGATATGCGTCCGGAGTACCCTTCCATTGTATATACCCAGATATTAAAGAAGCTATTCCCCGATGTCCCCGTCGTACTGGGCGGCATCGAGGCAAGCATGCGCCGCCTGACGCACTATGACTATTGGCAGGACCGTGTACGCCCCAGCATCCTCCTCGACAGCGGAGCCGACTCACTCATCTACGGTATGGGAGAGAAACCGGTGGTGGAACTTGCGGAAAGGCTGAAACGCCAACAGACACAGATGGACGCCCCAAGCTTCAAAAAGCTCATCGCCGATATTCCCCAAATGGTTTACCTTGACAAGGAAGTAGTGGTACAAGAAGGGGATATCACCCTCTTTTCCCATGAAGAATGTCTGAAAGATAAAAAGAAAGAAGCTGCCAACTTCCGTCATATCGAGGAGGAAAGCAACAAATATACAGCATCCCGCATCTTGCAAAAGAGCGGCAAGCTGACGGTAGTAGTCAATCCTCCCTATCCCCCTTTGACGGAAGCTGAACTCGACCGTTCTTTCGACTTGCCATACACGCGCCTGCCCCATCCCAAATACAAGGGAAAACGTATTCCGGCATACGACATGATAAAGTTCTCCGTCAACCTGCATCGCGGATGTTTCGGAGGATGTGCCTTCTGCACCATCTCCGCACACCAGGGCAAATTCATCGTAAGCCGCAGCAAGGAGAGCATTCTGAAAGAGGTGAAAGCCATCACGGAGCTGCCAGACTTCAAGGGTTATTTGAGCGATTTGGGAGGCCCGTCGGCCAATATGTACCGCATGAAGGGACGGGATGAGGCCGTCTGCAGGAAATGCAAACGCCCGTCGTGCATCTACCCCAAGGTATGCCCCAACCTGAATACGGACCACCGTCCGCTGCTCGACATCTATCATGCCGTAGATGCCCTGCCCGGCATCAAGAAGTCCTTCATTGGCAGCGGTGTACGCTATGACCTGCTGCTGCACCAGAGCAAGGACCCGAACACTAACAAAAGTACGCAGGAATATACCCGCGAGCTCATTGCCCGCCATGTCAGCGGTCGCCTGAAGGTAGCACCGGAGCATACGTCAGACCGCGTGCTCAACATCATGCGCAAGCCTCCGTTCAGCCAGTTCGGTGAGTTCAAGAAGATATTCGACAGGATTAACCATGAAGAAGGACTACGCCAGCAGCTTATTCCTTATTTCATCAGCAGCCATCCCGGATGCAAGGAGGAAGATATGGCAGAACTTGCCGTCATCACCAAGCGACTGGACTTCCATCTGGAACAAGTGCAAGACTTTACCCCTACTCCCATGACCGTTGCCACCGAAGCATGGTACACGGGCTTCCATCCTTATACGCTGGAACCGGTATTCAGTGCCAAAACGCAGCGCGAGAAACTGGCTCAACGCCAATTCTTCTTCTGGTACAAACCCGAAGAGCGCAGGAACATCATAAACGAACTGCGCCGGATAGGACGGACGGATTTGATAGACAAGCTATACGGGAAACGATAAAAATACGATATTTCCAAGAAACTCACAGCAACTGCATGAAACGATTCCTCCTCCTCTGCCTATCCCTACTCCCCATTGGAGCGACAGGTCTGCTGGCACAAAGCGAATGCCTGCCGCAAAATTACAGTATCATCTTCGGTGGCGGTGTATCCTTACCTCATGTAGAGGGAAACCGTAACGACTTCTTCAGCAAGAATGGCAACCGGGTGGGATATGACCTGATGACAGAAGGCCGCTACTACATCACGCCCCTATTTGCCGCAGGACTTCAATATGACTATCTACGCATGGCACGCCTGCCGGATAAGGCACATCTGCACTGCATACGCCCCAACATCACATACCGGCCCTTGTGGAGCAACGGGAATCAAGGACTGTTCCTCTCGTTCGGCATCGGGTATATGAACTATCAGGAACGGACATATAAACGCGGTGAACGGAACGGACACCTTTTCCATAAAGGATATTGTGGAATAACTTTCGCAGCAGGCTATGAGTTCCGCATCAGCCGTAAACTCTCGGGCATGATTCGCTGTGATTTCCTGACAGCAGACTGGTTTGCCAACCCCGATGCACGACTTTATAACACAGACGGGTATGATGACGGAGTAGACCATAGCTGGTTCAAAAACAACATCACTTTCTTCAATTTGGGATTCGCCTTGCAGTTCGGACGTTAGTGGCAGGAGTGGCAACAGTTTACTCTTCCACCTGCATTGCCACTACCTCCTGCAACACACAGACAGCTTCTTCTACCGTCTTGACATCCTTCACCAACATACTCCGTTTGTTGTTCTGTTCGCGCAGGTCACAACGCCGGGTGTACTTCATCATGTAGGCAATGACCTTACCGAAAGCCTGGCTCTGATAGTACGGGCTGTCCGGATTGGAGACGAAGAACAGGGACATGCGCCCACCTTTCAGAAAGACTTTCTCCACGCCGAGGCGGGCAGCCAGGCGTCGCAAGGGAACGATGCGCAGCAGTTCTTCCGTTTCGGGAGGAATCGGGCCGAAGCGGTCTTCGAGGCGGGAACGGAAAGCATCCACATCCTTGTCGAGTGTCAATCCGTCCAACTCGCGATAGAGCAACATACGCTCGCTGCTGCCAGTCACGTAATCGGCAGGCAACAGAAGTTCGAGGTCGCTTTCCACCTGGCATTCGTCGACAAACTGTTCTCCACTGATGACGCCTCCGTCTGCTTTCAGTTCTTCGGCATAAAGGTCGGCAAACTCGTCGGTCTTCAGTTCGTGCACAGCTTCGGAGAGAATCTTTTGATACGTCTCGTAGCCCAAGTCAGCAATGAAACCACTCTGTTCAGCACCGAGCATATTGCCTGCGCCACGGATGTCAAGGTCCTGCATGGCAATGTGGATGCCACTGCCCAGGTCGGAGAAGTTCTCGATGGCTTGCAGGCGTCGTTTTGCTTCGGGAGTAAGGGAGGACAAAGGCGGTGCCAGCAGGTAACAGAAAGCTTTTTTATTGCTCCGCCCCACACGTCCGCGCATCTGGTGCAAGTCACTGAGGCCGAAGTTCTGCGCCTGGTTGATGATAATCGTATTGGCATTCGGTATATCAATACCACTCTCGATAATGGTGGTTGCCAGCAGCACATCATAATCATAGTTCACAAAGTCGAAAATAATCTTCTCCAGCTTTTCGGGCTCCATCTGTCCATGACCTATGCAGACACGGCAATCGGGTATATTCCGCTTGATCATGGCTTCCAATTCTACCAGATTCTGTATGCGGTTATTGACAAAGAATACCTGTCCGTTACGACTCATTTCAAAATTGATCGCTTCCGTTATGATATCTTCATTAAAGGTATGCACCTCTGTCTGAATGGGATAACGGTTGGGAGGCGGAGTCTGAATGACAGAAAGATCACGGGCGCCCATTAACGAGAACTGCAAAGTACGGGGGATGGGGGTAGCGGTCATAGTGAGTGTATCCACATTCACTTTCATCTGACGCAACTTCTCTTTCACACTAACTCCGAACTTCTGTTCCTCATCAATGATCAGCAATCCTAAATCTTTGAACTTAACGCTTTTACCGATGATTTTATGTGTACCGACCAAAATATTTATTTTTCCATCCGCCAGTTCCTTCACTATTTTGGAAACATCTTTCGCACTGCGGGCACGGCTCAAATAATCCACCTTACATGGAAAATCTTTCAACCGTTCGCTGAAAGTCTGAAAGTGCTGATAGGCCAGCACCGTAGTGGGAACCAGCACAGCCACCTGTTTGTTATCAGCCACAGCCTTGAAAGCAGCACGAATAGCCACTTCAGTCTTTCCGAAACCCACATCACCACACACCAGACGGTCCATAGGACGGTCGCTCTCCATATCGGCTTTGGCATCCTGAGTCGCCTTCAACTGGTCGGGGGTATCCTCATAAATAAAGCTCGCCTCTAATTCATGTTGCATAAAACTGTCGGGACTATACGAGAATCCTTTTTCCTGTTTACGTTGCGAATACAGTCTGATCAGGTCACGGGCTATATCTTTGATTTTGCTCTTGGTACGCTCTTTCATTTTTTCCCACGCACCGGTCCCCAATTTGTTCAGGCGGGGAGTTTCTCCCTCCTTCCCTTTATACTTGGATATTTTATGCAGGGAATGAATGGAAACAAATACCACATCCTCATTCTGATAAATAAGTTTAATCACTTCCTGGGTAGTATTTCCATTCGGAATGCGTACCAAACCGCCAAAACGGCCTACACCATGATCTATATGTACCACAAAGTCACCCGGCTCAAACTGGCTCAACTCTTTTAAGGTCAATGCCACCTTACCGCTACGCGCCTTGTCACTACGAAGATTGTATTTATGGAAACGGTCAAAAATCTGATGGTCTGTAAAAAAGCAGCTTTTCAATACATTATCTGTAAAGCCCTCATGTAAAGTCTTGTTGACTGGAATGAACGTGATATGATCGCCACGCTCCTCAAAGATATCTTTCAGACGCTTTGCCTGCTTCTCACTATCGGTACATATATATAAGGTGTAACCTCGTTTCTGATAATCAGTGAATGAAGTGCTTACCAAATCAAAATTCTTATGAAAAATAGGCTGGACCGTCGTATCGAAAGCCAACGTTGCCTGTGGAGTTCCTGTAGGTTTGTTACCAAATTCAATCCGTTTGAAATCCAAAGCCCGTACTGTAAATTCCGCCCCGTCTATCAGCTTCAGTTCCAAATTCATCAGTTCCGTCTTCTCTCCCTCGTATGCGGCAAGCGCCTGAGGAGAGAGTGCCTCCTCCCGTACTACCTGTATTCTTTCACGTACCCAAAGAAAGTCTTTCATTGCCAGAACTGTTTCCTGAGGAATGAATTCAAAGAAAGACACCCCGCTCTTGTCGGCAGCATTCGTCAGCTCGGGCACGATGGCAATGCTCTGTTTCTTCTCTTTCGAAAGCTGGTTTTCCACTTCAAAAGTACGGATGCTGTCTACCTCGTCACCAAAAAAGTCAATACGGTAAGGATACTCGGAAGCAAAAGAGAAGACGTCAATAATACTACCGCGTACAGCATATTGCCCCGGTTCATAAACATAATCCACATGCTCGAATCCGTAACCGGCCAGCACTTCCGTGATAAACTCTGTGTCCACATGCTCACCCACACCAAGTTTTAACGTCTTGTCCATCAGTACCTCTTGTGATACCACTTTCTCCGCCAACGCTTCGGGATAAGTCACCACACATAGCGGATCGCCTTTCTGTAAACGGCTCAGCACTTCCGTACGCAGGATCTCATTGGCTGCATCTTTCTGCCCATATTTAACAGCCCGACGATACGAGGATGGAAAGAACAAAATATGCTCATCACCGTTCACCTGTGTCAGGTCATGATAAAAGTAACCCGCTTCCTCCAAGTCACCCAGTACAAATACAAATGTCTGTTTATTCTCTCTAAGAAAGGAGGAAACAAATAAAGCTGCCGCAGAAGCATGTAATCCTCCCAGGAAAATAGTCCTCACTGAGGAATCTTCCAATAACGCAGCCAGTCCCTTAGTGTTAGGATGACCGGCATAAATACGTTGCAATTCCGAAATATCCATATCTTTTTTTAAGATGGGGACAAAATTAAAGAAATATCTGATTACTTCCTCCTTTTTTTGCCAACTATTCAAGATTTTCCTATTTTTGTACGCTAATATATAACCCCATGGAAACAAAAGCAATAAACACAAAATTGAAAGGACACGCACGTGTAGATGTAGCTGATGTGCGGCTCAGCGGAAATTTCTGGTTGGTAAGTTTTAAAATTAGCTATCTTTGCTTACCTTTGTTTTATGAAACCCGAACGACTCCTTCGTGCCATCCTTCCGGATGTGCTTATAGACAACTTTGATATTGTCAATTTCGACAAGAGTGCTGACCGTTTTGATATTTATCTTGATGAAAAAAAAGTTCAGCTAAAAGAAGATAAGACCAACCCGGATATCATATCCTATGGTTTTGGTGAGTACCGTACAATCCAAGACTATCCTATTCGTGGTCGCGCCACTTATCTCCATGTTCGTAAACGTAAATGGCTTGACAAGTCTTCCAATGAAATCTTCAGCTATGACTGGGATTTATCCGAATTTGACGGTACACGGCTCAATTCTGAGTTCGTTTCTTTTTTAAAAGAAGGAGATTGAATCTACTCCTGTGAGCATCTGTGTGCTTGCGGAACGTTATGGCGTAAAAGGGCAGACTCTTCGTAAACAATACAAGGAGAAAATCAGTGATTACCGGAACTGGGACCAACTCGAACATGCGCATGACTACCTCCTTTATCCTGAAAACATTGGAGAAAACCTTTCTTTGGATGAAACTTGCCTGAGCAATGGAGATGTTTATACGATTCTGACCAATAAAGCAGCCAAAGGCCGTAAGGGGGCTTTAGTTGCAATGGTTCGTGGAGTGGCCACAGATGCGGTAAGCGGAATCTTGCGCAGGCTTCCGCACCGGAAACGGCTGTCTGTCAAGACTGTCACTACAGATTTATCTTCAGCCATGATGCTGACGGTCAGAAAGGTGTTTCCTGCCGCAAAGCTGATCAATGACCGTTTTCATGTACAGCAGCTCATGTCTGAAGCTGTTGACCAGTTAAGAATACGCTATCGGTGGAAAGTACTTGATGCGGAAAATCAGGCTATCAGGGAGCACCGTCAAAAGAAGAAAGAAGCAAAGAGTAAGGCGGAAAGGGAGAGAATAGGGAAATGGGAGCCTGAAAGAATGGAGAACGGAGAAACCCTGCCACAGATAGTAAGCAGAAGCAAGCATATTATACTGAAACACTGGAGCAAATGGAATGAACAGCAAAAGACCAGGGCTGCCATTCTCTTTGATAAATTCCCCAAGCTTCTGGAAGGATACAGCCTTAGCATGAAACTGACAGACATCTTCAACAAGAAGTCAGGTCCCGATGAAGCAAGGCTAAATCTCGCAAGATGGTACAATGAAGTGGAAAAGTTTGACTATATGGAGTTCAACAAGGTACTTGATACCTTTTCAAACCATAGTACGACCATCATAAATTATTTTGAAGAACGATTGACAAATGCTTCAGCGGAGTCGTTCAATGCTAAAATCAA
>ENA-OPMN01000467-OPMN01000467.1-human-gut-metagenome-genome-assembly--contig:-NODE-467-length-15672-cov-2.392201_pt1 | contig 15672 bp, 16 predicted proteins | sample MGYA00241524_ERZ501745 | MGnify/ENA primary metagenome ERZ501745 (study PRJEB25962, sample SAMEA2042567) | human gut metagenome | biome: human gut; feature: human-associated habitat; material: faeces...
TCTTCTTTTAAAGCACTGAGAATCCATGGATCTACATTTAATTTTAAAGTTACCTGATCGTACATCTCTCTCTCCTGATTTTCTTATTTTATTTTATCCGACCTGTGCACACTGCTTGCGAAATGCAACCGTTGCTTTTGTCCTTGCATCTTGTACCTGCTGCATCTTTGCATCTGCCGCGATAATCGCTTCCCGTACATATTCATGATACCGGCTCCCCGCCAGTGCTGCGGCATCCGCATAGATACTCCGGTCAATTGCCGCAAACAGTTCCGGTGCTGTGGAAATCTTTTCCTTCTGCTCACTCATCTGCTTTGCCGCCCGTTTTGCAAATACAAGGCTTTCCAGCAGAGAATTACTTGCCAGACGGTTTTTTCCGTGTACTCCGTTACATGCCGTCTCTCCCACAGCATACAGACGTTCCATGGACGTATGGCTTTCGTGATCTACCCATACCCCACCCATGAAATAATGCTGTGCCGGTACCACAGGAATGCATTCTTTGGTTACATCATACCCCATTTCACGGCAATGTTCCACAATATTCGGGAAATGTTCCATCAATTCTTCTCTTGGAATGGTACGCAGATCTTCCCATACATGATCTGTTCCATCTTTTGCCATCTGCTTATAAATTTCTTCTGCCAGCAGATCACGCGGCAGCAGCTCATTGACAAACCGTTTCATATTCTTGTCATAAAGCTTTGCACCCTCGCCTCTTACTGACTCAGATATAAGAAAGCTTCTGTCCTTCTCATCTTTAGAATAAAATGTTGTTGGATGAATCTGGACATAGTTAATATCCTTTAATTCAACATTATGCTTAACAGCAATTGCAATCGAGTCCCCTGTAAGATGTCTGAAATTAGTTGAATGTCTATAAAGACCACCTATTCCGCCTGTTGCAAGAACAGTGACATCTGCCTTAACTGTCATAAGGCTGTTATCTGATTTTCTTATAACCGCACCAAGACATTCATTATTATAGCTTATAATGTCTAACATCCTTGTATTCTCTAATAAAGTTACATTAGGAAGCTCCCTTACTCTTTCAAGCAGATGACTTGTTATCTCTTTTCCTGTAACGTCCTCATGGAATATTATTCTGTTACTGCTGTGTGCTCCCTCTTTAGTGTATGTAAGATTGCCCTGCTCATCTTTCTTAAAATCAGCACCTGTCTCAATTAAATCCTTGACAACATCTCTTGACGAACGAATCATTATCTCTACTGATTTCTTATCATTCTCATAATGTCCTGCTTTAAGTGTATCCTCAAAATAACTGTCATAATCACTATCATCCTTTAACATACACATTCCACCCTGTGCAAGATATGAATCACTGCTTTCTGCATCACTGCTTGTTATCATAAGAATTCGCTTATCTCTCGGAAGATTGAGTGCACAATAAAGACCTGAACAGCCGCAGCCTACTATTAATACATCTGTTTCCATAATTTTACTCCATTTCTTTAATTATACCAGTTTGTTATATACCATTTATCTGCAATGTATTTTAATATTAATCATATTATTTTGCTGCCAGCTCAAGCATTTTATTAAGTGGCTTTAATGCACACTGTGCAAGTTCTTCATCAACGAATACCTCATTAGTATCATTTTCAAGAACATCTAATACCTTATCCAGCGTAACTTTTTTCATATTCACGCATACCTGGTCAGGCTTAACTGTATAAAGCTTCTTGTCTGGTGCCTTCTTTCTTATCTCATTGAACACACCATCAACTGTTCCGATAATATATTCATCTGCATCAGTATCAACAACATAATCAATAATTCCTGATGTGCTTCCAACATAATCTGCAAATGCCAGTACATCTTCTGTACATTCAGGATGGGCTGCAAATCTAGCCTCTGGGTGTAATTCTTTAGCCTTTAACACCATATCTTTAGTAATGACAACGTGTCTTGGGCAGCAGCCATTATTAAATATAAAATTCTTATCTGGACATTGCTTCGCAACATAGCTTCCCAGGTTTCTGTCTGGTATAAAAAATATATTTTTATTAGGAAGATTTTTAACAATCTTAACTGCATTAGATGATGTTACACATACATCTGAATATTTCTTTAATTCAGCAGTTGAATTAATATAACAGACAACCGCAAGGTCATCATACTTTTCTCTTAAAGCAAGTATCTCATCTTTGTCAGCCATATGTGCCATAGGACAGTCTGCATTCATATCCGGCATAAACACTCTTTTCTTAGGATTAAGGATTTTCGCACTTTCTCCCATAAATTCAACACCAGCAAATATAATTCTGTCCTGACTCACCTTAGTAGCCACCTTGCTTAAATAAAACGAGTCACCTATATAATCTGCAACGTCCTGAACATCTTCATCAACATAATAATGTGCAAGTATTACTGCGTTCTTCTCTTTCTTTAACTTTTCAATATCGCTTACGATAGACATATGTATTCCTCCAGAAATCGTTATAATTTCACAAAGTATACTACAAAACTTTACAGCTGACAAGACAGTTGTAAAGTTTTTCGGTAAATTTTGTAATATTCCAGTAAAACTGATAAAAGATATATGCTTATACACGATAAAAGCACTAAAAAAAGACGTAACAGCTATCAGCTGCTACGCCCTTTTATCTAAACTAAGTATTTACTTATTGAATGTTATAAAACCATAACTTTCAAGTGTCTTAAAATATTGTACAAGTCTTTTATACAAAGGCTCAGCTTTATCACCAAAATGCTCGTGCACAAGCTCAGATATATCATATATCGTTCTTGCACCATCTATATATGGCCATATGAAATTACCCATTTCATCAAGATGAATCTTTGATATTCTTGGCTTTCTGAATACAACCTGTGCTATTTTATTAAACACACCTTTATTCTCAACCATTATTGTTACTGCACCATTATCGTCTGTTTGAAAAGGATATTTATCCTCATTATGCATTGGCACATAATCAAGGTAATTAGCACTTTCTGCCTTTGCCTTCTTAGATTTTGTCTTCATATTCGTTCACACTCTACTTTTCTTTGCTCTTAGTCCATACTGCATTCTTTAATATTAAAAGAACCATAATAACCATTAACACAATAGAACCGATTGTTCCAAGTGAAATGCTTCCTGATAAATCAATTGGATCTGCAAGTCCAACTACTGCAAATATAGCAAGAAGAATACCTACAAGACCTTCACCAGCAATAAGTCCTGAGCAGAAAAGAATTCCACCACTTGCTTCGTTGTCCTTATCCTTATCTTTAGACTTCTTGTCAACAAAGTGACGGATAAGTCCACCAATCATAATTGTTGCTGAAAGCTCTAATGGAAGGTATAAACCAATTGCTACTGGAAGAACTGAAATACCAAGTATTTCAATTACTAATGCAATAAATACACCGATGAACACAAGTGCCCAAGGAAGATTTCCTTGCATAACACCTTCTACGATTGTCTTCATAAGAGTAGCCTGAGGAGCTGCAAGTTCTGTTGTACCAAAGCCCCATGCACTGTCAAGAAGAACAAGAACGCCACCGATTGTTAATGCTGCAATAACTGCACCTAAAAGTTCACCAATCTGCTGCTTCTTAGGTGTAGCACCAAGGATATAACCAGTCTTTAAATCCTGTGATGTATCACCAGCCATAGCTGCGATAATACAGATTACAGAACCGATACCGATAGCACCCTTCATACCATGAACACCTACATCACCTGTAACCTTAAGGCATAATGTAGCAAATAAAAGTGTAGCAATAGCCATACCTGATACAGGGTTGTTACTGCTTCCTACAATACCAACCATACGAGAAGATACTGTTGCGAAGAAGAAACCAAATATTACTATAAGAATAGCACCAAGAATTGTAACAGGAATATCTGGAATAAGCCAGATAGCAATTGTAACAACAACAATACCAATTGCAATAGCCTTCATATCAATATCCTGTTCTGTACGAAGCTTACCTGTGTTCTTATCACCTTTCATTCCCTTGATAGCATCTGAGAATGTTTTTACAATAAGTGGTAATGACTTAATAAGACTTATAATACCACCTGTTGCGACGGCACCAGCACCGATATATTTGATGTAATTACTCCAGATTGCACTTGCTCCCTTTGTTGCATATAAATCAGCAATAGAGATTGTACCTGGATAAAGTATTGTTGAACCACCAAATGTTACAATAGCCGGAATAAGTACGAACCAGCCTAATATACCACCAGCAAACATATATGATGCAATCTTAGGTCCACATATGTAACCTACACCAAGTAATGCCGGATATACTTCTGCTGAAAGTTCTGTCTTAAGCGACTTAATAGGTGCTGTAATAACACTAGGAATAACCTTAATTCCATCAGTAATGAACTTAAATAATGCTGCAAATCCCATACCTGCAAATACAGACTTGGCACTTGCTCCACCTTCTTCACCAGCAAGTAATACTTCAGCACAAGCTGTTCCTTCTGGATAAGGAAGTGTTCCGTGTTCTTTAACGATAAGTGCATTTCTAAGTGGAACCATAAATAGAACACCAAGAATACCACCGCAAAGAGATATTAACATTATTGTAAGAAGTGATGGAGAATCCATAATTCCATCTTTAGCCCATAAGAATAATACAGGCAATGTAAAAATAGCACCTGCTGCTAACGATTCACCCGCAGAGCCGATTGTCTGAACCATATTGCTCTCAAGGATAGAATCTTTTTTCATGATGACACGTATAACACCCATAGAAATAACGGCTGCTGGGATTGATGCTGAACCAGTCATACCTACCCTTAAACCAAGGTAAGCATTAGCAGCACCGAATACTACAGCAAGAAGCATACCCATAATAACAGATGTTACTGTGAATTCTGGAGTAATCTTATCCGCAGGTATATACGGCTTAAACTGCTCGTCTTTCATAAAAAACCTCCTAAAAGTATAAAAATCATTGATGAATTATTGCCAGACGATATAATACAATAAATCATCAAAAAAAATAGAGATGACAACTTCAATGACAGCTGTCACCTCTTTTAATCTTTAGTATTTTATCACATTAAATTGAAAAAATAAAGTACCAATTATATACTCTTTAAATTTTTATTAAATATTCCAGAAAATGGAATAAACTAATTCCAGAAAATAATTAATTGCTCATTTTATATCGCGGATATCTTTTATCAAAAATACTTTTAATTAGTGGTGGAATAATCTCATTCCTGTAAAGCACATTGCAATGCCTCTCTTGTTGCAGGTTTCAATAACATTATCATCTCTTATTGAACCACCTGGCTGTGCAATATACTTAACACCGCTCTTATATGCTCTCTCAATATTATCGCCAAATGGGAAGAACGCATCTGAACCGAGTGCAACATTTGTGTTGCCATCAAGCCATACTCTCTTTTCTTCCTTAGTAAACGCTTCTGGCTTCTCTGTAAATACTCTCTTCCATGCTCCATCTTCAAGAATATCCATATATTCATCACCAATGTAAAGATCAATTGCATTATCTCTGTCAGCTCTGCCTACACCTTCCTTAAATGGAAGTTCTAATACCTTAGGGTTCTGACGAAGATACCAGTTATCAGCCTTCTGTCCTGCAAGTCTTGTACAGTGAATTCTTGACTGCTGTCCAGCTCCGATACCGATTGCCTGTCCATTCTTTGCATAGCATACTGAGTTAGACTGTGTATACTTTAATGTAATAAGGGCAATTATTAAATCAATCTTTGCCTGCTTTGGAATTTCTTTATTCTCTGTAACAACATTTTCAAGAAGCTCTTCATTAATCTTGAATTCATTACGTCCCTGCTCAAATGTAACACCATATACCTGCTTTCTCTCAACTGGTGCTGGACGATATGAAGGGTCAATCTTAATTATATTATAATTACCCTTCTTCTTGCCCTTAAGTATCTCTAAAGCTTCATCTGTGAAACCAGGAGCGATAATACCATCTGATACTTCGTGCTGGATAAGCTTTGCTGTTGAAGCATCACATTCATCTGACAATGATATGAAATCACCAAATGATGACATTCTGTCTGCACCTCTTGCTCTTGCATATGCACATGCGATTGGGCTTAATTCTCCGATTGCTTCGTCAACCCAGTAAATCTTCTTTTCAACATCTGTAAGAGGAAGTCCTACTGCAGCACCTGCTGGAGATACATGCTTGAAAGATGTAGCTGCTGGAAGTCCTGTAGCTTTCTTTAACTCCTTAACAAGCTGGTATCCGTTAAATGCATCAAGAAAATTAATATATCCTGGTCTGCCGTTAAGAATCTCTACAGGAAGGTCACTTCCGTCTTCCATAAATATTCTTGAAGGCTTCTGATTAGGGTTGCATCCGTATTTTAACTGAAATTCGTTCATATTCTTTCTCCTTAATTATTTTACATTCTTGTTAATAATTCTTGTTTCGTATTCACCTGTAGCAATATCAATATATCTTACAAAAAGTGAAACCTTATTATCTGCATTAAGATTATCCCAGATCATCTGTGTGAATTCTTCAATATCGCCAGATATCTTAACCCAAGTAGGTTCTCCCTCATAGCTTGGAAGTGGATTGCCATCACCCATATATGTATGGATATAATGCCCCTCTCCTGCAAATGCTGCATCATATGTATATGTGTGTCTTTCACATATGTCAGGATTACCATTATGGCTCTTTAATATAGACATTGCATATGAATATTCATTATTCTCAATATGAAGCACACTTGAAATTCTTGGTGTATAGTTAGGTGCATCATGCTCATATTTTCTTACTCTTAAAGATTCTTCAAATGTTTTTCCTTCTGAAAGGCCATCATAAACCGTATCAGTCTGATCCCCATTAGTAACTATAGTATTATTGCCAAGTACTCTTACAGGGGCATAGATAATAAGCTCTGGTGCAACTAAAAGTGTTGATGGGTCAAAAGCTTCTGTTCTGATACCCTCTCCGTCCTGTACAAATACACGGTTACGGCTGCTCTCGCTTCTTCCCATAATAAAGTAAGCTGAAACTGCCTTCTTACCATCCTCTGACATACCGGCAACAATTCCTCTGCCCGGATAAGCACATCCTGATAATTCCTCTGAAAGGTTCTTAATTGTCATAACTGACCTCCTGTTAAATGTGATGACTGCGTTCGCTATTCTTTTTCATGAGCAGTGCTCGTAACTCAAATGCCAGAATTTCATTCTGGCATTGTCGCGGCGCTCCTCGAGAACCCATATAAAGTTCACAGCTCGTGCAAGCACGACTGTGAACTTTCCATGCCTTCTCTCATCGCTGCTCGCGCAAAAAAGGCAGAACCGCTTTCCAGCTGATTCTGCCTTTAAAATCATAATATAAACACGCCGGAAATCTTTTATTACCGACGCCTGTTGTATGTTCGCTGACATGATTCATTCATATAATCCTGTCTGCTGGTCTTGAAAAGTGGTGTCCCCAATTCAACGCCTCAATTAATATAACATAAGCTGGCTTAATTTACAACTACCAGCCCTGTATATTAATCTCTGACAGTCTCACTTCTTTGTATTCCTGATTAATATACATTCTTATCTGTTCCACCTCATCATCTGAAAATGACGCAGCTTTTTCATTATAATACACATCGATTGTGTAACTGTCATCTTCGTTACTTTCTGCTGTCACATAGAATTCTGCTGGTCCGAACATTGTTTCAAGTTCTTTTGTGGCTTCACCGCATAAGCTGCCAACATAATTCTCGTCAATATCTACATCATCATGCTCATCATAAGCAAAATCCATCTGTGGATTATAACCTTTTCTCATCACTGGCTGTCCCTCTAAAGAAGTGGCTGCATCTGTTCCAATACCAGACTGTAAAACGTAAGTGCTTTCCTCAACACCTGTGTTACTGATTTTGCTTGCATTACCCTCACACGCGCAAAGAAACGCCACCCATGTACACAAGAATACAACACATGAACATATACGCAAAACAAAAGACATAGAACATAAGCCTCCGTGTTTCATAGCAAATTTCATAACAATCACCTCTGCCTATATTCTATGCCTTTTTTAATATAAATAAAAGTCCCGTTACCGCTCATTCCTCCAGGCCTCAACAACCCCTCCGATAAAGCCGGGAATAAGTCCAAAATATCCAACGAATGTAAACATCCATTCCATTCCCCTGAATGCAAATATGCTTACAACTGCCCATACAACAAAGCCGATTGCACACCATGCAAGGGTGTTAAGAAGAAGAAACAGATATTCATATTTCTTTTCAGTTAAATTAGTATTTTTACAAATGTTCAGAAGCATTTTCATCAAAACCTCCCTTCGTATCAAGAGCAAATATTACCCATTCTGCAATGTTAGTTGCATGGTCTCCTATTCTCTCAAAATACTTGGCAACCATAAGAAGATCTGCAGCCTGCTCACCATTGGCTGAATCTGCCTGTATCATTGCAATAAGGTCATCTCTTACCTTTTCAAAAAGGTCATCTACTACATCATCATACGCGATAACTTTTCTCGCTTTATCCATGTCCTTCTCAACATAGGCTTCAATACTTCTGATTAACATAAGCATTGTCTCAGAAGCCATCTGATTGATATGCTCCAACTTCTTTATGTATGACTGGCTGGCAAGTTTAATAGTTATCTCGCCGATATCTGCTGCCTGGTCACCAATTCTTTCCATATCAGTAACCATCTTTAAAGCTGCTGTAATTGTTCTTAAATCCTTAGCAACCGGCTGCTGCTGGATAAGAAGATTAAAGCAGATGCTCTCAATAGTCTTCTGCTCCCTGTCAATCTCCTCGTCCTGAAGCATAACCTTTTTAGCAAGCTCTGCGTCCTGTTTTACAAGGGCATCAACTGCCTTTCGTATAGAATCTTCAATTGCAGAGCCCATCTTCATCATTTCTTTATTAAGTCTGTCAAGCTGTTCGTCAAATTTACTTCTCATCATCCAAACCTTCCTGTGATATAATCTTCTGTTCTCTTATCCTGAGGATAAGAGAATATCTGTTTAGTATCTCCAAACTCTACCATCTCTCCTACAAGGAAAAATGCTGTCTGATCCGAAACTCTTGTTGCCTGCTGCATATTATGTGTTACCACAATAACTGTATATTTCTTCTTTAAGTCTTCCATAAGGTCCTCTATCTTTGATGTTGATATAGGGTCAAGAGCTGATGTCGGCTCATCCATAAGAAGAACTTCAGGCTGTACTGCAAGAGCTCTTGCTATACAGATTCTTTGCTGCTGTCCACCTGAAAGTCCCATGGCCGATTTTTTCAATCTGTCCTTAACCTCATCAAATATAGCTGCACCACGAAGGCTCTCCTCAACTATCTGGTCAAGTCTTTTCTTATCTCTTATTCCATGAACTCTTGGACCATAAGCAATATTGTCATATATGCTCATAGGAAAAGGATTAGGCTGCTGGAATACCATTCCAACCTTCTTTCGAAGGATTGTAGTATCAACTGACGGATCATATATATCCTCTCCATCAAGAAGCACCTTGCCATCTATTCTTACACCGTCAACCAAGTCGTTCATACGGTTTAGTGTCTTTAAAAATGTTGATTTACCACAGCCAGATGGTCCGATAAATGCTGTTACCGCATTTTCCTGTATATCCATGTTCACATCCTTAAGGGCGTGATTCTCACCATAATACAGGTTCAGATTTTCAACTTTAACTTTAATCTTATTGCTCATATATTCCTCCCAAATTAGTGCTTTTCAAGCTTCTTAGCGAGCCTCTTTGTACCAAAATTAATAAGAAGTACAATTACAAGAAGTACAACCGCTATACCGAATGCCTCCTCAAATTCACCCTTGCTTGCGCTTAAATAAAGCTGAATTGTAAGTGTTCCGCCCGAGTGAAATATTTTCTCAAGAAATGCATTGAAGGTCTTTGGAAGAAGATGTGCACTTCCCGCTGTAAAAAGCAATGCTGCTGATTCACCAATAATTCTTCCTATCGCAAGGATTACTCCGGTTACTATTCCAGGCATTGCTGACGGAAGAAGAATTGTTCTGATTGTGTACCATTTACCTGCACCTAAACCTACCGCTCCTGTTCTGAAGCTGTCAGGTACAGTCTTTAACGCTTCCTGTGTATTTCTTGTAACAAGCGGAAGCACCATTAATGTAAGTGTAAGAGAACCTGTCAAAAGCGAATATCCCATGTGACATAACTGTCCGAAGAAAAGCATACCAAACAGACCAAATATAATTGATGGAATTCCTGCAAGTGTCTCTGTTGCAAATATTATAACTGTAACAAGCTTTCCCGGCTTGGCGTACTCATTTAAATAAATCGCAGCACCTACACCGATTGGCGTTGTAATTATCATAGTAAGTAATATTATTATCAATGTGTTCAGAATATTACCGGCAATTCCCACAGTTCCGTGAAGAATTGATGTAACACCTGTAAGAAATGCCCAGTTTACGCGTCTTGCGCCTTTTGCGAACACATATATAATAATTCCTAAAAGCAGGAGAACTGAAAATGCTGCACATACATATATCGCTGTATAAACTGCTATTTCTTCCGGATGTCTTTTCTTGGCTTTAAGATTATCCATTTGCTTTCTCCCCTTTCTTCTGCATAAATGTAATTATCAGGTTAATAATCATTATAAAAATGTAAAGAACAAGTCCTACTGTGAAAAGAACCTGTCTGTGTACTCCATCTGCGTAACTCATCTCACTTACAATCTGTGTTGTAAGAAATCTGACTGAGTTAAACGGAAGCGGAAGATTTACTGAACCACCGGCTACCAGATTAATAGCCATTGCCTCACCTAAGGCTCTTCCTATACCTAATACGATGCCTGTTATAATCCCTGACTTGGCTGCTGGAACTACAACCTTGAATATTGTCTGTATCTTAGTTGCTCCAAGAGCAAGTGATGTTGCTCTTAAATTCATTGGAACTGCCCTGATTGCTGACGCGCTCATATTGATAACTGTTGGAAGTATCATAATTGCAAGCACCAGCACTGCAGCCAGGAGGTTGGCTCCTCCTGTGTACTGATGTGTTGTGGAATTCGCGAATACATGCTTTTCTAATTTATAAAGGAGGGGGTTTAATAGCATTAATCCGAGAAGTCCGTATATAACAGAAGGAATTGCTGCTAACAGTTCAACTGCCGGCTGAACTACTGCTGCAAGTTTTTTTCCTGCTATCTCTGTCAAAAAAACTGCTGTTAATAATCCAATTGGAACACCGAGAAGAATCGCAAGTGTTGTTCCTGCAATTGATGAAAGAATTATGTATACAATTCCATATGCAGGCGGTGTAGCAGTTGGCGCCCATACTGTTTTAAAGAGCAAGTCTGCTATTCCGACGCTTTTAAGACTCTCTGTTCCTTTTATAAACATATAGATGGTAATGGAGCAGACTGCCAGGATAGCTACTACCGCACATATAAGGAATATAAACCGTGCTACACTTTCACTTGCATGCTTTGACTTTTTATTACCTTTTAACGAACCATTTGCCGTTGCCTTAACAGCTTCTGGTGTTTTATTTATTCTGTTCATACCAACATTTATAACCTCATCCATGTCAATCTCTCCATTCAGAATCTATATTTTCCGGCTTACTCTGGGAGGATTAAGCCTACACCCTTGATAACCTTCTTGCCTGCGTCAGACTTTACGAAGTTGAACCATGTCTGAACAAGCTCACTCTGTGATGAAACAGAACCCTTAGTAGCCATTACAAATGGTCTTGAAAGTGTATACTTACCAGCCTTAATGTTATCCTCTGTTGCATCTACACCATCAAGCTTTAAAGCTGCAACTGTCTTATCAACTACATCTAATGAAACATATCCGATTGCACCTGGAGTTGCTGCAACCTTGGCAAGTACAGCACCTGTACTGTCAAGTTCCTGTGCATATGCACATTTATTCTTAACTTCAAGAAGTTCCTCAAATGCTCCTCTTGTACCAGAAGCTGCCTCTCTGCCGATTACTACGATAGCTTCGTCTGAACCGCCAAGGTCCTTCCAGTTAGTAATCTTTCCTGTGTAGATATCTGTAAGCTGCTGCTTTGTTACATTAGTAACCTTGTTGTTCTTATCAGTAATCATTGCGATACCATCAATTGCTACGATGTTCTCCTCAATACCTGCTGACTTTTCCTTATCTGATAAAGCTCTTGAAGCGTTACCAATATCAACAGCTCCGGATGTTACTGACTCAATACCTGCACCTGAACCTGTATATTCTGTTGTTACTGTTACATTAGGATATTCTTCCATAAATGCTTCCATGAGAGCGCCACACATCTTTTCCATTGATGTACTTCCTGCTAACTGAATCTTGCCTGAAAGCTCCTTAGTTGTGCCTCCGTTTGCTGATCCATCTCCATTTGATGATGTACCTGTTCCACAGCCTGCTAATACTGCAAGGCCTAATGTTGCTGTTAATGCAACTGTAAGTAACTTTTTAATTCCTTTTCTCATAACTTTCGTTACCTTCCTCTTTTTTTATTTGCAAGCATTAACAGAAGATTTTCGTAGGGGCTTGAATCAGTTTCCTGACCGAATGATATGTGAGTCGTCTCAAAAAAGAAAACCCTCTGCATCTGCTTGCAGAGGGTATGTTATCAATGTTATGTAAAATGCATAATCTCGTGTTCGTAAAGTTTTTGTAAAATGTATGTGATTGATTATTTTATTTAGACATACAGCAATATCTGTATCACCCTTAAAATCATGCCGTTTTTTCATAATTTCTTCATGATTACTATTGAAAATATTGATATATAATATATTTTATAAATTTATATATTATAAAAATCACTGCTGCAATAGGTATAATAAAAAACCGTAAAGCCGTTTGAGGCTCTACGCGTAACCAAAAAGGACTGCGCTAAGACTGTAGCAGTCGGAAACGCAGTCCTTGCTTACTTAAATTATAGCAAAGATTTTGTGAAAAAGCTGTGATTTTATAAGTACAGCAAAATAGGTATGTAAGGATAAGACTATGGTGATTGTACTGTTGTTTTAGGCAAGCAGAGTTTGCAATATTTTGAGTAAATTTACTCAAGTACGATTTACTAAAGTATACTTGAGTAAATTCATAAGCGCATATGAGAAAGTGCGGATTAATTATGTACGTACTCTGTTAGCTTAGCAATGCTTTTACGCAAAAGAAAAACATACAGACTATGTTGAGCAGTAGTCTGTATGCTTGCTGTTGCTTTATAAGCTTTAGAATGTTCCCTGCACCAGCTGGGCAATGTTCTTGGAATGATCGGATACACGCTTCATATTAATCAGCAGCTCCATCATAACAAAGCCTGCAGTAGGATTGCAGATATGTTCGTTAAGGCGCGTGATATGATTCTTACGGATTTCCTTCTGGTATTGCTTAACCTCACGGCACAGACGCACAGCGTCCTCCGCAATAACCTTATCATTTTTCTCTAGGGCCTCCAATGAACGTCCGGAGGCACGCAGTACCATTTCGCTGAGCTGCAGCAGCTCGGCCTTAGCCTCATCAGAGAAAACCACGTCCTCCTCAACAAGCTTGCGTGCGCGTTTAGCTAATGTTTCACCATGGTCACCGATACGTTCGATATCCGTGCAGGCGTGCAAAAGACCGGTGTGGCGTGTCGTCAGGCTTTCGCTCATTTCAGATGAGCTCATCTGTGTCAGATAGTCGGTAATATCCCGCTCCAGCGCATCGACAACAGGCTCGTGCTCCAAAACGTATTTTACCTTGTCGGCATCAAAGCTTTGAATAGCCTCCATGCCAAGACGCACGTCCTTGCGTGCCAGCTCGCCCATACGCACAACCTCTTTGACAGCAAGGCTGATAGCGATAGAGGGAGTGTTCAGCATGTTTTTGTCAAGATAAACAGGGCGCATGGAGATGATTTCTGCCTTGCCGGGCACAATCTTTTCTACCAGCTTGATGAAAGGGTTAACAAAGGGCATAAAGAGCAGCGTGTTCAAAATGTTGAACGCCGAGTGCGCATTCGCAATCTGACGCGCTATGTCGCCGTCAGGCGATACAAGCAGCACGAATTTAATGAAGAACGGCATAAAGACTACAAAAATTATACTGCCGATGACGTTGAACATTACGTGAGCTGCAGCTACACGCTTAGCCGTAAGGTTAGCACGCAGTGAAGCGAGTACGGCAGTAATACAGGTACCGATATTGTCGCCGAGCAGTACAGGAATCGCACCCTCCAGCGGAATAAGTCCCTGACCGGCCATAGCGATAAGAATACCGATGGTAGCACTGCTGGACTGAATCAGTACAGTCATAATCATACCGATGCCGATGCCCAGCAAAGGATTGCTGGAGAAAACTTCGATGAAATGCACAAAGCCGGGATAGTTACGCAGAGGCATAACAGCTTTGCCCATCATATCCATGCCCAGCATCAGAATACCGAAGCCCAGCATTACCTGGCCAAGATATTTGGTGCGGCTTTTTCTCGCCAGCAGCTGCATCAAAAAGCCGATGAAGATTAAAATCGTGATATAATCGGAAAGCTTGAAGGCGATGAGCTGTGCCGTCATAGTAGTACCGATGTTGGCACCCATGATAATGCCGAAGCCCTGCTTCAGCGTGAGCAGGCCCGCATTTACCAGGCCTACGGTCATAACGGTGGTAGCACCGCTGGCCTGCAGCACTGCAGTAACAACTGCGCCCAACAGAATGCCCATAGCGAGCACGCCTGTCATGGCTTCCAAAATCTTTTGCAGCTTAGCGCCGGCAGCCTTTTGCAGACCGTCACCCATCAGCTGCATACCATACATAAATAAGGCGATACCGCCTAAAAATGCCAAGAAATAAGCAAGCATAAAAAATAAGTCCCCTTTTTTAATTTGTATGCATCCATGATTGCTGTAAAAACAGCATATACCTATACTTATTATACTCGAAATTTTATGATGTTAAAAGTGCGTAAGGAACTTTACATAAATTTAACATTAATCAAAATGTTTTCAAAGCAAAAAAATACACCGCACATTTCGCACGGTGCGGTGTATTTTAAGGAGAGGTGTATGATGAAAAGATATGTTTAGGAGAGTTGCTTTATAAGAGTCATGGCTTCATCTACCGAAAGCGTGCTACCGACAGCAACTAACTTTTCGTCGATGACTAAAGCGGGGAAAGCCATCACTCCATAGGCCACTACCTTTTGGAATTCGGAAACTTTTTCAAACTCGGCCTTAACCTTGAGCTTCTTTAAAGCAATAGCAGTATTCTGCAACAGCAGCTCTGCCTGCTTAGTCATGGGGCCAAGAACTTTAACGTGCATTGAAATCACCTTTCTTTGCTTGCCTTGTTCAATAGGTTCCTTTCATTCTCGAGTATTATTGTAACAAACATATATGACAAAGGTAGGTGTAATCTGTGAATTAATTTAGAAACCTTTATCTGATTACTTTAAAATTACTTTTAAGAAGGATTTCAGACGTTCGTTTTTGGGGTTAACGAAAATTTCCTCCGGACTGCCCTGCTCCTGCACATGGCCGTCAGCCATGAAAACAACCTTGGTGGCGACCTCACGGGCAAAGCCCATTTCATGCGTTACGACTACCATGGTCATTTTTTCGTCTGCCAGCTCGCGCATAGTGCGCAAAACCTCACCGGTCAGCTCTGGGTCCAGAGAAGATGTCGGCTCGTCAAAAAGCATAATGGCGGGCT
>ENA-OPMN01000482-OPMN01000482.1-human-gut-metagenome-genome-assembly--contig:-NODE-482-length-15198-cov-1.928812_pt1 | contig 15198 bp, 7 predicted proteins | sample MGYA00241524_ERZ501745 | MGnify/ENA primary metagenome ERZ501745 (study PRJEB25962, sample SAMEA2042567) | human gut metagenome | biome: human gut; feature: human-associated habitat; material: faeces...
ACTACAGCCACTTCATTGCCCCCGATAGTCGTGAACAAGATCAATATGACAGGACGGCCGAAGATAGTCTATACTGACTGTGCCGACACCGTTTATGCGGCGGTTTTCCTCAAGCAGCTCAAGTTCGACGGCAAACTGACCAATGTCTCGACATCAGCCAACCGGCTGGGCCTCAAGGTGGACAGCCTCTTCGTGTCCGGAAGATTGCCGGCCGATACATTGGCTGTGGCAATGGACCATTTCCATATTCATGAGAAGGACAAGGTCATGAGCGTGGACGCTACCGCCAAGACATTCCTCGGAATGAGCGAATATGGCCGTGTGATGCTTCCGCTGTCAGTCAAAGGTGACATCAGCTTCCCTAAATCGGATGAGGCGGCCAAGGTCTCATGGCGTGACTTCGAGGTTTCCCTGGCTACGGTGAATGTCAAGGGAATGGGCGATGTTGCATACTATGGGGACAGCACCTATGTAAGGGCTGAGGCATCCATCAATGACTGCCGCGTTTCGGAACTGATAGACTATTTCGGAAAGAATTTCTTCCCTGAGGCCGAGCATCTCAAGACGGATGCGAAAGTCACGTTTACGGCGCTCTGCGACGGATATTGGAACCCTGCCAGGAACACGTTGCCTGAGCTGATAGCTGAACTGGTGCTTCCGAAAGCCGCTGTGGATTATCCGGGAATCCCTTCCGGAACAGTAGCGGCGGACATCAATGCCGCCACGGACAATGTCGGAAAACTGGATGTCAACATTGACAATGTCTGTCTGAACTTCGGCGGTATCGATCTCGATGTGTCCGGAACGGTGTCCGACCTTGCGGGGGATGACCCGCTTATGGACATTGAGGGAATCGCTTATGCGTCGCTCGATGAGATGATGGCGTTCGTGCCTGATTCGTTGGGCTACAGCGTCTCCGGAGATTTGGACGGAGTGCTTACCGGTAAGATCAGGATGTCGCAGCTGAACATGTACAATTTCTACAAGGCACGGCTTGACGGCTATGTCAGAAGCAGGAATATTGTGGTGAAATCTCAGGCGGACACCCTGGATGCATGGATAGGCGGCCCTGAAATCGCCATCTCCACCATAAAGAACAAGGTGGACAGCAGTATCCCGAAAGGTACTGAGGTTCTGGCACTTACGGCCAAGGTGGACTCGCTGTCCGCAACATACGGCAAGGATATAAAGGTGAATGTCACCGGTGTCAATGCCGAGGCCCAGAATGCAGCACGGATAAATTCAGGCGAACTGGAAGGGGATAAGCACCCGCTGGTGGGAACGGTCTCCATGAAGAAATTTCTGTTCAACGGTACGGATTCCCTGTTTGCAGGCATACTTGGCTCGACTAATACTTTCAATTTCTCGCATAAAGTCAGAGGGGACAAGCTGGAGCCGAGATTGTCTGTGTCAAGTTCCAATTCGAGGATATTCGCACGTGAAGGTGTGAACAGATACGGTTTCAAGGATGCCAAATTCTCTGCCTCGGCGGTGATGACTGCGTATGAAAGCAACCAGCGCAGACATCATTTCCTGGATTCGTTGCAGAGGGTTTATCCGGGAACGCCTCGCGATTCGCTGTTAGTCAAGATGATAAGGGCGAGGATGGCAGGACGTCCGGTGCCGGATTTCATAAAGGAGGCGGATTTCCGGAAGAAGGACATTGACATAACTCTCAATGAGACGATGGCCAAGTATCTGAAGGAGTGGAATCTGGCCGGAAGTCTCAATATCAGCAAGGGTATGGTGATCACTCCATATTTCCCGTTGAAGAACGTCATCGAGGATGTGAGGGGAACGGTTACCAATGATGCTGTCCATCTGGACAACTTCACCTTCAGGCCTGGAGCGTCTGATATCTCGGCGAACGGCGTCCTGAGCGGTCTGCGCAGGGCATTGCTCGGCCGGGGTCCGCTGAAACTGGACCTCAAGCTGACGTCGCAGAAGATTGATGCCAATGAACTGCTTACCGCATACACGGCCGGCACCAAGTTCGCTCCGGAGTCCATTGCCAATGTCTCTTCAGAGGATGATGCCACATATCTGGCCAAGGTTTCACAGGCCCACGAAACGGTCCAGGACAGTGCCTATGCTCTCGTGGTGGTTCCGGCGAACCTGATAGCGAACATCTCGCTCCAGGCCAATGAGGTGAACTACTCGGATCTGAATGTGACCTGGCTTGCTGCGGACATGACGATGAAAGAGCGTTGTATCCAGCTGACCAATACATTGGCCACCTCCAATATGGGAGATATCTTCTTCGAAGGTTTCTATTCCACCAAGAGCAAGCAGGACATCAAGGCCGGTTTCGACCTGAATCTTTCCGACATCACGGCGGACAAGGTGGTCCAGCTGTTCCCGGCGGTGGATTCGATAATGCCGATGCTTACTTCGTTCAAGGGAATGCTCGACTGCGAAATGGCGGCTACCACGGACTTGGATACCAATATGAATTTCGTTACCAAGTCAATGAACGGAATCATGAAAATCAGCGGCAGGGATGTGGTCCTGGAAGAGAGCCCTGAGTTCAGGAAGCTCGCCAAACTGCTGATGTTCAAGAACAAGAAGATGGGCAAGGTGTCAGACATGTCAGTCAGCGGTCTTATCAGCGACAACAAGCTGGAGGTGTTCCCGTTTGTCCTTAAGATTGACCGTTACACATTGGCAATGAGCGGACTGCAGAACTTCGACCAGTCGTTCAAATATCACGTTTCAGTGCTCAAGTCGCCGATTCCGTTCCGCTTCGGAATAAACATTTTCGGTAACTTCGACAACTGGAAGTACCGTATAGGCAAGGCCCAGTACAAGAATACCAAGGTGCCTGTTTTCACGGCGCAGATAGACACGCTGCAGATGAACCTTGTCCGCTCTATCCACAATATCTTTACGAAGGGTGTTGATCTGGCTGTCAAGCAGAATGTTCAGATGCGCAGTTCCATCGACTCGCAGAAAGTCGCCATGGGCTTCAACCCTGATGCCAAGCTGGATTCACTGGAAGGCGGCCACAGGAAGATGCTGGATTCGCTCCAGACGGCTTATGACACCCCTGTGGACTCTGCATTGAATGCGCGTATGGATTCACTTAGCCTGATTCCTATAGTGCAGGAGGAGGGAGAGGAGTCCCAGAAGCAGCAGTTCGTCCGGGACAATGCGACCCGCGAGGACAGGAAGGCGGCCCGCCGCAAAAAACGTGAACAGAAACGTCAGTCTAAAAATGGTGAGGCTGCAGTCTTGCCGGTGGAGGACAATGAAAATGGACAGTAGCGATTACATAGAGGTAAAGGTCAGCATTGACCCTTTTTCTGAAGAGAATGCGGAGATTCTGGAAGCGATGCTTTCGGACCTGCCTTATGACTCTTTCGTGATAGGCGAAAGTGATGTGAAGTGTTATATCCAGAAGCAGCAGTTCGACAGGTTCGCATTGAAGGCTGTGCTTTCCGGTCTGCCGTTCAAAACCTCGTTTGAGGCTGCTCCAGTGCCGTTCCATAATTGGAATGCGCAGTGGGAGAATGCTTTTCAGCCGATTGTCGTGGATGGCAAGGTAACCATAAAGCAGGCCGATGACAGGACTTCTCCGCGGACGAGGTACAATATCCGTCTCCGCCCTGAGATGGCGTTCGGCACCGGCCACCACGAAACCACTTATATGATGATGGAGACGATGCTGGAAGATGCCGGTGAAATCCGCGACAATGTCGTTATGGATATGGGTTGCGGCACTGCCCTGCTCGCGATTCTGGCTGCCAAGATGGGGGCTTCGAGAGTTTTCGGCATTGACATAGATGCTGTCGCTGCGCGCTCGGCTTATGACAATGCAAGGCTGAACCGCGTCGGACGCAAGGTGGAGACCTATTGCGGAGACGCTTCGCTTCTTCAGGCCGGAAAGTACAATGTTCTCCTTGCCAATATCCACCGCAACATTATCCTGATGGACTTGCGCACTTATGTAAAGTCATTGAAACAGAACGGATTGCTGCTGCTTAGCGGTTTCTATGAAGACGACGTTGAGGACATATTGGAAGAAACCGGAAAATTCGGGCTGCGGCTCGAGGGGCATAAAACACGTGACGGATGGTCCTGCCTCAAGTTGAGGAAAGAGTCACCCGTCACAGTGTCTTCTATATTGTCGTAATTATCTTACTATCCCTTGCCGGACGGTTTGCCTGCAATGGATGAAAGGCCCGGCCAGTCGCTGATGTTGCAGCTGTTCTTGACTCCTTCCGGTGCCAGAGGAAAGAAATCGAATTCTCCGCCGATCATTTTCTCGATTTCAGAAACCGAGTAGATGTAGTCTGCAAGCGGTGGAAGCGAATTGAGTTTTTCTCCTGTGAAACTCTGTGGGAACCAGAACCCAATCGCCATCACTTCATCTGCGGTGCATTCCCAAATAGGCTTTCCTGTAGAACCGCTTTTTGTCCTCATGACGAGTTTGTATCTGGCGGTCGGCATAAGGCAATCCTTTGATTTAGAACTGGCTTCACCCCAGTTGCATGCATCTTTCAGAACCCATGTGTCATCACCGTAATAGCATCCGACGACCACGTAAAGCGTGTCGCTGCATCTCCACTCGTTAGGCAGTATGTATTCCACCATTGACCAATGGGAGTCTGTTTCGGTTTCATTCAGATACCGTTCAGGGGCAATGTTGGTAGGATAGAAGGTCTGAGTGTTGAGGTCAAACAGTTTGCTGGAGTTTCCACAGCCTCTTTCAGCTGAGCGCATCATGTGTCCTTTGCCGACTGTATTCTTTGAAGGCAGTGGTGACCAGTAATAATATTTGTCGCTTGGCTTTCCGCTTGTTGCGCTCCACGGCCAGCTGTCCCAGTCGCTTGCGTATATGATCGACTGCTCGCTTTCGCTGAAGGACGGGTCAGGCCTCCACGGGTCAGGTCTAGGACGGGTATAGCCGCCTTCCCAATAAATTTCATGACAAGGATAGGCTACCCACATAGGGTTGTGGCGACGGATGTCGTAGCAGGCTTCATAATTGCGGACATCCTTTTGGGACCTGTAGGTTTTCCCTCTGTGGTCCACATATTTGTAGTCGGCATTGGCCTTGAGCGTGGCAGGTCTTTCTATATAATCCTTGCCCGTCTCCGCTCCGTGTCCGAAATCGAATGTCTCAGAGGCGGTATCGGTGGTCGTCACGAGTCTGAGGTCGTCAGTGCGGCCCTGTGCTCCGTCTGCAAGAGCAGTGATCTTTATGTTCAGCCTGGTGGTTTCAGTGGCGCTTACTTCGAAGACGGATGTGGCAAGAAACCATGACTGGCCATATTTCTGTACAGTATAGTTCAGATTGTAGCTCTTCTTGCCATGCTCATCGGAAACCGTGATGGTGAAGGTCTTGTTCGGCACTACGTCCTTCTTGAATGCGCACATTCCGACCGTGAGTTTGTAAGTGCGTTTGTCTGACGGCAGTCCGATGCCGTTGATTTCTATCCGGGCGCCGTCTTTGCTGTAATATACTCCATTGACTCCGGATGCTCCGGGATATCCGGCGGACGAGAAACTGCTTCGTACGGAGGTGTAGGAGCCGTCATAGGTGACACTGGCAATGCCTGTGCCTTCCATGTTGCGGCAGTCGCTCCATGTGTCGAAGTAATTGTTGTTCACATCAGATTTCACCTTGTCGAGATTGTCGTAGTAAATGACGGTCTCAGATGGCTCCGGTTCTGGTTTTGGCTCAGGCTCCGGTTCCGGCTCGGGGTCTGGTTTTGGAGCAGGCTGCTCCTGATCTGGCTTTTCCGGTACGCTCTCCGGCTTACACGCATTGAAACCGAAAACAAGCGTAACAATCAGTAGGATGGGTAATATGTATTTTCTCATAATAAGTAGTTTCTAAACTGATGACCGTCTCTTTTGCCGACCAGTTCGACATCCCGCAAGTTAGTAAAAAATATTCAGTAATCCTTAAAGGCCAGTGTCTCCGTATTTGCAGCGCAACCTGCAAGTCACTGTATGTCAGCTGTTTAATCGAAATCAGAGTTATGGTTTTTACAACTCTGAAAATGCCAAAAGCGCTGATAACCAGTGGAATACGTGCTGCGCGTCCTGGCGGGAGTTGTCAGACGGCATTGTGCCTCATAAAACTGTAAATGTTCAGAAGCATTATCTTTTATCCGGATTTGAGCAGATATAAAAACTTTTCTATATTTGCCTCGTCAAAACAACCACAGACTTCAATGGGAAAGATGGATGACAGCGGATTTGTGAACGGACTCAGAACAGGTGATGCCGAGGCGTGGCGTCATCTCTTTGTCCGTTATTATGCTGTGTATCTGCGATTTGTTACCAAGATTGTCGGAGATGCGATCTCGGCGAAAGACATAGTCCAGGAGGTCTTTATGAAACTGTGGAAGAATCGCGACCGGCTTGATTCTGTAGCCTCGGTGGAAAAATTGCTCTATGTGATAGCTCGGAACAGCGCATTCACTTTTCTCCGTGACAGGAAGTCATTTGCGCAGGTGGAAGAATCCAAAATCGAGGACAAAATATGGCTTTCAGTGGAGGAGGAACTGCTCCGGAAAGAACGCAGGAAAATGCTTGACGATGCTGTGAAAACATTGCCAAAGCAGCGTAAGACCGTGATTGATATGAAAATGGAAGGGGAAACAAACCGCTCAATATCTGAAGAACTCAAATTGTCCGAAAAGACAGTTGAGAGACATATCACTCTGGCACTCAGCGAACTGAAAACCAAGTTCCGGTCGTAGGAGTGAATTTTTCTTTTTCTGATTGGGGGATTCTCCTCCTTTTCGAGTTAATAATATCGTATGAGCTCGAATTCAGATAAAAACATAAGTAAATTCCAGGACTTGCTTCTGGAGAATGAGGATAGTCCCCAGTTTGATGTGGTTCTTGGCGAACTGCTCAGGCAGGTGGAGTCAGAAGTTTCAGGGAAGGACGTCTCGATGGGCGAGGCGGCTTTTGATAGTTTTGCGAAAAATGTAGGTCTGACAACCCGCAAGAGATGGCATTCGGCGCTGCGCATTGCCTCGAACATTGCAGCGGCTTTATTCATCCCGCTGCTGATTTCCTGCCTTTGTCTCTCTTTTGGAACAGATGGAGAGCAAGAGACCATATGGAATGAGGTTTCCACAGCGTATGCGAAAAACGCTTCTGTGGAACTTTCCGATGGGACATCTGTGAAATTAGGTCCGTGCAGTCGTCTGATATATCCGGACAAGTTCACGTCTTCTGAAAGAAAAGTATTTATCAGCGGAGATGTTCTCTTTGATGTCGCAAAGAATCCTGAGAAGAAATTCGTCGCAGTTTCCGACAATATGGATGTAGTCGTCCACGGCACCCGCTTCCACGTAATCTCTTTTATGGATTCCAAAAATGAGGAGGTCGCGCTTCTCAACGGTTCTGTAGAGCTTTGTATGCGCGCCGACGGGACATCCGTAAAGCTCGTTCCCGGCGATATCATACGCTATGACAAGGAAAAAGGGAATGTGAAAAGATTACATTTCGATGTCAATAGTTATGAACGGGTTCTGGACGTCGATGGACTTCAGTTTGTCGATGCCGCACTCTCAGAGATAGTCGGCACGCTTTCACGCCGCTTCAAGGTGGATATCAGCGTGGAGGACAGCATCGCGGGGGAAAAATACTATGCGTCGTTCATTAACGGGGAAAATCTCGATGAGATACTGAATGCGCTCAATGTAGAGCGGCATTTCAGAATTAATCACATTAATAACAAAATTAAACTAACAGTAAGATGAACCTGAAATCTTTTAACAGGGTACTCGTCGCCTTGCTGACCGCAGTTTTTCTGTCGTGTGCACTGGGGTACGCCCAGGACATAACGCTGAATATGCGTGATGTCAAAGTGTCGAGGGTAATCGCTGAAATCCAGTCCCGATATGGATATTCGGTGGTGGTCAAATCGTCAGGAATAGATATGGAGCGAAAGGTTTCTGTGTCGCTGGCGGATGTTGACGTTGAAACAGCTGTACGGAAAGTATTTGAGGGACAGCCAGTGTCTGTAAGCGTCAGCGGACGCACAGTGCTTGTTTCCGAGAGCCGTGTGGCGGAGAAAGACAATGTCGGCAGGTCTGACGAACGCTTCAACTTGAAAGGCAGCGTAAAATCCGATGACGGAGAAGCTTTGGTTGGAGCCGGGATTGTGGTCAAGGGACGCCATGGAGCCGGAGCGGTCTCCGACATTGACGGAAAATTCAGTCTTGACGTCGCTTTGAATGAAATTCTCGTCGTTTCGTTTATAGGCTTTACGGACGGAGAAATTCCTGTCAGGAATACGGCTCCGCTTGAAATCGTTCTTTCTCCGGATACGGAGTTCCTCACTGAAACCGTGGTCATAGGCTATGGTACTCAGAAGAAAGTGAACCTTACCGGCGCAGTGGCAGTTGTTGACGGAGACAATCTGCGCAACCGCAATGCCGCTTCCGTAGGTGAGATGCTTCAGGGTGCTATGCCTAATGTCATGGTCAAGACTTCAGGACGTGCGGGTGATGGGGCGACAGTGAACATCCGAGGTGTGACCTCAATAGCCTCATCAACCGGACCTCTCATTCTCATTGACGGCGTAGAGGGGGACTTGCGTGACGTGAATCCGAACGATATTGAGTCTATTAGCGTTCTTAAAGATGCTTCGGCGTCGGCAGTCTATGGTGCTCGTGCCGGTTTCGGAGTCGTACTCGTGAATACCAAGAACCCGACGGATGAAAAGATAAAGGTATCCTACAACGGAAAGTTCACTTTCGGAACATCCACGGTGTCAACAGATTTCGAGACCAGAGGCTATTACAGTGCATATATCAATGATATGTTCTACCGTACCTATCAAGGTACACCTTACACGACTTACACTGCAGAGGACTACCACGAATTGTGGATACGCCGTAACGACAAAGTGGAAGATCCATCGAGACCTTGGGTAGTCGAGAAGGATGGTGTATATAAATACTACGCCAATTTCGACTGGTACAATTATATGTTCAACAATACCCGTCCGACTCACGACCACAACCTGAGCGTAAGCGGAAGTACTGGTAGGGTGAATTTCCTCTTTTCCGGCAATTTCTATGACCAGACAGGAGCCAAGGCGATAAAGCCGGATCATTATACCCACTATACTTTCCGCACGAAAATCGGAGTTAAGGTCACAGATTGGCTCGAACTCACCAACAACACCAACTGGTCGAGCCGTAAGCAGTCGTTCCCAGGTAGCTCCAGTGCTTTCAACCAATATTTCTCCAGCGCATGGAATCATGCCCTTGCAAGTATTGTCCCGATAAATCCGGATGGTACATTTGTTTACTACTCTTCAACAAGCCCTACATATAGGGTGACAAACGGAGTTCACGCAATCGCCGAATACGGCAAGCACGATATGGCGGACAAGAATACAGAACTCAGGACTACCTTTGAAGCCGTTATCAAACCGGTGAAACAGTTTGAGATAAGGGCAAATTATTCCTACACCGATCTGATGTATTATGCGTTCAACCGTTTCGTGGATGTCCCTTATTCCCGCATACCGGGCAAGATTCTCTATATGTCGGCTTCTGACGAGGCTGCTAAAGACAGAATCCAGGAGAGTTACAATACTACCCGCAGGAATGTCTTCAATGCTTATGCGACTTACGGAGATGTTTTCGGAGAAAAGCACGACTTCAAGGCCATGGCCGGTGTCAATTACGAGTATAAATACTACAAGACGAATTATATGCGTCGCTACGATCTCTTGAGTGAAGAAATTTCGGATTTCAACATCGCTGTAGGTGACAATATATACACCCGTGGAGGTCAGAATGACTATGCTGTTCTCGGTTTCTTCTATCGTCTCAACTATGCCTACGCAGACCGTTATCTGGTCGAGACTAGCGGACGTTACGACGGAAGTTCGCGTTTTGCCAAGGGACGTCGTTTCGGATTCTTCCCGTCATTCTCCCTCGGTTGGAGAATCAGTGAGGAGCCGTTCTTCAAAAATGCGAAGCATGTGGTCAATAACTTGAAACTCAGGTATTCCTATGGCTCCCTCGGAAACCAGAGTGCAGTGGGATATTATGATTACATACAGACAATCAGCACCTCTGGCCAGCTCAATTACCGTTTCGGTGAGGGACAGAAAGTTTATTACGCCAATGAGTCTTCACCGAATGCGTCAGACATCTCATGGGAGAAGATATACACAAATAATATCGGAATCGACCTCTCGATGTTCAGAGGAAGACTCAACTTCAGCGGCGACGCATATATCCGAGACACGAAGGATATGATAATGCAGAGCCAGGCTCTTCCTTCCACTTACGGCGCTGCTGCTCCGAAAAACAATTCGGCGGACCTTCGCACTCTCGGTTATGAGTTCACGATTTCGTGGAATGACAGTTTCCGTCTTGCTGGCGACGATTTCAGTTATGGCATCAGCTTCGGTCTTGGCGACAATGTTTCATATGTCACGAAATACGACAATCCGAACAAGACGCTGGCAAGCCCATACGTAGGGCAGAAACTCGGAGACATCTGGGGCTACCGTATAGGAGGACTCTTTGCGACGAATGCAGATGCAATGGCATACAAAGTGGATCAGAGTGCTGTCAATGATATGATCAACACGGAGATTGTGGATACAGGACTCCACGCCGGCGACCTCAAGTTCCTTGACCTGGACGGAAACGGGAAGATTGAGCCTACGACTTCGGCAGATGATGTAAAAGATATGGTCGTAATCGGAAATTCACTTCCGCGCTATAACTTCAGCGGAACGCTGAGTCTCGGATGGAAAGGCATAGACTTCTCCATGATGTTGCAGGGTATTGGACGTCAGAATATGTATCCTAGTACCGAAGACTATGCTTTCTGGGGACCGTATTCCCGTCCTTACGTTTCATTCATTCCGAAGGATTTTATGAGCAGGGTATGGTCGGAGACCAATCCGAATGCGTATTTCCCGAGGCCGAGGGGTTATGTCGCCCTCATGACCAACAGAGAACTAGGAGCGGTAAACGACCGCTATCTCCAGAATGTCGGCTACTGCCGTCTGAAAAATCTTACCATTGGCTACACTCTTCCTGAGAAGTGGCTTGATAAGATGCATATGACCAAGTTCCGCATCTTCTTCTCAGGTGAGAACCTCGCTACTTTTACTGCGCTGAAGAGCCGGTACATTGACCCGGAACAGGCGTCATCATCGCTCACATGGAAAAATGGAAGAGGAGCAGGAATGGTCTATCCGTACGCGAGAACATTCACTTTCGGACTTGACATAACACTTTAATTCTGGAGGACAATGTATATGAAAAAATCAATGATAAAAGGAATTGTATCCGTCATTTTTGCATCAGCATTGTTGTGCTCCTGCGATCTTCTGGATCTCACGCCAAAGGCTGCTGTGACTGTGAAGACATATTTCAAGAACGAATCGGAGCTGGAACTTTATGCAAACCGGTTCTATAGCGATATTCTCCCTGGTGGAAACGGAATATACAAGGAAATCGGTGACAATATGATTTGGATTCCGCTTGCGAGTGAGGTTAGTCTCACACGTACCGTTCCTGAAAAGGGCGGAGGCTGGTCTTTCGAAGCTCTCAGGCATATCAACTTCCTGCTTGAGAATATCGGCAATTGCCCTGATGCGGCAGCTGTGCGGAAATATACCGGTGTTGCCAAATTTTTCAGGGCACACTACTATTTCAATATGGTGAAACGTTTCGGAGATGTTCCGTGGCTTGACCACGTTCCGGGAACCGATGATCCGGCTCTCTATAAAGCCCGGGATTCCCGCGACTTCGTTATGGAAAAGGTCATCGAAGACATCGATGAAGCAATCAGACTTTTCAAGAAAGAAAACAGTACGAAAGACCTCTATCACGTGACTTGGTGGACGGCTATGGCACTCAAAAGCCGCATCTGCTTGTTTGAGGGTGCTTTCCGCAAATATCATGGCCTTGCGGATTCGGAAAAATGGCTTCGCCTATGTGTGGAATCATCAGACGCACTCATGAATGCCCCGCGTGGCTATTCTCTCTACACATCCGGGACTCAGCCATATCGCGATCTCTTCACCTCTGACAACGCAAAATCCGTTGAGGTTATCCTTGCGAGGGATTATGATCAGTCAGCATCCCTCCCGAATTCCGTTTTGGGAACTTTCAATACTCCTGGTGAGGGCCGTTGCGGCTTTACCAAGAAATTCGTAAACAGCTATCTTATGGCAGACGGAACGAGGTTTACGGACAAACCGGATTATGACAAGATTGAATTTGTCAATGAAGTCTCAGGACGTGACCCGCGTCTTGCCCAGACTATCAGAACAACCAAGGGACTGAATTTTTCCAACTGCATAACGGGCTATCAGCCACACAAATATATCGTTGAGGCAAACCTCAACTCAAGTGCTGCTTCCTACAATGACCTGCCGCTTTTCCGTATGGCGGAGATTTATCTCAACTATGCCGAAGCGAAGGCCGAACTTGGGGAAATCACGCAGGGAGACTTGGATATTTCGGTAAACAAGATTCGTGCACGGGCAAAGATGCCTGATTTGAATCTTGGCGCGGCAAATGATTCTCCGGATCCATACCTGTCTTCTGCGGAGACCGGCTATGCCAATGTCACTGGTGCGAATAAGGGCGTGATTCTCGAAATCCGCAGGGAAAGGACAATAGAGCTCGTGCTTGAGAGCCAGAACCGCTGGTGGGATTTGATGCGATGGAAGGAGGGTGCCTGCATAGGACAGAAAATGGAAGGCATCTACATTCCTGCCGACAAGATAGGAAAGGCTTATGACGTGAACGGTGACGGTAATGCTGACATCTGCGTCTATAGTGGCGCTCAACCTTCCGTGAAGGAGAACGTCACATGGTTCAACATTGACACAGACTACAAGCTTTCAGGGAACGGCTCCGGGAAAATAGTTTTCTTCTCCGATATGGTGAGGAAATGGAACGAAGAGCGTGATTATTTCTATCCGATTCCTAAGGAAGACATAATCCTTACGGGCGGAAAAATCGAACAGAATAAAGGATGGTAAAAATCAATGTTTATGAAAAGGATATATAAAATATCGGTATATGTTGTTACACTGATGCTGACGCTCGCGTCGCTTCTGTCTTGCCGCTATGACCCTTTGGATTCATATTCGAGGGTACCGCCGGACAGAACAGGAGACTCCAGTGAAGACAAAGGAGGATTGGGAGGAGCCTTCGCTTCTGGTTTCGGAACTCCGGAATCTCCATATATTATTGCGACAGCGCAGCATTTGGCAAATATGCCGCAAGGGCTGTCTCCGGAAGAAATGGTCTATTTCAGACTTTCAGCGGACATAGATATGAAAGACATCCCTTGGATTCCGCTCAACAATGCGGAGCCTTACAGTCTTTTTGTCGATTTCGACGGTGACGGACATGTCATCAAGAATCTCAACTGCAAAGGGCAGAATTATTCGAGCTTTTTCGGAATACTCTGCGGTGAGTGTCGCAATGTTGGGTTTCTTGACGCTGCGATTTCCGGCTCCAATGCTTCCGGAATCATCGCAGGCTATCTCGGTATCCGTTCCCCTAAGAACAGCAACTATGTAGGAAGCGTGAAAAACTGCTTTGTCAGCGGCTCGGTCAGCGGGAATCCTGCCGGAGGAATAGTAGGAATGTCTGGAACTGCATATTCCCCTTATTCATGTCAGATTGATAATTGCTATTCGTCTGCCCGTGTCAGTGCATCTGGTCAGGGTGGCGGCATTGTCGGCAATATGCTGGATGGAGGAATTGTGACAAACGTATATGCTACTGGAAGAGTCTCCGCTGACAGAGCCTGCGGAGGTATAGCCGGTAATCTTGAGGGTAGTTCCTATCTGCAGAATGTGGTGGCCTGGAACAGTTCCGTTTCCGGACCTAAAGACAATACCGGTCTTGTGAGCGGGACGAAAAAAGTCTATGACGGAGCCTGCACCTATGCAAATACCATATCGGAACTTGACAACCCTGATGGAAAGACCGACGCTGAGCTTCGTGCTGTCGTAACCGGCTGGGGTGATCCTTGGGCAAAGGACGGCAGTGTTGCAAACGGCTACCCTGCTTTCAATTGGCTTGCTTCGAGGGCAGATGTTGCAGAAGTTTGCGGACATGTCAAGGTGGAGGATCCCGATGCTCCGATAACTCCTGAAGAAATCAACAAAGGTTCAGGAACAGAAAGTGATCCTTACATTCTCTCCACCGCCGGACAACTGTTCAACCTCAAGTCTGTCTTGAAGAAAGGTGAAACAGTTTATGTAAGGCTTTCGGCAGATATAGATTTGAGAAAGCAGAATTGGACACCGCTCAATTTTGAAGACCCTTACGACCTCGGAATCCATTTTGACGGGGATGGTCATAAAATCCTCAATTTCTCATGCTCCGGCGCCAAAATCTATGCAAGTTTCTTCGGCGTGCTTAACGGAGTCTGCGAAAATGTGGAGTTCGTTGACGCTACAGTGCTCGGCATTGCAGGGAATTGCGGGCTTCTCGGCGGTTGGACAGGAACCAATGCCGGAATCAAGGCTCTTATTTCCAATGTGAAGGCAAATGTGACGCTGACCAACGAAGCTGCAGGTGAAGCGCAGACAGGCGGACTTGCCGGAGTGGCTGCAAACAGTGAATTCAGGAACTGCGATATTACTGTCAACGTCATATCTGACGTGGTTCACAACACGCAGAGGGCATCCTGCGGAGGAATTGTCGGAAAATCAAATGCCGGAGTCGTGATTTCCGGATGCAAAGTAGATGGCAGTGTCATCAATAACAAGGGCAAATACACAGGTGGCATTATCGGTTGGGAATCCGGCGGTGAAGTCAGCGTGACAGGATGCGTGGTGACTGCGACTGTGAGGGGTGAACTCGAGCGTGTAGGCGGAATCATCGGCCATTTACAGGGCGGAGCCTTGTCCGGATGTGAATTCAGCGGTAATCTGAGTTCTGCATCCAATCTTGTAGGAGGAATAGCAGGAATCTCCGGTGGAGTCGCGAGCATTAAGTCTTGCATGGTCTCCGGAGAAGTGGAAGGTGTGGAAAACTGTGGTGGTATTATCGGAAAAAATGAGAACAAACTGACTGTTGAAGATTGTCTTTTCTCCGGAAAGCTGAAAGGTATCCAGAGACTCGGCGGCATAGTCGGTGATTTGGGTTCATCTTCCTCTGTGAAGAATTGCTTCGTTTCAGGGGCTGTAGATGGCTGGGGCTGTATAGGTGGCGTCGTCGG
>ENA-OPMN01000503-OPMN01000503.1-human-gut-metagenome-genome-assembly--contig:-NODE-503-length-14772-cov-2.659781_pt1 | contig 14772 bp, 9 predicted proteins | sample MGYA00241524_ERZ501745 | MGnify/ENA primary metagenome ERZ501745 (study PRJEB25962, sample SAMEA2042567) | human gut metagenome | biome: human gut; feature: human-associated habitat; material: faeces...
TGTCGGTTCAAGCAGCTGGCATGAATCACAGAATTACATCACAAGCATCGGTAATGTAAGATTCTTTGATTTGTGGTATTGATCGGAGTTTCCGAAAACAATTTAATATTTAAGAAAATATCAGGTGTTTTTGAAAAAACTTTTTCGAAAACACTTGATTTTTTTTACTTTTATGGTATAATATACAGGCAATTCGCACGCTGATGCTTGTCAACAGGGTGGCAGATTCATAGAATTTGCTTATTGCGTTGATAAAAACAAAGGCACAGCGGAGGTTTTAACCTAAGGAGGATTTTTATTATGGCAGTAGTTTCAATGAAACAGCTTCTTGAAGCAGGTGTTCACTTTGGTCACCAGACAAGAAGATGGAACCCTAAGATGGCTGAGTACATCTACACAGAGAGAAACGGAATCCATATCATCGATTTACAGAAGTCTGTAGGTAAGGTTGACGAGGCTTATAAGGCAATCTCTGATATCGCTGCTGAAGGTGGTACAATTCTTTTTGTAGGAACAAAGAAGCAGGCTCAGGATGCTATTGCTACAGAGGCAGAGCGTTGCGGAATGTTTTATGTTAATGAGAGATGGTTAGGCGGTATGCTTACTAACTTCAAGACAATCCAGAGCAGAATTGCAAGACTTAAGGAAATCGAGACAATGCAGGAAGATGGAACATTTGATGTTCTTCCTAAGAAGGAAGTTATCAACCTTAAGAAGGAACTTGAGAAGCTTCAGAAGAACCTTGGTGGTATCAAGGAAATGAAGAGAATTCCAGATGCTATCTTTATCGTAGATCCTAAGAAGGAAAGAATCTGTGTTCAGGAAGCACATGCACTTGGTATCAAGTTAATCGGTATTGCAGATACAAACTGTGATCCAGATGAATTAGATTATGTAATCCCTGGTAATGATGATGCTATCAGAGCTGTTAAGTTAATCGTTGCTAAGATGGCAGATGCAGTTATCGAAGCTAATCAGGGTGAAGAAGCAGCTCCAGCTGTAGAGGAAGAAGTAGCTGAGGAAGCTTAATATTTAAGTATTGACTTAAGTTTATGTATGCTTCAGCCTGACATATTATCAGGTTGAAGCATTTTTAAAATTATTTTTATTGGAGGATAATATAATGGCAGCAGTTACAGCAGCAATGGTTAAGGAACTTAGAGAGTCTACTGGCGCAGGTATGATGGAGTGTAAGAAGGCTCTTACAGAGACAGATGGTGATATGGAAGCAGCTGTTGATGTTCTTAGAAAGAGCGGAGCAGCTAAGGTTGAGAAGAAGGCAGGAAGAATTGCAGCAGAAGGTATTACAAGAGTTGCATCTGAAGGCAATACAGCAGTTGTAGTAGAAGTTAATTCAGAGACAGATTTCGTGGCTAAGAATGCTACATTCCAGGAATTTGTACAGGCTGTTGCTGACAAGGCACTTAAGGCTTCAGTTGATAAGGCTGGAGATGGCGAAGATGTATGCGCTATCCTTGATATGCAGTCAGAACTTGAAGAGAAGACTCTTACAATCGGTGAGAAGCTTTCTATCAGAAGATTCCAGAAGATTACAGGTGACTGTGTAGCTTCATATATTCACGGTGGCGGAAGAATTGGTGTTCTTGTTGCAGCAGATGGCGCTTCTAATGATGCAATCAAGGAAGCACTTACTAACGTAGCAATGCAGATTGCAGCTATGAACCCACAGTACCTTAGCAGAAACGATATGTCAGCAGATGAACTTGCTAAGTTAAGAGAGATTACAGAGAAGAGTGCGTTAAATGATCCAGCTTCTCTTCCAAAGCCAATCTTAAACAAGTTAATTGATAAGGCTATTAACGATAAGGTATGGAGCGATGCTGATATTGCAACATACGAAGAGCATAAGAGCAACATGCAGTACTTATTCAACTTCCTTTCAAAGGAAGCAGCTGCACAGTTAGCAGAGCTTGCATTAGCTGATGAGGCTAATATCGTAGCAGATAAGATCTTTAATGGATTAGTAGAAGGTCGTGTATCTAAGCAGCTTAAGGAAATCTGCCTTATGGATCAGGTTTATGTTAAGGCTGAGGATGGAAAGCAGTCAGTTGCTAAGTACCTTGCAGAAGTTGCTAAGGCTAATGGTGCTTTCACAGTTAAGGGATATGTTCGTTTTGAGACTGGTGAAGGTCTTGAGAAGAAGAACGAAGATTTTGCAGCAGAAGTTGCAGCTCAGTTACAGTAATATTTAATTATAATATACGGTGAGTATTAAAAATCCTCCGGAGTTTATATAAGACTCTGGAGGTTTTTTTAGAATGATATTATAACAAAATGTTGTCATAAGACTTCTAAATTTGTCGTGCATATGCTATAATCTTATCAAACTGTGATATTGTGTAAAACTGCAGTATACGATATGGAGGATAATTTGATGGGATTATTTTTTAAAGATTTGAAAGATGATTTATCAGAATCAGTCAATAATTTACCAGATGATACTAATAAGGCATCTGATGACTCAGATGATGTAATGGTAAATACATTAGATGATCCTGAACTTGCCAAGATGGCAGAGGCTTTCAAGATGGAAGCACAGGAATATGATATGTCAGAAGATACTTCTTCCCCAGAAACAGATATGGGAAATGTGTCTGATAAAGATGAGACAAAAGAAGATATAAAGAATGCAGCAGAGAATCCTGAATATATAGCTGATGAGACTGCAGTTATTACGGAGGGACTTTCAATAAAGGGAGATCTTGACTCATTAGGTTCTATTGATTTATTTGGTACAGTAGAAGGTAATGTTACATGCAGAGGAAAACTTACAGTAAGCGGTTCTATTACAGGAAGTTCTAAAGCTAACGAATTTTTTGCGAATGACGCACAGGTTGATGGCGATATAGAGGCAAAAGGTGCTGTAAAGATTGGACAGGGAACTGTAGTTGTAGGTAATATAACTGCTACATCTGCGGTTATTGGCGGAGCTGTTAAGGGCGATATAGATGTACATGGACCTGTGATAATTGATTCATCTGCTATAATTTCTGGAGATATTAAGTCAAAGTCAGTACAGATTAATAATGGAGCAACAATTGACGGACGCTGCTCACAGTGTTATGCGGATGTTAATATGGAAAGTATATTTGACATTAAAGGAAAAAAGAATAAATAACTGGAGGCACGTATGGATAACATTAAAAGAGTAATACTTAAACTTAGTGGTGAGGCTCTTGCTAAGAAAGAGGGCGGCTACAATGATGAGCTTATAGAGAATATTGCTAATCAGGTTAAGACAATAGTTAATAAAGGAACAGATGTTGGTGTAGTTATTGGTGGTGGTAACTACTGGAGAGGCCGTTCTAATGATAATATTGACAGAACTAAGGCTGACCAGATAGGTATGCTTGCAACAATTATGAACTGTATATATGTTTCAGAGATATTCCGTTCACAGGGACTTAAGACTAATATTCTTACACCATTCGAATGTGGAAGCATGACAAAGCTTTTCTCTAAGGACAGAGCTAATAAGTATTTTGAGAAAGGCATGGTTGTATTCTTTGCAGGAGGAACAGGTCATCCATATTTCTCAACAGATACAGGTATTGTATTAAGAGCTATTGAGCTTGATGCAGATGCTATTCTTCTTGCTAAGGCGATTGATGGAATATATGACAGCGATCCTAAGCTTAATCCAGAGGCTAAGAAGTATGATACAATCTCAATCAACGAAGTTGTTGAGAAGAAGCTTGGAGTTATTGATATGACAGCTTCAGTTATGTGTATGGAGAATAAGATGCCTCTTATGGTATTCGGACTCGAAGAAGAGAACAGCATAGTTAATGCTTTATCAGGAAAGTTTAATGGAACAGTAGTAACTGTTGATTAATATAATATTAATGGAGGATTTTATGGAAAATATTAAAGATATTGAAGGAAGAATGCAGAAGTCAGTTGACAACTTAAAGGAAGAATATGTAACAATAAGAGCCGGAAGAGCTAATCCACATATTCTTGACAGATTAAGAGTTGATTATTATGGAACACCTACACCAATCCAGCAGGTTGCCAATGTTTCTGTACCAGAAGCAAGAATGATTCAGATTCAGCCTTGGGAAGCAAGCCTTATTAAGGATATTGAAAAAGCAATTCTTGTATCAGATTTAGGACTTACACCTAACAATGATGGTAAGACAATCAGACTTGTGTTCCCTGAATTAACAGAAGACAGAAGAAAAGAACTTGCTAAGGATATCAAGAAGAAAGGTGATAATGCCAAGGTTGCTATCCGTAATATCAGAAGAGATGCCAACGATGCAATAAAGAAAGAGAACAAGGCAGGAGATATCTCTGATGATGAAGCTAAGAATTCAGAGGATGAAATTCAGAAGATTACTGATAAGTATATTGCTATGATTGATAGTGCTATAGATGATAAGACGAAAGAGATACTTACAGTTTAAGAAAATGTCAGGGCTGTTGGATATTTTACAACAGCCTTTTTGTAATTGAATGAATTGCGAGAGGAATCATAGATATGGATACATTTAACGAGAGTCTCGGATTAAAGATTCCGGGGCATGTTGCCGTTATTCTTGATGGTAATGGAAGATGGGCTAAGAAAAGACATCTCCCAAGAACAATGGGACATGTGCAGGGAAGCAAAGTTGTTGAAGATATGCTTTATGTCGTAGATGAGCTTGGTGTAAAGTATTTTACTGTATATGCTTTTTCAACAGAGAACTGGAAACGTTCAACAGAAGAAGTAAGTACTCTTATGGGAATCTTAAGAACTTATCTTAAGGATTGTGTTAAGAAATCCATGAAGAATAATGTGCGATGCAGGGTTATTGGAAGAAAAGATGAACTCAGCCAGGATATTATAGACAGTATCAATAATCTTGAAGAGAAAACCAAGAATAATACAGGGCTTAATTTTACTATAGCCATTAATTATGGTGGAAGAGATGAGATAACAAGAGCGGTAAGAAAGATTGCCGGCAAGGTATCAGAAGGAAGTCTTAAGCCTGAAGATATAGATGAAGATACAATAAGTAATAATCTTGATACTTGGGAATTGCCAGATCCAGATTTACTTATAAGAACAAGCGGTGAGCAGAGATTATCTAATTATCTGTGCTGGCAGCTTGCTTATACAGAATTTTATTTCACAGATATTTATTGGCCTGATTTTGACAGGGAAGAACTTATTAAAGCATTTGAGAAATATAATAAGACGGAAAGAAGATTCGGCGGAGTTAAGGAGGAGTAGATTATGCGTACAAGAATTATGAGCGGAGCTGTGCTCATAGTCATACTTTTCACATGCCTGTATTTTGGAGGCTGGGTTACATTCGGGTTCAGTCTGTTTATTTCACTTGTTGGAATGTATGAGCTTATTAAAGTTAAGAAGCTTGAGAAGACAGGACTGGCAGTTGTAGGATATATAGCGGCAATTACTTATTATTTTATTCTTTTGCTTAATGATCCAGCATATATTTTACTGCTTCTTGTAGCTTCATGCATACTTATGATGTCAGTATATGTATTTACATTTCCAAAATATAAGACAGAAGATGTTATGTGGGTATTCTTCAGTATAGTGTATGTTGCTGTAACACTTTCTTATATCTATCAGGTAAGAATGCTGCAGGACGGAATATATATCGTATGGCTTATATTCGTGTCTTCATGGGGCAATGATACATGTGCATATTTCACAGGTGTATTTCTTGGAAAGCATAAGATGACTCCAAAGCTTTCACCTAAGAAGACTTACGAAGGTGCAATAGGAGGAGTTGTCGGTGCGACACTTCTAGGATTCGGTTATGGATTTGCCATAAGCTCTAAGATGTCAGATGTACTTGTGCATCCTGTATATACATTTGCAATAGCCAGCTTCATAGGTGCATTCCTGTCTATATTCGGAGACCTGGCTGCATCTGCTATTAAGAGAAATCATGATGTGAAAGACTATGGAAAGTTAATACCGGGACATGGCGGAATTATGGACAGATTCGACAGTGCAATATTTACGGCACCTGTTGTTTACTGGGCAATAGAGGTTATTAACAAAGTCTTTGGAGGTTGATAATGAAGAACGTTTCGATACTTGGTTCAACTGGTTCAATTGGAACACAGACATTAGATGTTATTAGAAGAAATGCTGATATTAATGTAGTTGCACTTGCAGCGGGTACAAGGGTTTCTGACCTTGCAGAACAGGTCCGTGAGTTCAAGCCACAGCTTGTATGTATAGGTAAAGAAGAACTTGTTCCAGAGTTAAAGACTCTTATCGGTGATATTGATGTTAAGATTGTAAGTGGTGACGAAGGTCTTATTGAGGCTGCAACAATTGAGAGTGCAGAAATTGTTGTCACAGCGGTTGTAGGTATGATGGGAATTACACCTACAGTTGAAGCTATCAAAGCACATAAGGACATTGCACTTGCCAATAAAGAGACACTTGTGTGTGCAGGTCATATTATTATGAGTCTTGCTAAGGAATGTAATGTTAATATATATCCTGTTGACAGTGAACATTCAGCAATATTCCAGTGCCTTAACGGTGAGAACCGTGGTGAGATAGAGAAGATTCTTCTTACAGCTTCTGGTGGTCCATTCAGAGGAAAGAAAAGAGCTGACCTTGAAAATGTACAGTTAGAGGATGCACTTAAGCATCCTAACTGGGCTATGGGACGCAAGATAACAATAGATTCTTCTACTATGGTTAATAAAGGGCTTGAGGTGATGGAGGCACAGTGGCTTTTTGGAGTACCTGCCGAAAAGGTTCAGGTTATAGTCCAGCCACAGAGCATAATTCATTCAATGGTTGAATTCAAGGATGGAGCTGTAATGGCACAGCTTGGAAGTCCTGATATGAGACTTCCTATACAGTATGCTCTTTATTACCCTGAAAGAAGAGAGCTTAACACAGAAAGACTTGATTTCTACGAACTGGCTAATATTACATTTGAAAAGCCGGATATGGAGACTTTCAAGGGACTTAAGCTTGCTTATGAGGCAGCAGCTCGTGGAGGAAATATCCCGACTGCGCTTAATGCGGCCAATGAAGTAGCTGTAGCAAGATTTTTAGACAGAAAGATAAAATATCTGGATATTCCGGATATTATAGAATACGCCATGAATGAAGTGGATTATATTAATAATCCAACTGTAGAGCAGATTCTTTCTACACAGAAGATAGTAACAGACATGATAGAAAGCAGGTGGTAGAAGTTGGTTCTTAATGTATTTCTGGCGATTCTTGTACTCAGTATAATTGTTATTGTCCATGAATTCGGACATTTTATAATAGCTAAGGCTAATGGAATAACGGTAGTTGAATTCTCAATCGGATTCGGACCTAAGCTGATACATTTCAGAAAAGGTGAGACGGAATATTGTATTAAAGCACTTCCTTTTGGCGGTGCATGTACGATGCTTGGTGATGAGTTCCTTGAGATGAGTGTTATACAGTCAGAAGAAGATAATGACGAAGAGCTTACGGATGAAGAAAAAGAAGCTAAGAAAAGAAAGCTTGCTATCGAGAATGGTTATGATATGGAAAAGTCATTTGCAAGCAAATCGGTTTGGGCAAGGATTGCTGTTATAGCAGCAGGACCGGTATTTAATTTTCTTCTTGCTTTCGTGTGTGCAGTAGTTATTGTCGGAAGTCTTGGCTATGATCCATGTGATATTGACGTTATTAAAGATAATTCACCAGCTACAGAAGCAGGGCTTCAGGAAGGCGATGTCATAACTAAGGTTAATGGACATAAGGTGACATTTTACAGGGATTTTTATTTCTATAGGGCTTATAATGCAGATAAGACTCTTAACATAACATTTACAAGAGACGGTGAAAAGATGACAACAACTGTTACTCCGCAGCATATTAAGCAGCAGAAGTATCAGGTTGGAATCATGATGAATGAGAATTGTCTCATAAGTTCAGTTACCAAGGATTCTCCAGCTGAAAAGGCGGGACTTAAAGCTAATGATGTTATCAAAGCAGTTGATGGGACTGCAATGGAGAACAGTTCCAGTGTGACAGAAGCCATTACATCAAGTGGTGGAAGCAGTGTCACATTCACGGTTGCAAGAGATGGAAAAAATGTTGATGTGACAGTTGAGCCTAAGATGGTTGAAGTTGAAAGCTATGATACAGGCTTTGTTGTATATGGAGACAGGGTAAAGACTTCTCCTATTGGTACGCTTAAGTATTCAGTGGAGGAAGTCGGATACAGTGTCAAGACTGTAATTCAGAGTCTTGGAATGTTATTTACAGGAAAGATTGGGTTTGATTCATTGTTAGGACCAGTTGGAACTGTCAGCACAATGAGTGAGATTGTTGAAGAAAGTAAGGCAGATGGTGCATTTTATGTATTCCTTAATCTTATGAATCTTGCAGCACTTATCAGTGCCAACTTAGGAGTAATGAATCTGCTGCCAATTCCGGCACTTGACGGAGGCAGACTTGTATTCCTTATAATAGAGGCATTAAGAGGCAAGCCGGTTAAGAGAGAGCATGAGGGAATTGTTAATTTCATAGGTATGATACTTCTTGTCATACTTATGGTTGTTGTATTGTTTAAAGATATAATGGCATTGTTCTAATACAGAAAGGACACAGGGGTTATGTACAGAGATAATACTAAAGTTGTTAAGATAGGAAAATGTGTTATAGGTGGTGGCAATCCTATTCTTATCCAGTCAATGACTAATACACATACAGAAGATGTTGCTGCAACAGTAGCGCAGATTAAGGAGCTTACCAAAGCTGGTTGTGAAATCATCAGATGCACAGTTCCAACTAAGGAAGCTGCACTTGCAATCAAAGAGATAAAGAAGCAGATAGAGATACCTCTCGTTGCAGATATACATTTTGATTACAAGATGGCTATTATGGCAATGGAGAATGGGGCTGACAAGATTAGAATTAATCCGGGCAATATCGGCGGAACAGACAAGATAAAGGCTGTTGTTGATGTTGCAAGGGAAAGAAATATACCAATCAGGGTTGGTGTCAACAGCGGTTCACTTGAGAAAGACCTTATTGAGAAATATGGTGGAGTAACAGCAGAGGGAATCGTTGAGAGCGCACTTGACAAGGTTAAGATTATTGAAGACTTAGGTTATGATAATCTTGTTGTCAGCATCAAATCTTCTGATGTAATGATGTGTGTTAAAGCACATGAGCTTATTGCAAAACAGACTAATCATCCGCTTCATGTTGGAATTACTGAGTCTGGAACAATATTCTCAGGAAGCATTAAGTCATCAATCGGACTTGGTCTTATACTGAATCAGGGAATTGGCGACACAATAAGAGTTTCTCTTACAGATGATCCTGTAAGGGAAATAGAGGCTGCGAAACTGATACTTAAGACTCTTGGCTTAAGAAAAGGCGGAATAGAGGTTGTTTCATGCCCTACATGCGGAAGAACAAGAATTAATCTTATAGACCTTGCAGGAAAGGTTGAGAAAATGGTTTCAGGGTATGACCTTGACTTGAAGCTTGCTGTAATGGGATGTGTAGTTAACGGACCGGGAGAAGCAAAGGAAGCTGATCTTGGAATTGCAGGCGGTGACGGCTGCGGAGTACTTATTAAACATGGAGAGATTATTAAGAAGGTTCCAGAAGAGGAACTTCTTGATACACTCAGGTATGAACTTGATAATTGGAATGAGTGATACATATGTACAGATTTTTTGAAGTGTTTAAGACGCTGAAGCTGCCAGAGGATCTGGCGGTGTATTTTGAGAATGTTGAAGTAACTAAAGTCTCGAAAACATCGACCAATTCTCTGGCACGCGTTTATATAAAGAGTGACAGGGTAATAGAAAAACCAATAATATTCAAGGTTGAGGATGCATTAAAGAAACAGATATTCCGTATATCCAACATGGACGTGCGGATTATCGACAGATATGTTTTGTCAGCACAGTATACGCCACAGACTGTAATGGATATATATTATGACAGTATCCTTGCAGAGCTTGAGAAATACTGGACACTTGAATATAATCTTTTAAAGAATTCCCAGTGGGAGTTTGAGAAAGAGGATATGCTTGTATTCACGATTGAGGACAGTTTCCTTGCACATCAGTATGCTGATACACTGACAGATTATTTCAAGAAAATATTCCTGAACAGATTCGGGTTTGAGATAGATGTTGAGTATCAGTATGCCAAGAAGAAGGAAAGCCAGTACGAGAGAGAAAATGCATACAGGATTAATCTTCGTGTCAAAGAAATTGAGAATAATATGATGGCGGCAGCAGAAGATAATGCCGACGGCAGGGATGATAAGAAACTTACTTCTGAACAGAAGGCAGCAAAGAAAGCTGAGACAGCAGCCAAGCAGAAGGCGGCTAGAGCAGCATTTTTTGCAAGCGATAACAGAGGCAGGGAAGAGCTTAAGACATACAGCAGAAAGCCTGCTAACGAAGATGTTTTATATGGAAGAGATTTTGACGGTGATGTAACACCGATTGAACAGATAGATACGGCAATCGGAGATGTTATTATCTCTGGTATGGTCCGTAATGTTGAAATGCGTGAAATCCGTAACGAAAGAACTATTATTATGTTCAATGTCACAGATTTTACAGACACAATTACAGTAAAGGTATTTGCAAAAAATGAGCAGGTACCGGAGCTTTCATGTGTTATCAAGAAGGGTAATTTCTTAAAGATTAAGGGTAATGCTACATTTGACAAGTACGACCAGGAAATATCAATTGCCAATGTGTGGGGCATAAGAAAAGGATCTGATACAAGACAGGTGCGTAATGACCTCGCACTTCATAAGAGAGTTGAGCTGCACTGCCATACCAAGATGAGTGATATGGATGGTGTGTCTTATGTATCTGATATTATCAAACAGGCAATTAGATGGGGACATAAGGCAATTGCAATTACTGACCACGGTGTTGTTCAGGCATTTACAGATGCATTCCATACGATGAGCGACCTCAAAGGCTCTTATGCTAAGAAGGGTGAGAAACTTGATTTTAAGATAATATACGGAGTCGAGGCTTATCTCGTTGATGATACCAAGCAGATTGTAACGAATCCGAGAGGACAGAGCTTTAACGATACATATGTTGTGTTCGACCTTGAGACAACGGGCTTTTCTGCGGAAGTTGACAGAATTATAGAGATAGGTGCAGTCAAGGTGTGCAATGGTGAGATAGTAGACAGATTCTCTACATTTGTTAATCCTGAGATTCCTATTCCGTTCAGAATTGAGACACTTACGCACATTAATGACCAGATGGTTATGAATGCACCTAAGATAGAGGAGATTCTGCCTAAGTTCCTTGAATTCTGCGAGGGTGCTGTTATGGTTGCACATAATGCGGAATTCGATACGAGCTTTATAATCAATAAGGCAGAGAAGATTGGTATAAATGTGGATACTACCATTATAGACACAGTGCTTCTTGCACAGTTTCTTATGCCAAATCTTCATAATTATAAGCTGGATACGCTTACAAAGCATCTTAATGTTGTACTTGAAAGCCACCACAGGGCGGTTGATGATGCTGCTGCGACTGCAGACATATTTGTCAAGATGATTAAAATGCTTTACGACAGGGATATTCCTGATGTTGATAAGCTTAATGAAGAAGGTAAGATGGATGAGAACGCCATCAAGAAGCTTCATCAGTATCACTGTATAATTCTGGCTTCTAATGAGATGGGAAGGATTAATCTGTACAGACTTGTTTCTGCATCACATTTGCAGTACTTTAACAGATTCCCTAAGATACCGAAGAGTCTTGTTAACCAATACAGGGAAGGTCTTATTATAGGAAGTGCGTGTGAGGCAGGTGAGCTTTTCAGAAGTCTTGTAAATGGTCGTTCAGAAGCAGAGATAGCGCGAATAGTTAATTTCTATGACTATCTTGAGATACAGCCAATTGGCAATAACAGGTTCATGATTGAGAAGGAAGACTGTTATGTTCAGAATGAGGAGGATTTGCGCAATCTGAACCGTAAAATAGTAGAACTTGGGGACAAATTCGGCAAGCCTGTTGTGGCGACCTGCGATGTGCATTTCTTAAATCCAGAGGATGAAGTGTACCGTAGAATTATCATGGCAGGAAAAGGCTTTGATGATGCGGATAATCAGGCACCGCTGTATCTTCATACTACTGAAGAAATGCTTCATGAATGTGATTATCTCGGAAGTGACAAGGCATACGAGGTTGTTGTAACCAACACTAATAAGATTATGGATATGTGTGAGGAGATTGAGCCTGTAAGACCGGATAAATGTCCTCCGTTCATTGAGAACTCTGACCAGATGCTTCGTACAATCTGTGAAAATAGAGCTCATGAGATATATGGTCCGGAGCTTCCACAGATAGTAACTGAGCGATTAGAGCGAGAGTTGAACTCAATTATCTCTAACGGATATTCCGTTATGTACATAATTGCACAGAAGCTTGTATGGAAATCTAATGATGACGGTTATCTGGTTGGTTCAAGAGGTTCGGTTGGTTCTTCATTAGCAGCAACAATGGCGGGTATCACCGAGGTTAATCCGTTAAGCCCGCATTATCTGTGTCCAAAATGCTACTATAATGATTTCTATTCAGATGAAGTCAAAGCATTTGCCGGAGGCGCAGGCTGCGATATGCCTGATAAGATATGCCCAAAATGCGGAGCAAAGCTTAATAAGATGGGATTTGATATTCCGTTTGAGACTTTCCTTGGTTTCAAGGGAAACAAAGAGCCTGATATTGATCTTAACTTCTCCAATGAATACCAGAGTAAGGCTCATGCCTATACAGAGGTTATCTTTGGAAAAGGGCAGACCTTCAAAGCTGGAACTATCGGTACTGTCGCAGAAAAGACTGCGTATGGTTTCGTTATGAAGTATTTTGAAGAGAAGTCAGCAAAGAATGCACTTGAGGGCAAGCCTCCTATTGTTAAGAGAAAATGTGAGATAGAACGAATAGCAGAAGGCTGTATTGATATTAGAAGAACTACAGGACAGCATCCTGGTGGAATTGTTGTACTTCCAATTGGTGAAGAGATTCATTCATTTACACCGGTACAGCACCCTGCAAATGATATGACGACATCTATAGTAACAACACATTTTGATTACCATAGTATTGACCACAACCTGTTAAAGCTTGATATCTTAGGACATCTTGATCCTACAATGATACGAATGTTACAAGATTTAACGGGAATTGACCCTCTTGAGATTCCACTTGATTCTAAAGAGGTTATGTCGCTGTTCCAGAATACATCTGCACTTGGAATCAAGCCTGAGGATATAGGCGGCACAAAGTTAGGAGCACTTGGAATACCAGAGTTTGGTACTGACTTTGCTATGCAGATGCTTATGGATACTAAGCCACAGTATTTCTCAGACCTTGTCCGTATCGCAGGACTTGCGCATGGTACTGATGTATGGCTTGGCAATGCACAGACTCTTATTAAAGAAGGAAAAGCTACTATTTCAACAGCTATATGTACACGAGACGATATTATGATATATCTTATCCAGAAGGGACTTGATTCAGAGGAATCATTTAAGATAATGGAAATGGTCCGAAAGGGTAAGGTTGCATCCGGCAAATGTAAAGAATGGCCGGAGTGGAAGCAGGATATGATTGACCATGGTGTACCGGACTGGTATATATGGTCATGCGAGCGAATCAAGTACATGTTCCCTAAGGCACATGCTGCAGCGTATGTTATGATGGCATGGCGTGTTGCATACTGTAAGGTATTTTATCCGCTTGCATATTACACAGCTTATTTTAGTATAAGAGCCACAGCATTTGACTATGAGAAAATGGCTATGAGTCCTGTAAGGCTTGAACACTACATTGCTGAGTACAAAGCCAAGAAAGCAGAAGGTACAATCTCTAATACAGAAGAAGATGAACTTGGTGTAATGCGTATTGTTCAGGAAATGCATGCAAGAGGCTATGAATTCACACCTATAGACATATATAAGGCAAAGGCAAGAACATTCCAGATAATTGATGGAAAGATTATGCCATCATTCAAGGTTATATCAAAGGTAGGTGAAGTCGCCGGAGAGTCAATAGAGATAGCCGCCAGAGATGGCGAATTCTTATCAAAGGATGACTTACGCCAGCGAGCCAAGATAGGACAGTCAGCGATAGATAAGCTTTCAGAGCTTGGAATACTTGGAGATATGACAGACAGCAACCAGCTGTCACTGTTTGACCTGTAATGGGGAATTGAGGTGAGTGTGATGATGGCTTGGGTTGAGGAATAATGTTATGGGGATGCGCGATGGCGCTGTGCTATGGTGATGCGTTATTGTGATACATTACGGTGATGCGCTATTGGGCAAACGCCTACTAGAATGTAGCGGATAACAGAATTAGTGGGTGGTTTTTATATAATATTGCAATGGTTTCGGAGCAGAGACCTACAAAAGTATCTAAGTATTGTACTTTTGTAGGTCTTTTTCTTCAAATTTCATAGAATAAAGCGACACATTGCTTGTGATTGACCTACGCAATAAGCTAAATTGGATGTTTGCGTAGGTTTTTCTTATTGAGATATCTCTATTAGCAAGAAAATTCACCTACTAGGATTGAATGTAAGAATATAATAGTAGGTCTTTACTTTCTGATTACAGTGTAAATGTGCAGAAAGCCAGTAAACAAGCGGCTTCGCAGGCATGTCAGTCCTGTTTAAAAGTCAATAATTGAAAAAAATTGAACTTTTTTGAAACTTTTTGAAAAAAGTTGTTGACAATGTGTGTACCTGATGATATTATATACAAGTCGCCGCGG
>ENA-OPMN01000507-OPMN01000507.1-human-gut-metagenome-genome-assembly--contig:-NODE-507-length-14711-cov-6.494883_pt1 | contig 14711 bp, 17 predicted proteins | sample MGYA00241524_ERZ501745 | MGnify/ENA primary metagenome ERZ501745 (study PRJEB25962, sample SAMEA2042567) | human gut metagenome | biome: human gut; feature: human-associated habitat; material: faeces...
CAAGACCCCAACATTAAAAGTGTTGTGCTCTACCTGCTGAGCTAGCGAATCATCGTTGCTATCATTTCTTGATTGCGAGTGCAAAGGTATGGACTTTTTGCGAATCTGCAAACTTTTCGCGAAATATTTTCTAAAATATTTTTAGTTGTTTTCTGCTTTTTCTTGATTATCAGTAGGATGATGGTTGGTTTCTAATCCAGAAATGTATGCAATATCTTTCTTTCTGATGTATCGTTGGTAGTACGAAAGCAGCAAAGAAGTAAGCGGTAACGCTATGATCATGCCAAGCATTCCCATCAGCGAACCCCAAATTGAGAGAGAAAGCAGGATGATGGCGGGGTTTAATCCGGTTATTTTCCCCATTATTTTAGGAGTGAGTATGGTATCTTGTATGAGTTGCACTACGCAGAATACTATCATGGCAAGTCCGAGTATCCACCAGAAGTTCTCGCCGGTTTCGGCTGCCTTTATCAGCGCAAGCATTACTGTAGGTATCAAGCCGATGATTTGCAGGTAAGGAACCATGTTAAGAAGTCCGATGAAAAGTCCTAAGCTGACAGCCATCGGGAAATCGATAATCAGAAATCCTATGCTGAACAATACTCCTACACAGAATGCCACTAGTGACTGTCCGCGGAAGTAGTGGTTCATACTATCTTTTACATCGTTAAGCAGGGCTACTACTTTTCTGCGGTGCTTGGCTTCTATAAGGTTGACCCATCCTCCGGAAATCTGCTCATAGTCTAATAAAATGAAGAAATAATAGAGTACCATGATAAATGCGGCGAATATACCTATTATTATATTATAGGAGGTTGCCACTAATGACCACATCTTGGGTACAACTTTCTGAACTGCCTGAACTATGGTTTCAGAGTCGAGCGTTTGCATCAGCCATTTGGCGTCGATGTTGTTGTGGATAAATTCGTTTATAGCCTCAGGGATGGAGGTTTGTTCGTTGCCGTTTTGCAGATATGCCCCCAATAGTTCTTTCATCTTTATGCACTCTTCTATCATAGGCGGAATGAAGAACAGTGAGATAGCTGTGCCGATAGCAGCCAAGGTAAGCATGACAGCCAAGATAGAAACCACTCTGCTGCGCATGCGCAACTTATATTGGTAGAAAATCACCATAGGGTAGGTGATGTACGCTATGAGCCAAGCTATGAAGAAAGGCAATAGTACTCCACTAAGATGGTCTAAGAGGTAGAGTATACCGATAACGCCGGCAGCAGTCAATGTACCGCGTATAAATCGGTCGAACGTGATTTCTTTTCTTTGTACGGTCATAATTTATCTAGTTTTAAGTAGTATGTTGTTTTTGTTCTTCTTGTATCACTTTCTGGTAACAACATCTGCATAGAGGCTCGTATTCGTGTTGCTCGCCCAGCAAGACGCGCTTATCGTTTGCTACTGTTCTATGCGAAACGTATGCCAAGTTTCCGCATTTTACGCAGATGGCGTGTACCTTAGTCACTTCATCGGCAATGGCGCATAGCGCTGGCATCGGCCCGAACGGGATGCCTTTAAAGTCCATGTCTAGTCCGGCTACTATAACTCGTATACCACGGTTGGCGAGGTCGTTACAAACCTGTACTATGCTTTCGTCGAAGAATTGTGCTTCGTCTATTCCTACTACATCTATTTCCGAACTGAACAGCAAGATGCTGGCCGACGAGTCGATGGGAGTAGACTTGATAGAGTTACGGTCGTGCGATACCACTTCTTCGTCAGAATAACGTGTATCTATGGCCGGCTTGAATATTTCTACTCGTTGCTTTGCAAAGGTGGCACGTCTTAAACGGCGTATCAGTTCTTCTGTCTTACCAGAGAACATGGAACCACAGATTACTTCAATACGGCCTCTACGGCAAGTTTCACTATTATGATCTTCGGAAAAAACAACCATTATTTGCTCTTTTTATATTATTGATTTAAGTTTATCTATTTGCAAATTTACAATATGTTGCTTTATAATAACGACAGGAGCGTCTTTTTATTTTTGCGTTTGTCGTTTTGTGGAGATGTAAAAACACCATTTTAAGATACAACATCTGTTAAATGTTTAGACATATATATACATCGAAACAAAATCTTTCTACCTTTGCTATATTAAGATTTAAGAAAATGGGTATATTATACGTTGTTCCTACGCCGGTAGGAAATATGGAGGATATGACCTTTCGTGCTATCCGTATACTGAAAGAGGCCGATTTGATATTGGCGGAAGATACGCGCACGTCGGGTATATTGTTGAAACATTATGAAATCAAGAACGCTATGCAGTCTCATCATAAGTTTAATGAGCATAAGACTGTAGAAGGCATCGTTAACCGGATTAAGGCCGGTGAAACGGTTGCGCTGATTTCGGATGCTGGCACTCCTGGTATTTCGGATCCGGGATTCTTGGTAGTGCGCGAGTGCGTGAAAAACGACATTGAAGTGCAGTGTTTGCCTGGAGCTACCGCTTTTGTTCCGGCTTTGGTGTCATCTGGATTGCCCGACGAACGTTTTTGTTTCGAAGGTTTTCTTCCGCAGAAGAAGGGGCGCATGACTAGACTTAACGCTTTGGCGGAAGAACCGCGTACAATGATATTTTACGAATCACCTTATCGCTTACTGAAAACACTTACTCAGTTCCAGGAAATCTTCGGAGCAGACAGACAAGTATCTGTTTGCCGAGAAATATCGAAGGTGCACGAAGAGAGTGTGAGAGGTACGCTGCAGGAGGTAGTAGCGCACTTTACGGCTACAGAGCCGCGAGGTGAAATCGTGATAATATTAGCAGGGAAAGAAAAATAATTGATTATAAATTCTAAACAGATTGAAGAACTATGAAGAGTGTTGTGTTTTTAACATTATGTGCAGCTGCTGTATTGACTTCATGCGGCCAAGCTGGTCAGAACAAAAGTGATTTGCAGGCTCAAAACGACTCTTTGATGCTTGAATTGTCAAATCGTGATGCTGAATTGGACGAAATAATGGGGTCGTTCAATGAAATTCAGGAAGGATTCCGCGAGATTAACGCTGCAGAAAATCGTGTAGATCTGAAAGGTAACGCTATAGAAAGCCAATCTAGCGCCGATAAGATAAAAGAAGATATTCGTTTCATTAGTGAAAAACTTCAGTCTAACAGAGAACAGTTGGCTAAACTGGAGAAGCAGTTGAAAAACAGCGGATATCAGTCGGCACAGCTGAAGAAGGCAATCAAGAACCTTACTGCTGAACTGGAAGCTCGCGAAAAGCAAATAGAGACTTTGCAGTCTGAATTGGCGGCAAAGAATATCCGTATCGCAGAACTTGATGAAGCGGTTTCCGACTTGAACAAGAACGTTGATGAGCTGACTGCCGAAAATGAAGTTAAGGCTAAAACCGTAGCTGCTCAAGATAAGGCTCTGAATACAGCATGGTATGTATTCGGCACTAAGTCTGAACTTAAGGACCAGAAAATCTTGAAGAGTGGCGATGTGCTTAAAGATAACGATTTCAACAAAGATTACTTTACCGAAATCGATATCCGTAAAGACAAGGAAATTAAGTTGTACTCTAAGCGTGCTCAGTTGCTTACCACTCATCCGGCAGGCTCTTATGAGATGGTGAAGGATGATAAAGAGCAGATTACTCTGAAGATTACTAATCCTAACCAGTTCTGGAGCGTATCGCGCTATTTGGTTATCCAGGTACGATAATTCCTTTTACTGTTTGCCGATATTGGCAAAGCATTTAGTATAATACGTGTCTCCCGCAATCTACCCAAAGGTTGCGGGAGACATTTCTTTATATATATTAAGGTGTAGTGTCTATATGTTGAAGAGCCAAATTACATAAAGGTGATTTGAAAGGTGGTTTATTGTAACCTTTACATTACATCTTGTATGTTTTTTCATGTCTCGTAGCAGTTATTTAAGTCATTTTGTACTTTCGTAAGCCTTTTTTTTATGCATTAAAAGACGGTTCATGTTTTTATTCTTAATTTTGCAAGTGGAATTTAATCACTAACAATTATAAAACTTATAACAATGGTTAATTACAAAGATTTAGGCTTGGTGAACACAAAAGACATGTTTGCCAGAGCAATCAAAGGTGGATACGCTATCCCAGCTTTCAACTTCAACAACATGGAGCAGTTGCAGGCTATCATCAAAGCAGCAGTTGAAACTAAATCTCCGGTTATCCTTCAGGTGTCTAAAGGCGCACGTAACTACGCTAACCAGACATTGTTGCGTTACATGGCCGAAGGTGCTGTAGCTTATGCTAAAGAAATGGGTTGCGAACATCCTGAAATCGTTCTTCACCTTGACCACGGAGATTCTTTCGAACTCTGCAAATCTTGCGTTGACTTAGGTTTCTCTTCTGTAATGATTGACGGTTCTCACTTGCCTTACGAAGAAAACGTAGCTTTGACTAAGAAAGTTGTTGAATACGCTCATCAGTTCGATGTAACTGTAGAAGGTGAACTCGGTGTATTGGCCGGTGTAGAAGATGAAGTATCTGCAGAACATCATACTTATACTGACCCTGAAGAAGTTATCGACTTTGCTACTCGCACAGGTTGCGACTCTTTGGCTATCTCAATCGGTACTTCTCACGGTGCATACAAGTTCAAACCTGAACAGTGCCATGTAGATCCTAAGACAGGTCGTTTGGTTCCTCCTCCATTGGCATTCGACGTATTGGATGCAGTTATGGAAAAATTGCCGGGATTCCCTATCGTATTGCACGGATCATCTTCAGTTCCTCAGGAATATGTAGATATGATCAACCAGTATGGTGGCAACTTGGAAGCTGCTATCGGTATTCCAGAAGAAGAATTGCGTAAGGCTGCTAAGTCTGCAGTTTGCAAGATCAATATCGACTCTGACTCACGTTTGGCTATGACTGCTGCTATCCGTCGTGTATTCGCAGAAAAACCTGCTGAATTCGACCCACGTAAGTACCTCGGCCCAGCTCGTGACGAAATGGAAAAGATGTACAAGCACAAAATCCTTAACGTATTGGGTTCTGACGGTAAGTTGGCTCAGTAATAATTGGAGTTTTATACACCTAAATAAAAATGAAAGCTGCTTTCTCGCTATGGGAAGGCAGCTTTCTTGTTTGTATAGGGTTGTAGTTAATAGGTGTTTTGAGGAGGCGAGTTCGGTTACAATCGTGTATCGGCTCCCCACATCATTTTTTCGCGTAGGGTGTTGAAGAATGAGTGGTGGCATCGTTTTACGATGCGGACAAAATAATCGGCACGGCGTATTGTAAGGCGTGTTCCTTCGCGGCAGGTCTCGCTTCGTCCGTCTACTGCTATAAGGAAGTTATGGCTTCGGCTTTCTACGTCGAGCGTTATTTCCCAGTCGTCTCGTACTACGATAGGACGTACGTTGAGGCTGTGCGGAGCAACTGCCGTAAGACTGAAAGTGCCGCTTTGGGGCACCAATATAGGTCCGCCCACACTTAAAGAATATCCGGTAGAGCCGGTTGGAGTAGCTACTATCAATCCGTCGGCTTGATACGAGCATAGCAACTCATCGTTTATATATGCCTTTATGCCAATCATTGAAGAACTGTCCTTCTTCAGTACGGCTATTTCGTTAAGTCCGTAAGGATAACCTTTTAATACATGCCCGTCGGCGCTGAGCTGCAAAACCCGGCGTGGTTCTGCCAGATACTTTCCGGCGTATATCTCATCGAAAGCCTCCTCCATCTGGTCGGGAGATATATCGGCAAGGAATCCCAATCTTCCGGTATTGATGCCTAGTATCGGAATCTCTTTGTTTCCTACTCGGCTGGCCGCTCTTAAGAAAGTACCATCACCGCCAATGCTTAGAACCATGTCCGCATTAAAGTTATTGCCTTGGAAAATCTCCACTCCTCCAAGGTCGGCTCTCGTGTGTTGTCTCAGGAAATCGTAGAACTCATTACTGATAGATATGTGGGCATTTTTTTTGCGTAGTATTTCCAATAAATGGGTCACATGTGCCGATTTATGCTCTTGATACGTGTTGCCAAAAAGTGCGAATTTAAGATCCCGTTGCATATAAAGTAGCTTTTTTATCATACTTTTATATCACAAAGGCTGTCAGATTTAGTAAAAGCTGTTACCTTTGCGTGTTGTAGTGCAAAGATATTAAAAATTACAAGCAATATGACTAAGCTAAGTGTAAATATAAACAAAGTAGCCACCTTGCGTAATGCTCGGGGCGGAAATAATCCTGATGTAGAAAAGGTAGCGTTAGACTGTGAATCGTTTGGAGCCGAAGGTATAACAGTACATCCTCGTCCCGACGAACGTCATATTCGTTATTCTGATGTTTTGGCGTTGCGCCCTATTCTGCATACCGAATTTAATATCGAAGGCTATCCATCAAGAGAGTTCATCGACTTGGTGCTTAAGGTTAAGCCGCATCAGGTTACGTTGGTGCCCGATGCTCCGGGACAAATCACATCGAATGCTGGATGGGATACCAAAAACAATCTTTCGTTCCTTACAGAGCTGATGGATGAATTTGGACATGCAGGTATTCGTACATCTATCTTTGTAGGTACCGAGCCTGAAATGATAGAATATGCAGCTAAGGCCGGAGCCGATAGAGTAGAGTTGTACACCGAGCCTTACGCTACCTTGTATTCGAAGAATGCGGAACAAGCCATCGCTCCTTTCATTGAAGCGGCTAAGGTGACTCGCGGATTGGGCATGGGACTGAATGCCGGTCACGATTTGAGTTTGGTTAACTTGAAGTATTTCCATGAGAATATACCTTGGGTAGACGAAGTTTCTATAGGCCACGCTTTGATTTGCGATGCGCTTTATTTGGGATTGAAGAAAACTATTGAAGAATATAAAAATTGTCTTCGTTAAGCATTATGGTAACAATGACTTTATTGGCAGCGGCTCAGGCAGTAGCCGATAGTATGACCGGCGAGAATCCGGTACTTACAGCAGTGTCGGGCACAGAACCCGGAATGAATTTATGGGATATGGCTTGCAAAGGCGGGTGGATAATGATTGTATTGGCTGTAATGTCTGTTATAGCTTTCTACATCTTTTTCGAACGTGCTGTAGCTATCCGTAAGGCTGGTAAGGACGATCCGTTGTTTATGGATCGCATTCGCGACTATATACGTACAGGCGAAATCAAGGCAGCTGTAAACTATTGCCGTATGACTAATACTCCGTCGGCTCGTATGATTGAGAAAGGTATTCTCCGTATGAATCGCCCCGTAGCCGATGTGCAGGCTGCTATAGAAAACACCGGAAACGTGGAAGTGGCTAAGTTGGAAGACAAACTGTCTATTATGGCAACTATTTCAAGTGGTGCCCCTATGATTGGATTCCTCGGAACGGTTACAGGTATGGTTCGTGCCTTCTGGAATATGGCAAATGCTGGAAACAATATTGATATAACCTTGCTTTCTAGTGGTATCTACGAAGCTATGATTACTACAGTAGGTGGTTTGGTGGTAGGTATTGCTACCATGTTCGCCTATAACCATCTGGTTTACCGCGTAGATAAGGTTGTTAGTCAGATGGAAGCACGTACCATTGCCTTTATGGACTTGCTGAATGAACCTAACGAAAAATAATAGATGCCTATGTCACTGAAAAGAAGACAGAAGATATCTCCCACGTTTAGCATGTCGTCAATGACAGACCTTATATTTCTGTTATTGATATTTTTCATGATTACCTCTACTATGGTGTCGCCCAATGCCATCAAGGTATTGCTTCCGCAAGGTTCTGAGCAGACATCGGCAAAGCCAATGGTGAGAATAATCATTGATAAAGACCTGAATTATTACGGGGCTTGCGGAAACGATGATGAGATGCCTTTAGATGTGAATCAGGTTACAGATTTCTTGCAAGACTGTGCAAAGAAAGAACCTGAGATGTACGTGGCTCTGTATGCCGATGAAACCATTCCTTATAGAGAGATTGTCAAGATATTGAATATCGCCAACGAAAATCACTATAAGATGGTGCTTGCTACTCGCCGACCGGAGAAATGATAGCATTATACTCGGTAACGCGGAGTGAGTGATAAGAACGAACAAAAGAAGAATAAAACGTGAAAATAAGTAAGATAGCCGGAATAATAGGAACGCTGCTGCTGCATATTTTGCTGCTGCTGTTTCTTTGGTGGTATAACCTTTCTTTGCCTCCACAGCAAGAAGAGGGGGGAGTGCCGGTTATGCTTGGAAATACAGAAATGGCTCAAGGTGATGCCGACCCTTACACCATGACCGAAGTTGATGTGCTTCCTCAACCGGAAGCCGAGGTGTCCGAAGAGGTGCCAGCTTCGCCAGAACCAGAGGTTAAGCAACCGCTTATAACGCAGCATGAAGAGTCTCCTGTAAAGGTAAAGAAGGAAGAACCTAAGAAAGAGTCTCCTAAGAAGAAGGAAGAAAAGAAGGTTGAAAAGAAAAAGGAGACTCCTAAAGAGGTAAAACAGGAGAAACCAAAAGAACAACCGAAGGAAAAGACGGAGGCTGAAAAGCGTGCTGAAGCGGAAAAAGCCGCGGCAGCGGCTGCTTAGAAGATAGCCGGTGCTTTTGGCAAGGGTTCTAAGATGGGAAGCAAGGGAGACGGACAATCTGGAACCGGAATTCAGGGAAGCCCTACGGGAAATAGTGATACCGGAAAGGCTACTGGTGTAGGAGGTACGGGTACATACGATTTGAATGGACGTTCATTGGGACCCGGTGGACTGCCGATGCCTATATATAACGTGCAGGATGAAGGTCGTGTGGTAGTGACTATAGTAGTAGACCCGCAAGGCCGTGTAGTAAGTACAAGCATAAACAAGCGAACAAATACGGTGAACCCACAGTTGCGTAAAGCGGCGTTGGATGCGGCCCGTAAAGCTCGTTTCAATACTATCAGTGGTGTGGATAACCAGAGCGGAACCATTACCTATTATTTTAAGTTGAAATAAAATTTTAAATTTATCGTATCATGAAATCAATCTGTATCTTTTTGGCTGATGGCTTCGAAGAAATAGAAGCCTTGTTACCTCTTGACGTGATGCGCCGTGGAGGGCTTAGTGTGAAGACTGTATCTGTTACAGGCACCCGTATAGCTATGGGAGCTCATCAGATTCCGGTAGAGGCTGATTTGCTTTTCGAAGAGCTGAACGCCGAGGATGTAGAAATGATTGTCTTGCCCGGCGGTATGCCTGGAGCGGCTAATCTTGACATGCACTCGGGCTTGGATAAATTGATACGTGACTTTGCCGCAGAGCAAAAGCCTATGGCTGCTATCTGCGCGGCTCCGTTGGTGTACGGCCGTCGTGGCTTGCTGAAAGGCAAGAAGGCTACTTGTTATCCTGGCTTTGAGCAATATCTGGAAGGAGCCGAGTGTACAGGAGCTATGGTTCAGGTTGCCGATAATTTCATTTTAGGCAAAGGTCCTGCCGCAGCTGCCGAGTTCGGATTTACTATTCTTGAGAAGTTTGCCGGTGCCGAAAAGGTGTTTGAAGTAAAACAGGGAATGCTTTTCGTTTAACGTGGCAATGGAGAAATATGTCATTATAGTAGCCGGAGGTAAGGGACTGCGTATGGGGGGTGATATCCCTAAGCAGTTTGTGCCCATCAATGGTATGCCTGTCTTGATGCGTACCATTGAGGCTTTTTATGCCTACGACCCGCAGATAAATATCATTTTGGTTCTGCCTTCCGCACATCAGGCGTATTGGAAAGGACTCTGCGAGGAATATCATTTCTCTATTCCTTATCAGTTGGCCAATGGCGGTGAGACTCGTTTCCATTCTGTAAAGAACGGATTAGCTTTGATACCGTCTACTGGCGGCGTAGTAGGCGTGCACGACGGTGTGCGTCCTTTCGTGGCGCAGAGTGTAATAAAGGAATGTTATGAACAGGCTGCGCAGTTGCAGGCTGTAGTGCCCGTAACCGAAGTGGTGGAGACGGTACGCTATATCCGTGAGGACGGAGGAAGCGAAACTGTGCCTCGCGACCGCTATAAATTAGTGCAGACACCTCAGGTGTTTACAGTCGATTTGCTGAAAAAAGCCTATGCGCAAGAGTATATCCCTTTGTTTACTGACGATGCTTCAGTAGTGGAGCATTGCGGAGCTACCGTTCATTTGGTTAAAGGAAACAGAGAGAACATTAAACTCACTACGCCATTCGATTTGAAAGTGGCAGAGGCTCTTTTGTAATTGTCTTGACATGCTCGATTTATCAACACGCGACATTAAATATTTGCCCGGAGTAGGTCCGCAACGCGCTTCGTTGCTGGCTAAGGAACTTAATATCGTTTCCTTTAAGGACTTGCTGTATTATTTCCCTTATAAGTATGTAGACCGTAGCCGCATTTATACCATCAGAGAGATAGATGGTAATATGCCTTATATTCAGTTGCGTGGCAAGTTCTTGAGTTTCGAGACCTTTGGCGAAGGACGTCAACGTAGGTTGGTAGGACATTTTTCGGACGGCACAGGAGTAATGGACGCCGTTTGGTTTCAAGGTCTGAAGTTCGTTATGGGAAAGATAAAGGCTGGGGTGGAATACATCATATTCGGAAAACCTACTGTCTTCGGTGGACGTATTAACGTGGCGCATCCCGATGTGGATGAGGCCGATGAACTTACTGTCGGCAACATGGGACTTCAGCCTTATTATAATACTACGGAAAAGATGAAGCGTATGCTCATCAACTCTCATGCCGTAGAGAAACTGATGCGTAATTTGTTTCATGCCATTCAGCGCGAGCCGTTTGAAGAAACGCTCAGTCCATGGATGGTAGAGTCGTTCCATCTGATGCCGCTTGCCGAGGCGTTATATAATATACATTTCCCTCAGAATCCCGAATTACTTCGTAAGGCGCAGTATCGCCTTAAGTTTGAAGAGCTGTTTTATGTGCAGCTTAATATACTACGTTACACCAAGGAACGCCGCAACAAGTTCCGCGGATTGCCTTTCGAGCACGTTGGCGAGATATTCAATACATTTTATTCGCAAAACCTTCCGTTTCAACTGACGGGTGCGCAGAAGCGTGTCATTAAGGAGATGCGTCGCGACATGGGTAGCGGACGACAGATGAACCGTCTGTTGCAAGGCGATGTGGGTAGCGGCAAGACACTTGTGGCGCTGATGACCATGCTTATAGCACTCGATAATGGTTATCAGTCGTGTATGATGGCACCTACAGAAATCTTGGCTAATCAGCATTATGAAACTATCTGCCGATTTCTGGCAGGCATGAATGTGCGTGTAGAGTTGCTTACGGGCAACGTGAAAGGCAAGCGTCGTGAAACTATTCTTAAAGACTTGCTCACTGGCGACGTGAAGATTCTGATAGGAACTCATGCCGTGATAGAAGATACGGTTAATTTCTCTTCTCTCGGATTGGTGGTGATAGACGAACAGCATCGTTTCGGTGTGGCGCAGCGTGCTAAATTGTGGAGTAAGAACATTTATCCGCCGCACGTATTGGTTATGACGGCTACTCCCATACCGCGTACATTGGCCATGACTTTGTACGGCGATCTCGATGTGTCTGTAATCGACGAACTTCCTCCGGGCAGAAAGCCTATACAGACGGTACATCAGTTTGATAACCGTCGGGCTTCGCTTTACGCCTTTATCCGTAAGCAGATAGAAGCGGGCCGTCAGGTTTACATTGTTTATCCGCTTATTCAGGAAAGCGAAAAGATGGATATCAAGAACCTTGAAGACGGTTATACTAATATCTGTGAGGAGTTCCCAGAATATAGAGTAAGTAAGGTACACGGAAAAATGAAACCTGCCGAGAAGGATGCCGAGATGCAGCGCTTCTTGGCTAAGCAAACTCAGATAATGGTGGCTACTACCGTAATCGAGGTTGGAGTGAACGTGCCCAACGCTTCTGTAATGGTGATAGAAAATGCTGAGCGGTTCGGACTATCGCAGCTTCATCAGTTGCGCGGTAGAGTAGGGCGTGGTGCCGATCAGTCGTACTGTATATTGGTTACCGGATATAAACTTTCCGAAGAGACACGTAAGCGTATCAGCATTATGGTAGAGACCAACGACGGTTTCGAGATAGCCGAAGCCGACCTTAAGCTTCGTGGTCCCGGCGATTTGGAAGGAACACAGCAGAGTGGGGTAGCTTTCGATTTGAAGATAGCCGATATAGCCCGCGACGGTCAGTTGCTACAATACGTTCGCGATATAGCCGAACGCTTGCTCGATGAGGACCCTCAGTGCGAGAATCCAAAGAATCAAGTGGTGTGGCAACAGCTTAAAGAGCTTCGCAAGAAGAACGTCAATTGGGCGGTAATTTCATGACAGTAAAAAAATAACGCACGAGTGAAGAGCCTCTAAAGGTGCGAGAAAAACATTGCGATGATTGATTTGAAACATTGCGATGATTCAAACTGTTCATTGCAATGTTTTGTTTGATTCATTGCATTCTTTCTTTTTCTTATATGCATGATAAAAGCGGAGATAGCCGCTTAAAATTCGAGTTTGTGTGATGGAATTATTGCGTTGGTTAAATTAATACTTGATTTATATCAAGACGGTGGTAAAACATGTTGCACAACATATAAACATGTAAAATGCATAGTTTTCTATATAAAAATACGAAAAAAATAGTTAATAGGGAGTCTAACTTAGTCGGAAAATAGCTATATTTGAAACGCTTTTTGAAAATAAAGTCTCTATTTGTATTTGAGACGCCTTAAAAATGAATTGTTTTAAACCGGAAAGGTATTCTTATCTCAGCCGCAACCCCCTTTGTATCCTGATTGCGAACGGCTGATGGATATCGCTGAAAAATATAAATATAAGAATGATTTTAAAATGTATTAAGACAGTCGCTTTGGCAGCTTTCGCGTTGGTTAGCGTAAACGTATCTGGACAAGATTTGTTGGCGCGTCAGGCTCCTATCGACAGAAAACTTAAAGCCGTAGACTCATTGGCGTTGATTCGCCAGATTAAGGCAGAACAATCGGCTTATCCGGCATATAGCCTTTATCCTAATTGGACTAACGATAGAGTTCGTGCGTATGCAAACGCTCAGGTGCCCGATAGCTTCAGAATAGATCTTACCAATTTTTGCATGCCTACCACTCATACTGTTATTACTTCTAAGTGCGGACCGCGTTGGCGTCGTATGCACGAGGGACTTGACGTAAAGGTATACATTGGCGATACTATCCGTGCCGCTTTCGACGGAAAGATACGTATGGTGAAATATGATCGTCGTGGCTATGGTAAGTATGTAGTTATTCGTCATGACAACGGATTGGAGACTATCTACGGTCACTTATCTAAGCAGATTGTAGCAGAAGAACAATATGTAAGAGCTGGCGATCCTATCGGATTGGGTGGAAATACAGGACGTTCTACTGGCTCTCATCTTCATTTCGAGACTCGTTTCTTGGGCGAGGTTATCAATCCTGAATTCATATTCGATTTCCCTAATCAAGATATAGTAGCCGACACTTATCTGTTTGTTCGTGGAGCCAATCGTTATGCTAGTCAGCGTAGCCGTTCGTTGGCGGCTCTGAAACAAGGACGCTCTATAGCTTCTGCTGTAGGTTCTGACGGTGGCGAGGTGAAATATCACAAGATTCGTAAGGGCGATACATTAGGCAGTATTTCACGCCGTTATCATGTATCTATCGATAAGTTGTGCCGCATTAATGGTATAAAGCGTACTACAACATTGCGTATCGGTCAGGTACTGAAATGTGCTTGATAAAAATGACTTTAATGTTCTCATAACATAGAGAAGTTGATAATTGGAAGAAAAAGAACGGGGAGTAAAGCTAAGCTTTATTCCCCGTTCGCATTTATTTGTATAGATGTTGTTCTTGTATAATCCTCCAAACTTCCGGATGTACAAAGTAGCGTATATCTTTGCCTTCGGCTATAGATTGGCGGATGAAAGTGGAGCTGATTTCTATCAGCGGTGTGTCGGCTACCGTAACATGTGTAGGAATGTTGTTAAGGTCGATATCGTATCCTCGCCGTGGGTATACCATTACGTGATGGTTCTTTAGAATCTCTTCCGGCGATTTCCATTTAGAGAAAGAATTCCAGTTGTCGGCTCCTATTATGAGCGTGAAACTGTGCTCGGGATAGGCTTGCGCCAATTTGTTGAGCGTATCTACCGTATATGATGGGCGCGGCAGACTGAATTCAAAATCGCGAGCGCGAAAGTACGGATAGTCTTTTACCGCTTCCTGTACCATCTCAAGTCGTATATGGTCGTCTAGCAATAGCTGGTCTTTTTTGAACGGGTTCTGTGGCGATACCATAAACCACACTTCATCCAGCCCTTCGAATTCACGCAGATAGTTGGCCAGAGCCAAATGTCCTATATGTATCGGGTTGAATGTTCCGCCGAAAATGCCGACTCTTAGAGACATTTCTTTCTCCAATTTATGAATTTCAATACTTGCCAGCCAGCAACGATAAACATAGCGGCAGCAATGATATATTCTTTGAGAGCCAACGCTACGATGCCTACGGCCGTAGCGCATAGCCCTGTGATGACGCATATTATGATTAATGTGCGCATCACTTTCTTAGGGTCTTTGGGCATATTGTCGCTTGGTTTTATTTGTTGATGAAATCAGAAATCACTTTCAGTGCTTCGGCCTTAGCCTTTTCAAGGTCGTCGTTTACTATCACTACGTCGAACTTATCGCTGAAACCTAATTCGAATTCGGCTTTAGCTATTCGGCTTTCTATTACTTCCGGTGTGTCGGTGCCAC
>ENA-OPMN01000520-OPMN01000520.1-human-gut-metagenome-genome-assembly--contig:-NODE-520-length-14413-cov-1.979733_pt1 | contig 14413 bp, 14 predicted proteins | sample MGYA00241524_ERZ501745 | MGnify/ENA primary metagenome ERZ501745 (study PRJEB25962, sample SAMEA2042567) | human gut metagenome | biome: human gut; feature: human-associated habitat; material: faeces...
TCTGTCAGAGTTGATTGATATTGACATCGATACCCTGATTCTGGGGTGTACCCATTATCCGCTGATCCGTTCCACGGTGGGACGTGTCATGGGAGATCAGGTGACACTGGTGAATCCGGCATACGAGACAGCCAGAGAACTGAAGGAACTGTTACAGCATTATCATATTCTCAATGATGAGGAGCCGCATCTGGGAGAGAACAAGTACCAGTTCTATGTCAGCGATGGGGCGGAGAAGTTCAAGCACTTTGCCAATTCCATTATTAAATACGGAATCCTGTCGGCCAAGACCATTAAGATCGATGAGTATTAGAGGATGAAGAGAAAATGAATCGAGAGGTAGAACTTGTACTGTCCGGTCTGCATGCTTCCGGACAGGAGCAGGAAAGCGAAGCGGTGGAGACCGTGCAGCCGGCACAATATTTTAAGAGAAACGACAGTCATTATCTGCTCTATGAGGAGAAAATGGATGAAGACCAAGCTCCCTGCAGGAGCCGGATCAAATTCCGGGATCATCTGTTGGAACTGACCAGACAGGGGACGGCTGAGATGCATATGATCTTCGAGGAAAATAAGAGACATGTGGTGCCCTACAATACGCCCTACGGACAGCTGTTGCTGGGGATCAAGACCCGCAGGGTGCAGGTAGAAGAACAGGAAGATCGGATCTGTGTGACGGTGGAATATATCCTGGACCAGGAGGGAGAACCTTTCAGTGAGAGCTGTTTAAAGCTATATATCAGGGAGAAACAGTAACGATTCGGAATTCTATGCAAAAAAATAGCAGATGCTCATATCTGCTATTTTTTAATGGTTCTGAATCGTTATTTACTTGACAGGCTTTGCTCCTGCCTTTTCCTGTGCGGAAGCGATCATGCGCTTGAAGAAGCCTTTCTTTTTCTCCGGAGCGGCTTCGGTCTTGCCGTGCAGTCCCTTGACATCCAGTACATAGATACCGCTGACAACGGCCTTTACTTCCTTTTTCACGGGAACATTTTCGAAGATCTTCTCATCACAGATCAGGGATACGATCTGCGGGCCAACCTTTGCCTTGATGATGGGAAGCTTGGAACCACGCATCATCTTCGGTGTCTGATCGATCACCATCTGGGGAAGACCGGCATCTTTCATTTTCATGCGTTTCTTATCAATGATCAGCATAGATACGGTCTGCTTGTTGGCATCTAACAGCTCCTGCTGTTCTGCCTGCTTTTTCTGTGCTTTCTTGCCTAAGAAATATAATACTGCAATGATGATAGCCAGAACTATCACGATAACTAATAATGTAATTGCAACCGGACTCATTTTCAGTCCCTCCTTCAGTTAATAGGAACAAATTCCTAAAAAACATTGTAACATAGATGTGATGAAATACGCAACCATACATTTATGATTTCTGTCTTGTTTCCGGCTCTTGTAAGGAAGACTGTCACCATGTGACAGTCTTTTTGTATTACAAAAAATTATGAAACACGTATGTCAACCGGTTGACATACGAGCGGTAAAATTATATAATGTGAAAAAAGAAGGAGGTGCGGAAAATGAAAGTACTGGTAGTATCAGATGTACATGCGAACATAGCCGCATTGAACACCATTTTGGAAAAAGAGGCTGATTACGATATTCTGTGCTGTGCCGGGGATTATACAGACTATGGAATCTATCCGACGGAAGTGATAGAACGGTTCCGCAATCTGAAAAACACGCATCTTGTGTATGGCAACCATGATCTTCACGTTATAAATACTTATGAAAGTAAGGAATGGAAAAATGTAGAAGATGGAAAATACAAGTGGGTTCACTATAATTGTGAACAACTAAACGACCAGGGTATTAGGTGGCTGAAGCAGTTACCGGAAACCGCATATTTTGAGGCGGACGGATGGAAATACGGAATTGCCCATCAGTATGATAGTGGTTATGGGACGATAGAAAGCAGGTACGCGTTTGATAAATATTGGGCGGAGCATTACGGAACAGATAATACAGGGAACAGAAGACTGATTTTCGGGCATACACACAGACAATGTATTCATATTCTGGGTGATGGAATGGAATGGCTGAACCCGGGAAGTGCCTCGTATCGAAGACCCGATGACCCGGATAAGACGGCACATTATGCGACGATTACAGACGGCGAGATCCGATTGAAACAAATTCCCTACGACAGGAAACCACAGTTTGAAAAGGCAAAGGAATTTATAAGTACTGATAAAATGATGAGAACAGAAATTCAGGATTTTATGTTCTTTTTCGGGGATGCAAAGACCTCAAGAGAACCGTTGGAATAAGGAATAAAATAACAATAACAGAGATAAAAAGGGATGGAAAGAGATGAATTGTAGGAGATATCGTCTGGATCAGGTGGCAAATTTCAGAGATCTGGGAGGCTATGCGTGTGACGGTGGTGTAACCAGATATGGTGTGATTTTCCGGAGTACAGCCTTAAATAAGGCGACGGAAGAAGATATTGCGAAGATTGAGCATCTTGGCGTCAGGACGGTCATTGACTTAAGATTTCCCAGTGAAACAAAAGAACTGCCGGACAGACTGGGACAGGATATGGACTATATCAACTGTTCGCTTATGGGTACCACAAAGCTGGAACAGCTGGATATTGTAAACAGTAGTGTGGTGGAGACCAAAACGCTGCATCGCATGTATCGCCTGATGCTCCGCAACGGAGGAAAAGAGATCAGGAAAGCTCTGGAGGTAGTCGCTGATTCCGAGGGAGCGGTATTGTTCCATTGCGCAGCCGGCAAAGACCGCACCGGCATTCTGGCAATGCTGATCTTATCATCCGTGGGAGTGGAGAGGGAAGATATTCTGGTGGATTACCAATGTAGCAGCACCTATATTACAAAATTTACGACCGATATTTCCGGTTCCAATATCTACAACATGAAATGGATTCTGAACTGGATTGACCAGGAATGGGGTGGAGTTCCGGAATATCTGCGTCAAGTTGGAGTACAAAGTGAAACTATACAAAAAACCAAATCCAAGTTTGTTGAAAATTTATATATGTAACCGGTTGACACACAATAAAAATTAGTATATATTCTTAATTACAAAATATGTAACCGGTTGACATACAATTACATATCTACAAAATGTATAGATTCAGAGAGGAGAACAATACATGAAAAAGAAAATTTTAGCAGGATTGTTGAGTGCAATGATGGTCGTATCATTAGCAGCTTGTGGAAACTCAGAGACAGGTGCCACAGCTACAGAGTCCAAGAGTGAAACAACGGCAAATACTGCGGATGGAACAGCAGCCGCTGCAACAGATGCACAGGGCGGTTATGAAGGGAAAGAAGTGAAAGTCTGGATCAGCTCCGGAGCAGAAGACGATATATATCGTGAAATGTTCGACAAGATCGAAGGTGATCTGAATATTACCATTACAGATGAGTATTATTCCAAGGACGAGCTGGACAACAAGATGCAGACATCTTCTATCGCCGGAGACATGCCGGATGCTGTAGTTGCCGATTATCTGTTGATTCCCAAATACTACGAAGCGGGTCTGGTAGCAAATCTGGACGATTATGTAACCGATGAACTGATGGATGATTATCTTCCCAGCGTAGTATCTGAGTGCACTTATAATGATCACATCATTTCCGTTGCACAGTTCGATAGTGGCCTGGCTTTCTGGGCTAACAAATCCATGCTGGAGAATGCCGGTGTCAGAATTCCTGCCGATTACAAGGATGCATGGGATAAAGCAGAGTTTGAAGATGCGCTGAAGAAATTAAAAGACAGCGGTGTAGAATGGCCCATCTATGTAAGACAGAACAAACCTTCCACCGAGTATTACACCTGGATGCCGTTTGTAGCAAGCTTTGGCGGAGACTACATGAATCGTGAGACCGGACTTTGCACCGGAACCCTGGACGGCGATAATACCATTGCTTCTTTCGATTTCCTGGCAAAGCTGTTCACAGATGGATATGCAGATGCAACCTGTGATTATGAAGATTCTTTCCAGAAGGGTGAGAATGCCCTGGCGCTGTATGGACATTCCAAGTATCAGGATTATAAGGCTGCACTTGGCGATGATCTGATCCTTGTTCCCCTGCCTGATATGGGACACGGGGTTTACACCTGCTCCGGTTCTACTGTTATGATCATGACCACAGGAGCACAGGAATCCGGAAATGATGATGCTGTATGGGCAATGCTGCAGGAAGCAACCAACCCCGATTACATCAAGATGGTAGTAGATGTCAACGGTGCGGTTCCCGCAAGATCCAGTGTTATGGATGCAATCCCCGACTATTGTGAGGGAGGTACCCTGTATCTGTACAGACAGCAGCTGGAGAGTGGTATTTCCTTCCTGCGTCCGTACACCCCTGCACATATGACCATTTATGATGCAATGGCCAGCGTTATCGGTAATATCTATGCCGGCGCAGATCCTGCAACAGAGTTGCACGATGCCGCTGCGAATATTGATGAAATTATTACAGAGAACGGATGGAACTTTCAATAATCTGAAATAAGAAGGATCGGATAAGGCTGTCTGTGAGGGCAGCCTTATTCATAAGAAAAAGGAGTACCTATGGCAAACAGTTCTAAGAAAAAAAGCGGATTACAACGTGGCGAGTCAAAAGCCGCATTCCTGTTCTGCACACCGGCAGTGGTGCTGGCACTGGTATTTATCATTTTACCGTTTGCAATGTCTGTTGTGTATTCATTTACCAATAAACAACTGATTCCCAAAGTGGGAATGGAAACAGCCTTTGTAGGGTTGAAGAATTATATTGAGATTTTCACAAGCAAAGTGACAGTACTTTCTTTTAAAATACATTTTTGTATGCACTGATCGTAGTGCCTTCGGTATTGGTGATCGGAACCGTGCTTGCGGTTTTTGTAAACCAGAAGATCAAAGGCGTACAGGTGTTCCGACTGATCTATTTCAGTCCGCAGGTTGTAACGATGACTGTAGTGGCAGTTATCTGGGCATTCATTTTTTCCTCCAAATCCAGCGGATTATTAAATTCGTTTCTGGGTCTGCTGCACATTGCACCTCAGAAATGGCTTCAGGATCAGCATCTGGCACTTCCGTGTCTGGCAATTATGTATATCTGGCAGAATCTTGGTATGCAGATGTTGATCATTTTAAGTGGTCTGCAGTACATTTCCGAAGAACTATATGAGGCTGCCGAAATTGATGGATGTACCACCTTTGAGAAATTTATTTATATTACGGTACCCGGATTGAAGAATACACTGGTATACGTTTTGGTATCTGTGATTATCAATTCCCTGAAAGTATTCACCCAGGTGTATGTACTGACAAACGGCGGACCGTCCAATGCAACGACGACCGTAGTATTCCAGTTGTACAAAGCCGGATTCGTAAATGGACAGGTAGGATACTCTTCCGCAATCGCAGTTACATTCTTTATGCTGGTAATGGTTATTTCAATTCTGCAGAATAAGTTTGCAAAGGAGGACTAGGGAATGAGAACTGCAATGTCAAAAAGGAAAAAAATCATTATGAAATTGTGCATGTATCTTGGATATTTGCTCATAGCAGCTATTTTCATAGGACCGATCGTATTTTTGTTCGTATCTTCCCTGAAACCATATGCGCAGATTGAATCGGATATGTCAAATATCAGAGCATTCATTCCTTACGGAGACCTGTCACTGGATAACTATATCAATGTTATTGTGAAAGCGGATTTCTTCAAGTTCTTCAAGAATTCCGTTGTAGTAACGATCATCTTTGTCCTGCTGGCAACCACAATCAATGCAATGATCGGATATGCACTGGGAATGCTTAATTTCCGTGGAAAGGCAATCATTATATCCACCATTGTGGCATTGAGCATTATTCCCACAGAGTCCATTATCATTAACCGTTTTATGACAGTGAATTCACTGGGAATGTTAAATACATATATAGGACTGGCCATTCCCAGTGTCGCATATCCCATGTACATGTATCTATACTATAATCATTTTAAGGGAATGCCGAAGGAATTGCAGGAGGCTGCAATTATTGATGGAGCCAGCTACTGGAAAATATTTACCAAAATCATGATGCCTTTGTCTAAGCCGATCATTACCACTGTTGCGATCATGGCATTCATCCGTTCCTGGAGCGATCTGCTGTGGCCCACACTGGTTACCAGAGACGGTACTTACAGAACACTGCCGCTGGCTTTAAAGTCACTGTTTTCCGACACCTATACTGATTGGGGACAGGTTTTCGCATTCTCTACATTAATGGTTATTCCTACGATGATATTATTCCTGGTATTTCAGAAGCAGTTTGTGACATCTGTGACATCCAGCGGAATTAAGGGGTGATAAAGTGGAAATCAGATATCTCGGAACAGGCGGAGCAGAAGGATTCCCCAGTATTTTCTGCCAGTGTGAAGCATGTCGTAAGGTAAGAACGTTGTTGGGAAAAAATGTAAAGACACGTAGCTGTACTCTGGTGGATGAGGTGATGATCGACCTGTCCCCGGATATCTTTTCACAATGCATTAACAGCCATGTGGATTTATCGGAGGTGAATCATGTGGTATTTACCCATTCCCATTCCGATCACCTGAATACTACAGAAATATGCTTCCGACTGCGGGAAATGGCATCCGTGATTCAAAAAAAAGATAAAGAAGTAATGGAAATTTATGGCAATGATGCGGTTCGGGATGGTATTATGGAGATAATAGCTAAGGATCCACATGTAGATCTGACAAGGATGAGATTTCACCGGATTCAAAAGTTTGAACCATTCCGGATAGGTCATTTGAAGTTTACACCTTTAAAGGCATATCACAAGCTGGACGAGGAAGCTTTGATCTTTGTGATCGAGGATGGAAGATCGACCCTGTTGTATGCAAATGATACAGGGGTCTTGCCGGAGGAAACACTGGATTTTATAGAACAACAGAACATAAAATTTGACGTCGTCAGTATGGATACCTGCAGAGGTATACTGGATGGTGACACGCATATGGGAATTCGGGAAAATGTAGAGCTGCGGGAGAAACTCCGCAGAATGCATGCAGTGACACCGAATACGGAATATTATCTGAATCATTATTCTCATATGTGCGGTATGATTCCGCAGGAATATGAAAGACTGGTAGGTCAGGAGGGGTTCCTTTTGACTTACGACGGACTTTCCGTTACTGTCTGATGCAAAAAAGTAAGATAAGGGGAAGGGAATATGCCAACAATCAAAGATGTAGCTGCAGAAGCAGGAGTGACCTCCACAACAGTATCCAGAGTATTGAATAATCGTGGATACATCAGTGAAGAGACGAGAGAAAAAGTATATTCTGCCATGGAAAAGCTGAACTATATGCCAAACGAAATGGCGAGAAATTTATCCCGGCAGAAGAGTGATTATATCGGGGTGATTCTCCCATCTGTAGAGCATCCTTACTTTAGCAAGGTCCTTCACTGGCTGGAGCATTATGTGACAAAACACAACTACAAGATAATGGTCTGTATTTCCGAGAACAGCAGGGAAAAAGAATTACAGTATATTGATCTGCTCTATTCACACAGAGTTCTTGGAATTGTTGTGTGCAGCCATATCGGAGAGACGATGGAACATCTGGATTCTAACTGTCCACTGATCTCTTTTGAGAGAGAAATTGCGGAAAACATTCCGGCAGTTCTTTGCGATAACTATCAGGGTGGTATTCTGGCGGCTAACCGGCTGTTTGATGCCGGATGCAGAAATATCGCAATTTTTAACCCGCCTACCAAGGAAAATATCCCTGCATATAGCAGAGAAAAGGCATTTATGAAGTGTTGCGAGGATAAAAAAATCAGTGGACGTGTGGTTTATACAGACAGGTTGGCTCCCTTATCAGAAGAATTCGGCAACAATATTTTGGAATTATTGAAAAAAAATTCGGATCTGGATGGAATTTTTGCAACAAGTGATGTAATGGCTGCAAATATTATCCGTGCATGCAAAAAAATGGGAAAACGTGTTCCGGAGGATATCTCTATTGTGGGATTCGATGATACCTGGATTTCCACACTGACGTATCCTTCCATTACGACCATTCATCAGCCGGTGCAGGAAATGTGTGAATATGCCATAGAAGCGATTGTGAAAAAAGTAAAGAGTGAAAAGGTTCCATCCCAGGTTGTATTTCCGGTAGAACTGATCGACCGGGAGTCCACAAAGTAAAATAATGACGATAAAGGAACAGATATGATAGAAAAAGGAACCATAATGGAAAGTGAAGCAGAACCGTCATCAAAGGAGCTACTGAAAATATATGATACTACGTTGGCAGAAAAACTGATGCAAAAGCTGCTCCCCATGATTGAAAACTGTGCGAAGCAGACACGTTCCGAAAAAGTAGTCGTTGCAGTAAGCGGAGGCTCCGGATCCGGAAAAACAGTGACGGCATTGTTACTTTCCTGCTTCCTGAAGGAAAAAGGGATAGAAAATTACATTCTGTCAGGAGATGCTTATCCGCATAGAATTCCAAAGTACAATGATGCGGAGCGGTTACAGATTTTCAGAGAAAATGCAATTGTGGGAATGCTGAAAGAGCAGACTTATACAGAAGAACGATGTACAATCATTCAGGAATTTCAAAAAGCCGGAAATGATGCGGATGAAAAACATGTCGGGAAATATCCATGGTATGAGTCCTATCTCAGAAACGGCAGAAAAGCTCTGGAAAATTATCTTGGCACGGAAAAGGAAATTAATTTTGAGGAAGTAAACAGACTGGTTCATGCGTTTAAAGCCGGCGGAGAAAAGCTATGGGTCAGACATATGGGACGCGAAGAGACAGAACTGTGGTATGACGAAAAGGACTTCACCGGAATAAAAGTGCTGTTGGTGGAGTGGACACACAGCAACAGTGAATACTACAGCGGTGTGGATATCCCTATCTACCTTGACAGTACCCCCCAGGAGACATTGCAGAGCCGTCTGGAAAGAAACCGTGATCAATGGATAGACAACCCATTTACGATGATGGTACTGGATATTGAGCAGAAAATGCTGAAAAAGCAGGCTGAGAAAGCAAAACTTATTGTTACCCGGGACGGAACGGTGTTAGACCGGAAGGAATATGCGCAATTTGTTCCGAAGCTTCAGAAATAAAAAGGAAAGATGTTATGAACATAGGACCGATGTTGAATCTCTACCCGGATAGTCTGGGCGGAACCCTGGATGATGTTGTAGATTTTTTGAAAACGGAAGAGGCAGAGGGAGCATTTTCTTCCTGCTATATTCTGCCCAGTCTGTACCATACGGATCTGGACAGAGGTTTTTCCGTGATTGATTATTCTCTGAATAAGATGTATGCTTCCGGCGAAACATTGGAAGCAATAAAAAAGCTTGGGATTGAATTGAAGCTGGATTTTATTCTGAACCATGCTTCGGTGTTGTCGAAGCAATTCCAGGATATCATTGCAAAAGGGGAAGAATCGGAGTACAAGGACTTCTTCATTAATTGGAATGAATTCTGGAAGGACTGCGGAGAAATGACGGAGCAGGGATATATCCTTCCGGAAGAAAAGTATCTGAAAAAGATGTTTTTCCGGAAACCGGGACTCCCCATTCTTATGGTGCGTTTCCCGGATGGGAGAGAGATCCCTTACTGGAATACTTTTTATCAGGAAGTGAACTATCCCAAAGTCAGTGCTCAGGAACTTATGAAAGCTGCCGATCTGCAATACATGCAGGCAGAGATCATTGCACAGGAACTGTCCATGGGCTGTCCGGAAGGGAAAAAGCCGGCGGATATTTTGCAGGAAATCGTTCTGGAGCGAAAAGCAGGAAGGCTGACAAAAGAACAGATTACAACGATCTGGAATTACATGGAGCAGCACCGGTATTATCTTGGTCAGATGGATCTGAATATCCAGTCGCCAAAGGTGTGGGAGTACTACCGTGAAGTATTAAAGACACTGGCAGGGTATGGTGCCAAAATTGTGAGACTGGATGCATTTGCCTATGCACCGAAGAAACCGGGAGAACGGAATTTTTTGAATCAGCCGGACACCTGGGAACTGCTTAACAAAATAAAACAGATTGCGGAACCGTACGGTATGGAACTTCTGCCGGAGATCCATGAAAGCTATAGTGAAAAAATATATGAGAAGATAGCAGAGCAGGGATATGTCACCTATGACTTCTTTCTGCCTGGACTCATTATAGATGCCCTGGAATCGGGGAACGGAGAACATCTGGCCGGATGGGCACAGGAGCTGATCGATAAAAATATCAGAACCGTGAACATGCTTGGCTGTCACGATGGAATTCCGCTGTTGGATCTCAAAGGAATTCTGGCGGAGGACCGGATTCAGAAACTGATCGACATTATTGTCTCCCGTGGGGGATATGTGAAGGATCTTCACGGTCAGAAAAACATTTACTATCAGGTGAATGCAACTTATTTCAGCGCATTGGGCGAAGATGAGAGAAAGATGCTCCTTGCGAGAGCCTTGCAGATATTTATGCCGGGCAAACCGCAGATCTGGTATCTGGATCTGTTCGCCGGAAAGAACGATTATGAAGCGGTGAAGATGGCAGGTCCCGGAGGACATAAGGAGATCAATCGGACAAATCTGACGACAGCACAGATATGCAGTGGTTTGAGTAAGCCGATTGTAAAGCAGCAACTGGAGTTGTTGCGATTCCGAAATTCCTGCCCGGCGTTCTCGGAAGAAAGCCGGATCAAAGTAAGCAGTGAAGGATCCCGGATCTGCTTTGTATGGGAACATCAGGGCTGTACTGCACAGCTGAAGGCAAATCTGCAGGATTGTTCCTATGTGATTGAATTCTGCGATCAGGATAGAAAGAGAACACTCATCACAGAGGGATAAAATATCACGGCCGGAGACCGCCGGCTTGAATACAAAAGATAAGAAGAGACTGAGAATGTTGATTTTTTCGGCATTTGTCAGTCTCTTTTGCTGGAAAGAAGGTTTGCATTATGATATATTGAGGAAAAGGGATGTTTTTCATCTGAAGGGGCAGTATTATGAGTGAAGCATTTGAGATCGTAAAGACAGGAATAGATTTTTTCTGCAGCCATCTGGTATTTTTTAATATGCTGTTTGCCATCGTGATCGTGTTTTTTCAGAGACGGGATCCAAAGAGTGTGTGGGCATGGCTGCTTTTGTTGTATTTTATACCGGTACTGGGATTCGTGTTCTATCTGTTACTGGGGCAGGATATGCACAAGCGGAAAATGTTCCGGATCAAAGAGGTGGAGGATCACATCAGCAAAGATATAAGACAGCAGGAGTACCGGCTGAGATCCCGGGATGTCCAGGAGCTGGATGAGAATATCCGGGGGTATGAGGATCTGGTCATGTATAATCTGGAGGCCGGAGAAGCCATGCTGACGAAGGACAACGATGTGGATATCTTCATCGACGGCAATGAGAAGTTCCGGGCACTGATGGAAGATCTGCGGAATGCGGAGCATTTTATCCATATCCAATACTACATTATTAAAAACGACGTATTATTCAATCAGATCAAGGATATTCTGATCGAGAAGGCGGCACAGGGTGTGGAGGTCCGGGTTCTGTTCGATGCCATGGGCTGTCGTTCCGTGCGGCACAGCTACTGGAAATGGCTGAATGAAAAGGGTGTGCAGACCGCGGAGTTTTTCCCGGCGATCCTGCGGAGGCTTCAGCTTCGTATCAATTACCGCAACCACAGGAAAATTGTGGTCATTGACAATAAAGTGGCTTACGTGGGCGGATTTAATGTCGGAAAGGAATATATTGATCTGGATGAAAAGTTCGGACACTGGAGAGATACCCACCTGCGGATTTGCGGCAGTGCGGTACTGGGGCTCCAGGTGCGATTTATTTTAGACTGGAATTATGCGGCAGGAGAGAACCTGTTTTTGCGCCCGGAATTGTTCCGGGGGATCGAAGCCGGTACGAGGGATTTCTGTGATATGCAGATCATCAGCAGTGGACCGGATAAGACGACCCAGCAGATCCATGACAATTATCTGCGCCTGATCAATAAGGCACAAAAAAGTATCTATATCCAGACACCGTATTTTATCCCAGATGAGGCGATCCTGAATGCGCTGATGATCGCGGTGAAATCCGGAATTGAAGTAAATATCATGATCCCGTGTATGCCGGATCACCCGTTTGTCTATTGGGCCACCTATTCTTATCTTGGCGATATGGTCATGGCCGGGGCCAACTGTTATACCTATAACAACGGTTTTCTACACAGCAAGGGCATGATCGTGGATGACAGAGTACTGTGTTACGGAACAGCGAACATGGACATCCGCAGCTTTGCGTTGAATTTTGAGGTAAATGCTGTGATATATGATGAAAAAAAGGCGTGGGAAATGGTGGAAATATTTCACAGGGATCTGGAAGTCTGCCGTCAGATCACCCGGGATTATTACACGGGAAGGAACCTGAAGATCCGCATAAAAGAGCAGGTCTGCCGGTTATTGTCACCCTTGTTATAGCCCGGTGGATGTGTTATAATGGGCGGTGCTATGATGCATTTCGCATGGTAGGCACAAAATGAAAGGTATAGGAAGTATTAGAATGAAGAAAAAGACATTAGGATTTCTGGCAGCGGTTTTAAGCATGTGTATGCTGGCGGGCTGCGGAGCAAAGGATACAGGAGACGGCACGAATGCAACGACCGGCGCCGGAGCAGAAAGTACTGCATTGAAGGATATGGATGTGGACAAGTATGTGACACTGGGCGAGTACAAGGGGCTGGAAGTATCCGTAGACACCGTGGAAGTAGATGAGGATGAGTGGGACAGTCTGGTCAATAATGTATATTATGGAAATATTACCGCGGAGAACGGCGGTATCATGGATCGTGCCGTGGAGACCGGAGACACCGTAAACATCGATTACGAAGGCAAAAAGGATGACGTGGCATTTGACGGCGGTACCGCACAGGGATACGATCTGACCATCGGTTCCGGAAGCTTTATTGCCGGATTCGAGGATGGACTGATTGGCGTGATGCCCGGAGAGACAGTGGATCTGAATCTTACATTCCCGGAGAATTATGGAAAATCCGATCTGGCAGGACAGGCTGTGGTATTTACGGTAACGGTAAATTATATTCAGCCCGCACAGGATGGGGAATTCAGTGATGAAGTCATCAGTAACTTCGGTATCGATGGTGTGACGAACGAGGAAGAACTCCGTCAGTACGCTTATGATTATCTGAATGAGAATGCACAGCAGAATTATGAGACCAATGTACAGCAGGCAGTGATGGATGCGTTTATGGCAAACAACACTTTTGCCTCCGTACCGGAAGCACTGGTACAGAAATATTCCGATGCCGCAGAGAGCAGCATCACCTCCATGGCGTCTGCTTACGGCGTGGACGCAGACACATTTACCCAGTATTATTATGGACAGGATCTGGCATCTTTCCTGGCTACCTATTCTGAGGAGGCAGCAAAGCAGGATATTGCCCTGCAGGCAGTGGCCAACAGAGAAAACCTGAACATCAGTGATGAAGAACTGGATCAGATCCTGCTGGATCGTGCTACAGCAGCAGGCTATGACACTAGCGAGGAGTATATCGGTGAGACTTCCAAGGAAGACTACAGAGAGTATTTCCTCTATGATAAAGTGACAGATTATCTGGTAGAGAACGCAAAGATCACCAACAATTAAATTTTAAAAATAGTATGTGACCGGCGAATAGGATGCGGGCCGGTTCAGATAGAGCACGTCGCAGCGTGCGGATAGGAAAAATTATGGAATTAACAGACATCAGAGAACTTCACCGGGAAAAGGACGTCTATATCGGCAAGGAGATCACCGTAGGCGGCTGGGTAAGGAACAATCGTGACTCCAAGAACTTCGGCTTCCTGGTGATCAACGACGGAACTTTTTTTGAGCCGTTACAGGTAGTATACGGCGACGGACTGGAAAATTTCCAGGAGATCTGCAAGATCAATGTCGGTGCGGCTGTTGTGATTCGAGGTACCATCGTGGCTACCCCCGAGGCAAAGCAGGCATTTGAAATGCAGGCAGCGGAAGTGATCGTGGAAGGACCTTCTACTGCGGATTATCCCTTACAGAAAAAGCGTCACTCCTTTGAGTATCTGCGTACCATCTCTCATCTGAGAGCACGTACCAATACTTTCCAGGCAGTGTTCCGTGTCAGATCCCTGATCGCTTATGCGATCCATACCTTCTTCATGGAGAGAGGCTTTGTCTATGTGCATACCCCTCTGATCACCAGCAGTGACTGTGAGGGTGCCGGTGAGATGTTCCAGGTAACGACTCTGGACATGAACAATGTGCCTAAGACCGAGGACGGAAAAGTAGATTACACACAGGATTTCTTCGGCAAACCGGTAAACCTTACCGTAAGCGGACAGCTGGATGTAGAGACCTATGCTTTTGCATTCAAGAACGTATATAC
>ENA-OPMN01000524-OPMN01000524.1-human-gut-metagenome-genome-assembly--contig:-NODE-524-length-14375-cov-3.173534_pt1 | contig 14375 bp, 10 predicted proteins | sample MGYA00241524_ERZ501745 | MGnify/ENA primary metagenome ERZ501745 (study PRJEB25962, sample SAMEA2042567) | human gut metagenome | biome: human gut; feature: human-associated habitat; material: faeces...
GGCTGAACTTATACGACCGATTCTCCGTGGCAGGGATATCAAGAGATATGAATATGAGTGGGCGGACTTGTGGATTATAGCCACATTCCCTTCGCGGCATTATGATATAGAAAGTTATCCTGCGGTGAAAAATTATCTTCTTTCAATTGGCATAGAGCGTTTGGAACAAACAGGAGAAACTCATATTGTTAATGGCAAAAAAATAAAAGCCCGAAAGAAAACCTGTAACGAGTGGTTTGAAACACAAGATAGCATCAGTTATTGGGAGGATTTTTCTAAGCCAAAAATTGTGTGGGCTGAACTTGCTCGAACAGGAAATGCCTTTGCTCTTGACTTTGGTAATAACATGGTGGGCAACACAGGATATATACTGACAGTTCCCAGCAACAATCAAGATGAGCTCTTATATTTGCTGGCGTTTCTAAACTCTCGCTCTATGCTTTATTCGTTAAATCAAATAACAACCCGATTTGATGAAAATGGATGGAGATGGTTACGGCAATTTGTAGAACAGCTAAGAGTACCTCCTTTAATAAACAAAAATGAAATACTCTCAATAGTTGCTACTGTCACAAAAGACAATAAACAAGAGGTTAGTGAAATACTCAACAATGTTATTGCTGATATTTATAACTTCACAGATGAGGAAAAAGCGTACATAAATCAAACCCTTTCGAATTATTGATTAGCAAGGAAAGGCAGAAACAATCATCTGCCTTTCTTATCAATATACAGCGTTTCTTCTTCAGTAAGTCCATAGAGCATATACACGGCCTTATCTATTGCCGTTTCGTTTTTTGAATCTACATAAGATTCTATGTCTGTTACAGCTTTAGTATCTGCATTTTGAGGAACAGGAAGTTTTTCTACAAACATAGGTTTGTATTCAAAATACCCACCATTTCGCGTAACTCCAAGTTGACGAATATAATAATCAGCTAACTTTGAGTTTAATACAGCCAACAAAAATTTACTTGCCGGTACAATCACAGGTGAAGGCGCATTGATAAAGCTGTTGTCTTGAACCATTGCGTAACTTGCTGTAAGGTTAAGATTGCCCCACACAATTTTTGGCTTAGAAAAATCCTCCATATATGCGCAGTTTCGTAGGTTATATGGCGTATCACCTCGGTCAGACCGTTTCTCTATTTGTGAGAACCCTTTATACATCTTACCATTATAGGCTACACCTCCATTATCCAACCATTCTTTAATTGCAGGATAATCATTTATATCTACGGGCTTTATTCCCTTACTCTTCAATCCATTATGTGCATTGATAAGCCAAAGACCAGCCCAATCATATCCGTAACGTTTCACATCGCGTCCTCTCAAAATCGGTCGTATAAGTTCAGCCGTTCTGATACGCTCGTCTTCTGTCTGACAGTTCACTAATATCTCATTTCGCTTTTCGGTAGATATGATAAACGCATCGTTATACCCAGTAAGCACTCCACGATAAATGTTTATATCCCAATCCTTCAATGGAGTTCCCACAGCCTCAATCTTTTGTTTGATACTCTGCTCAATAGGCGAGAGTATCACCCACGAATCAGAGGAAACGAAGTCGCACACCACACCCTCTTGTTGCACAAAATCGCTCAAATTATTCAAGCCATTCGCATTTTGTACCGAACAAGCTCGTGTGTTAAAAATATTTGTTGCTTTTTGAGATAAAAGAATATTTGCATCTACCGTTATTGCATCAAATATTTTCACACCTGCAAAATCTACCAACATAATAGGATTCGTCTTGCTTGCAAAGTAACCTCGTAAGGCTTCACCATACCTTGCACGCATCCATTTGTTAGACGTGATATAGCAAAGATAACCATTAGGAGCAAGCAGGTTCATACCCAACTCATAGAAGAGACAGTAAATATCACCAGTACGTGCATAAGTTACGTACCCCATGCGTTCCAGCACATCGGCACTCTTACCCATAGATTGTAACTGAATGTAAGGTGGATTGCCGATAATACAGTCAAATCCCAAGAAGTTACCTTCGGCATCGAGTACTTCTGGAAACTCCATACGCCACTCGAATGCGCCAAGGTAAATTTTGTTAGAACGTATCTCCTCAAATATATTTTCTAAAGCTGCAACTTCTTTCTTTAAGTCGGCAATGTGCTTGTCCAACGCTTTCTTTTCCTTTTTTGTCGGTTCAAACAGTTGAGGTGCTTGCAGGGTTGCCAACTCAGAACGACGTTTGTTCAATCTTACCAATCGTACATCCCTGCGGTTGATTTCTGTTCTCAGTTTCGACTTGATTTCAGTTATAAGCGTTTCCAAATCCTGCTTTTCCCCTTTACCGTGGGCATTTTTGTATTTGGCTACAGCCTCCTTGTATTGGCTGATACTGATACCTGACTCTCGCAGTATAGTCTGAATACTGTCAGTCAAAGCGAAACGGTGAAGCAAGGAGTTGCCACACTTGATATTAATGTCGATATTTGGCAAGGTCTCCAAATAAGTATAGTTACTTTCAGCCGTATAGTAAGCATTCTTCAGCAATTCAATCCACAGCCGTAAGCGGCAAATTTTCACAGAGTTGGGGTTAATATCAACGCCAAATAAACAGTTCTCAATGATTTGACGCTTCTCCTTGAAAAGGGTTTCCTGCATGCGGCGACTTTCCGCATTGAGTGTGTTGTAAGCAAATAAGTTGCCTTCGGCATCGGTCACAATCAGCTCATCATTTTCAATGGTAAGTTGATAGTCAGCTTTGCGGATGCGCTTACCAGTAGCATCTACTAAAATACCCAATTCGTATTTCAAGAGTATCAGTTCATTGAGAGCAGACACAAGAAAGTGACCCGAACCAACAGCGGGGTCACATAGATGTAAATTGTTAATCAGTTCATTGGCTTCGGCTATATTGTCGATACGGTTGTATAGATCTGTACGGGTGGCGCAATTCCAGCCATAGCAATCGTTAAACTTTTGCAGTACGGTCTTGGTGATTGCTTCGCGGCACATAAACATAGTGATAAATCCCGGTGTGAATACTGAACCGTCTTTGTGACCGTTTATCTTCTCGAATATAAGACCTAAAACAGAGGCATTGATGAGTGTTTTAGCCTCTTCTTGCACTTCTTCACAGCCTTCGCTCGCAAAGTTATAAGCATCAAGAAAAGCGAACAAGTATTGCAGGGTAGGCAATGCGCTGACTTGCAGATTGCGTTTGGGGCTCCGCAATACGCTACTCGTCAAGACGGGAAGTTCCGTACGTTGTGAAAGGCTGTTTATCTTTATTGTTTTACTTTCCAAATCTGTCACCTCGAAAAGAGAACTGTTGAGATAAGGAACGTAAGCAAAATCACGCATAATGGACTGTGTGCGGCGGCTCATGTCACGTGCAAGCACTTGGAAAAATAGTGTATTGAGGTCATCATAGTCATGAATCTTGGCTGTTGAAAGAAACTTATAGATAACATCTCCATTGTGGTATTTCAACATCTGAGCCTCCAACAGTTTCAAGAAAAGAATGCGATTCATCCAAGTGATGCACAGTTCCATTGCGACATTGAATAACCGCTCCTCATAATCGTTTCCATACAGACTACCATTTACGTGGCGCAAACAATCCTCTGCATCCAGTTGGTTAATAGTATTCTCCAGTAATGAAGCCTCATCACGTCGTTCCACAGCTTTGCGTACAATCACGGTCTTGTTGTTCTCTTTGCGTTCCTCAATACCAATAATGTGTAGCAGCTCAGTGTAGAATCCACGGTTGAGCGAGTTGCTGTCGTTTTGGAACGATAGCTTCAAAAGGTGTGTGTCGCTGAATATTTTATAAAGTTCGATAAGTTTGCGTGAAGTGCTGCCATCTGTTTTATCAAGCAGATGTCGATAGTCCTGTAAGTTGAAGTAAGTGTATTCAAGGCTGTCCTTCACCTCCTCAATATAGGTCGTTGCAATTTCAGTATAGAAGAAGTCGGTTTTGCTACTGGTCTTGCGTCCATCGACAAAATCTTGAAACTCACGACGTAGTTGTTTGTTCTGATAGAATTTGCATTCAAACTCATGGGCATCAAAAATAAAGAATTCATGAACATTAGTAGCGATGAGATATTTAATATCGTTGTTCTTCTTACTGACACGTTCTTTGAGATAGTATAGTAATAATTCCTGCAAAGCCTTACGATTGAGATTGTCATTAGAAATCATCTCACTTTTGTTGGTAGTGCTCTTTACCTCAATCAATAACCCTATATTGGACTTGGTAGTTTTATCCAATCGGATAGCCAAATCAATATCTTCTTCGGGAGCCATGTAGTATGTCTTGTAGAATGTTTCGCTTAGGAAATTACGTAAATGTTCTTTCTGCGTTTCTTCTCTTTGCCCATCCACTACATTGTCTCTCAATGTGCGAAGGGCATTTTTGAATAGGTCAAAATCTGTTGTTTCAATCGCAACCTGTCTATATGCTTTGTTCAGAACTTGATTCGGTTTGAGTAGTCCCATGATGCTTGGTAAATGAGTTAATAAAATACAAAGGTAACCTAAAAACTTGATAATAAAGAATGAACGTATTGGTTTAACGAAAGTTTGTTCTACCGCCAACTATTATCAACATACAATAGCAGGCAGTAGATTTGATATGCCCACTTAATTATATTGTAATGTCAGTTAAAGCAATCACATGATTATCTTCCTTCGTGCTTCTCATTTGCGGCAACATCAGTACCTCATTTAATTTCTGGTTGTTTTCTATGCCTATGTGCTTGTACCCATATCGTGGCACATACTCCTTGAAGAACCGCACAAGTTCCTGCAATTCCTGCTCCTGCTTCTTGGCAAAGTTGCAGTGCACAAGGATGATGCACCAGTCGGGAAAACTATCCACGCCATTGCTGTACTCCCAAAAACGAATGTAGAATTTTACAGGCTTGATTCTCACACTCACGCAAAAACCGTTCATTGTCTGTGTCACGTGAAGGCTGTTTCTGTAACCGAACCTCTCACAAATGTAGAGGTCTAAATCCAATAAAAAGTCTTTCTGTACCATTATAGTTAATCTTTTAAGTTGATAAATAAGTCGTTATAATCTCATGTCACGCTTGCGCTTGGCTTTCTTCTTCTTTCTCAGTATCTCCGCCATTTCTTGGTTGGCTTCCGCATCGGCGACATTATATGAAGAACCGCTGATACTGAACAAACCAAAACTACTACCGGAGTTATCTTCGGAACTGTTCTGCAATACGGTCTGTACCGTTTCCTGTTTCGATTGCCGGATAGCTGCCTGCCTATGATTGAAATCATCCTCAAAGGCATTCTGTCTTAGTTGATAGTCGATATTCATGTAGCTGAACTCCCGACTGACCTTTGAGCCGGAAAAGGATATGCCGCCATACTCGAACTTCACGCCCTGCACCTCTCTTGTCGTCCTGCTGACCTTGAACTTCATTTCAATGTTCCGTTCAGAAAGAGCTTCTTTCAGTTCGTTCCAATTTCGGGCATGGGGCAGTTCCTCTTTCAATGCCTTGTAAACCTTATGCTTTGCCTTGTCGTATGGTCGCAAGCGTTCCTCCTTAATGTTATCCCTACCGTTAGCGAAATGCAGCCTGTATTTGGAGGTAAGCATCTTGCAGACTTTCTCGTTGCGATAAAAGTCGTTTTTGTCGCTGATGGTCTTGCCGTCATTATCCACACGGTTGAAAACGATGTGGCAGTGCGAATGTTCCCTGTCAGTGTGTCGGACTACGATGTACTGCGTATTCTCTGTTCCCATCTTCGCCATATAGTCATGGGCTATCTTCAACATGAGCTTATCATCTGTTTTTAACCGTTCCCCGTCTTCGGGTGAGAAGTTGAGTGAGGTATGCCCGACCGTGTTCTTTACCTTGTCATTGAGCAACGTCTGTAACTCAAACTGTTCAGCCATCTGTTCGGGTGTTCCTTCTACTCCTACAGCTTCCAGTAATTTGGATTTGTCCTCCCTCAGCACATAGCACACGCAACCGCTAAAAGATGTTCCTTTCGTCTGCTTACCTATCATCTTTCAGTCGGGTTATGAGTTGGGACACTGCCTTTGCCATGTTCTCGCACTTATCGGCTACGGCAAAGAATCCGTAGGTGTTCGCCTGTCTTGCCAGTTGATTGAGATTGGTGCTCTCGCCAATCAACTGCCGGATGACGGCAAGATGGTCTTTATTGATTCGTTCCCGTACCGTGCCGTTCATGATGAGCGAACGGATGGTTTCGCTTTTACTCTGTCTGCTTCGTCTGCACAATGCACCCAGCCAACCGAGTTCATCGTCTGTCAGACGTAAGGTGATTATGTTGTTTTTCTTCATCTGTTCTATCTGTTTTTTTAGTGAATAATCCGGTTGATGTAACTTGAAAAGTCCGTGACCATCGGGAGCCGTCCCCTCATCTTTTTAAGGGGCAAGTGGTCGGGATTTGTAATACACCGACATTAACTTGCTATCCTAAAAAAGATGTGACTTATGGCTTAGAAGCCGAATCCCTTCCTCTTGGGTCTCGGTCGGACTGAAACCTCGTTTTTCTTATCCTTCACCGCTTTCCTGCCACATAGGAAGTCGTTCAAATCCTTGTACTCGGAGTAGTGGATGGAAGCATCCCGAACCCGATAGGAGAGTGCCCGTTGCAATTCCAGACAAGCCTTGTTCCCTGCTTGGTCGTTATCGAAAAAGCAGGGGATGCGCTCATAGTCCGACAACCTGTCCATAACCTTGCCAAGATTGGAAACGGAGTTGAGAACCATGTAGTCCTGTCCTTGCAAGCCGGAATATTGCGGTTGCTTCTGCTTACGGAGAGTCAGGAATGAAAGATAGTCCATGAAGCCCTCGAACAGATAGCAAGTATCCGGCTGTTGTTTCGTTTGCCGTATGTGCGTGATGTCTTTGGGAGCGATACAGCCTTTGAAGAACTGATTGCGTACCTCATAGCCTCCTGCCACGTTCTCAAAGCCGATGGCAAAGTAAGGTTTGCCGTTATGGGTGAAGTGGAGTTCTTTACATTCGCTCTTGGCAATATCCCTATCAATACTTCGTTCCTGCAAGTATCGGAGCAGTGCAGGGTGCGCAAGCTCCCTGACTTCCAACTGCTGAAAACTCGGTTCGGACGGTTGCTGACGAAAAGAAAACGATGTGGGGCGAATATGCGGTGCCTGCCCTGCTATTTTGGCAAGCAGCGAGGGTACATAATCGTCCTGATAAAGTTCCCTTACCAGTGCGAGGATATTGCCACCTTTGCCCAGCCCGAAATCGAACCATTGATTCAATCCGGTATTGACCTTGAATGACGGTTCGGATTCTTCCCTGAAAGGTGATTTATACCAAAGGCTGTTTCCCTGTTGCTTGACGGGTGAATATCCCAAACTTTGCAGATAGTCTGCCAATCTGATTGCTTTTGCTTCTTGTATGTTCATTGTATAATTTACGGGGGATTTAGTGATGAGTGAAAAAACGATGATTTGATGAATGGGCAACATATAGCTTTGTATTTCAATAGGATAACCGCTCAACAATATCTCATCATAATACTCACCAAAAGAGAAATGATGTCTGTCCTTGCTTTCTTTTTTCATCAGTAAAATATCTTTGTTGAATAATTGATGAGCATATATCTTTTTGATATTCAGTATATCTATATTACGATTCATCATTTCATCAAAATATTAAGGTATCTCCAGCTGTTCTTTCGTTACCGTGTAGAATCTGCCTGTTCTGCGTATCGGTGAATAGTGGCAGTCCCGTGTGTAATCGACTTGATAGGTGGTGTAGGTAAGGGTATTGTGCGCAGGAGTGAGTTTCCAACAGTCCTGCACCACTTTCCTTACCTGATGCTTCTCCACCTTTACCTGTGTGTTTATCAGCAACGGCAGCATATCATTCAGGCAGAAAGATAAACTTTCTATACCTACACTCTCCATGATGTCGAGTATGAGTTCGGACATTTCTATTTCCAACCGGTTGCGGTTGCTGCGGATGATACGTTGCAAGGCTGCGGTATGCAGTAGCACCGGATTGAACCACATGCGACTTTCTTTTTCTGTAGATAGCTTACGTTGGGTAAGGAAATGCAGGAAAGCCGGAATTTCATCCTTCAGCTTTTGCAGGAAACCTGTATCATCGTTTTCAAGTCGGTTTATCTTCCTTACCCAATAGCGTGTTTCCCCTGCATCTATGATAACAGGCAGATATTCGTTGTTAGAGCATAGCACGAACTTGGCGAAGAAGGCTATCTCGTCACGGTCTTTGCCTTTGGCTTCCACCTTGTAGGAAAGCGTGGTGCTAAGGTTCTTCAAACGCTCGCTGTCCTCCCTGCGGCTTAGCAGTACCTCGTCCACCACGATAAGTAACTTTCCTGCCCAGTCGGAATTGAACTGGCTGCGGAAGTCCTCGTTGGTGTTGAACGTGACATTGTTCTGAAAGACGGCTTTCAGAAAGTTCAGGAATGTGCTCTTGCCCGTGTTGCGTTCTTCCGACACCAACAGCAGGATGGGTAGTTTCTGCACGGGTTGCAGGTAGAGCAGTTGCAGGTAGTCCATGCCCAACTCGTATTGCTCCCCGAAGATATGGCGCACCAATGAACGGATATGTAGAAAATTCCCCTGCACGGGCTGATGTCCTATCGGCTCGTACAGGTTCAAAAACTTGTCCACTACTGGCTTGTAGCCTACATGGTCGGGAACGGTACAGAAACCGTCATACTTCGGAACACTTGCCATGAATCCCTTGCCGTAGTCCTGACGGAGCGTCTCGGCATTCCACGGGATGCGTTTCCTTACATAGCCACCGTTCAGTCGTGGCTGGTTCACTAATTTGTAGAGGGTTGTACCCACACGGATAAACTCCTCCCTTTCAATGTTGATTTTTGTCATACGTCATTCGCTTAATCGTTTAATAATTAGACCGCTGCAAAGTTATCGGGTATGACACAAACCATTGATACGAAAAACTAAGCGGAATGACGCAAACAAATCCGATGATGAAGAAAATGCACTTTCCGTTAGTAGATTGGTGGGTAAAAACAAGACAATCCAAAGAGTCCTGTTAAACATGGCGGCTCTTCGGATTGGTCTCATACGCATGAATGGCAATACACCTACATATTATTTCTGTTCTTTGGTGTTGTGCGGATTCAATGATTCAGTGACGACAATACTTCATTCACTATCTAATTATGATTGCAGGATTGAAACTTTTCTGTTGATATTCAGCGAAAAGAAGATACTTGCTTTTTCTTTTCGCAAGTACATTCTCTCCAACAAGGCATTGCGCACCTGCTGCGCACCGTATGAATTAATGCGGAAAGCGAGGGCGACAACCATGGGAAAGCTATACACATCGGCATAATATCCGTTCTCCAACCGGATATACTTCTGTGCTTCGTATTCTTTCAGTACACAGCTTTTGTAAACGGCTCGGATGGCTGCACGGACTGTCGGGGCGATTACCCCGAACAAGTCCGTCAGTTCCATCTCACTCATCCATATTTCACCATCCGGCACAAACACTGCACCGTGCTCATTCATTGTGATAACTGCTCTTTCCATAGCCTTATACCATTGAAACATCATTGAACATCTTGTTGAGCTTGTTCCCGAACATTGTCAGGTCATTGTCGAGTTTCTGTGTGGTTATCTTCGCATAGATTTGGGTCGTGACGATGTTCGTATGCCCCAAGACACGGCTTACACTTTCTATCGGCATCCCTTTGGTCAAAGCCAACGTTCCGAAGGTATGACGGGCACAATGGTAGGAGATTTGCTTCTCTATGCCACATTCTTTGATTACTCTTTTCAACTGTTTGCACATCGTCCAATAGTTGATTTCTCCGAATACCAGTTTGTCTTTGGAAAGGTGCTTGTACCGTTCTATTATCTGCAAGGGTATGTCGAGCAGCTTTACTTGAAAGGGAACATTGGTCTTGTGGCGTTTGCCGACTATCCATTTCTCGCCGTTAACCTCTACAATCTCATCCGTTGTCAGTTCTTTCATATCCACAAAGCTGAGTGCCGTGAAACAGGCGAACACAAACAGGTCACGAACCAATGTGAGTGTGGGGCTTTCAAACTCATGCGATAGGATGGTCTTTATCTCGTCCTCCGTCAGATACTCACGTTCCTTCACATTGGGGCTGATATGGAATTGCGCAAACGGGTTTCTCGGTATCAGCCCGTTGTAATGCGCTCTCATCACCACACCTTTCAGCCACATGCAATTGAGCCATATCGTGGCGTTCTTCAAGTTGCGTTCCGCTGTAAGGTAGGCTGCAAACTCCTTGATGAAGTCGGGAGTAAGTTCCAGCATGGACATATCGTTTCGTTTATAGAACGACTTGATAAAGGCGGCTACATAATTACGTGCCCTCATCATCACCTTGTATGTCCCGATGGTGCGGTCTTTGCCCACACGTTTCAGGAAGTTGGCGCAATCCTTGTCGAAGGCTTTTATAAGTGTTTCGTATTCGCTGCCGATACCCTGATAGGCATTGCGCACCATTTCAGCCGTAACAAACGCTTCTCGGTCGGATATGCGCTGGTAGTGCTTGATGATTTGCGCCTTGATGTTGTCCAAGGCAAGGTTAATGTCCCTTGCTTCCTGTCCCTTGCCTTTCGCCTTGTTCCCTTTCACGTCCCAAAGTGTCTTTGGAATGCTCTGCTTGCAACTGAACTGTGATACAGTCCCGTTGATTGTCACCCGTCCCATGATGGGAACGATTCCGTCTTTCTCCTTGCTGCCGTTCACGTAGAACAGCACCTTGAATGTGCTTCTGCTCATGTCTAACTTTTTTTGGTTGCAAAACTAATTATCAACGAGTTAAACCTTGATAAGCAAACCTCAGCAGAGCAATGCAAACGGTACGGACTATGTTAAATCTTACTTTCGGACGGGTAACGATTTGAAAACCTTCCTGCTTCAATATTCCGCTTTTCATTGCGTTTTCCCTTTTTTGCCGTTGGCTTCGTCTGTCACCGCAAACGCTTTATTCATAAGCCATTCAGTGCCATTTCTCCCTTTTTATTCGTTTATTCCAGAGATTTTGTGTATATTTGTCAGACACTAATTTAATCAGTTCAATACCATGAGAAAACTTACACACATGCTCTTTGCAGGCACTCTCATCCTGGCCTGCTCTTCATGCGGAGTAGAAACAACAGCCAACTATCAAGTCATTCCCTTGCCCCAGGAGGTTGCCTTGAGTCAGGAATCCCCCTTCAACCTGAATGACGGTACCATCATCGCCTACCCCGAAAACAATGAACTTTTGAAACGCAATGCCGAGTTTCTGGCCGAATACATCAGCCAGTCCACCGGCCGCACCCTCCAGACAGAAGCCCTTGCCCCGGGGAGCGAAGCGCCCAAAGGCGCCATCACATTGGGACTGGATCCGGCTATCGGCAACCGGGAAGGCTATGTGCTGACCGTCAAAGCCGACCGGGTGACCCTAAACGGACAGACCGAGAATGGAGTGTTCTACGGTATACAAACCCTGCGTAAATCAATCCCCGCCGAAACCAAAGCCACCTCTATCCTATTGCCTGCCGGCAGCATCCAGGATGAACCCCGCTTCAGCTACCGAGGCATGCACCTCGATGTGGGCCGCCACTTCTTTCCCATTGAGTTCGTAAAGAAATACATAGACTTGCTAGCACTTCACAATATGAATACCTTCCACTGGCACCTCACCGAAGACCAAGGCTGGAGAATAGAAATAAAGAAGTATCCCAAGCTGACGGAAATCGGCGCCTGGCGCGACCGTACCGTTATCGGCCGGAACACCGAAGAGTATGACAACACCCGGTATGGCGGTTTCTATACGCAGGAGCAAGCCAAAGAAATCGTAAAATATGCCGGGGAGCGCTATATCACGGTCATCCCCGAAGTAGACCTGCCCGGACACATGCTTGCCGCACTGGCCGCCTATCCCGAAATGGGATGTACCGGTGGACCGTATGAAGTGTGCCCACGTTGGGGCGTATTCGAAGATGTGCTGTGCATCGGCAACGAAAAGTCCATGCAGTTCCTCGAAGATGTCATGGCCGAAATCATTGACATATTCCCTTCCAAATACATCCACATCGGCGGTGACGAAGCTCCCCGCACCCGTTGGGAAAAGTGTCCCAAATGCCAGGCACGTATCAGAACCGAAAAATTGAAAGCCGACAAGAACCATACTGCCGAAGACCGTCTGCAGAGCTATTGTATGACACGTATCGAAAAGCTCCTCAATAGTAAAGGACGCCAGATTATCGGCTGGGATGAGATTCTGGAAGGCGACGTCGCCCCCAACGCAACTGTTATGTCATGGCGTGGCTCGGCAGGAGGAATCAAGGCGGCCCAACTGGGGCACGACGTGATAATGACACCCAATGACTATTGCTACTTTGATTATTACCAAAGTGAGGATACCCGGCACGAACCATTTGCCATCGGAGGCTTTGTCCCATTGGAGAAAGTATACAGTCTGAATCCTACCGCCTCACTGACCGAAGAACAAGCCAAGCACATACTCGGCACACAAGCCAACCTTTGGACAGAATACATCCCGACCAGCGAACAGGTAGAGTATATGGTTCTCCCCCGTATGGCCGCCCTTGCCGAAGTACAATGGACACAACTGGAAAAGAAAGATTATACAAACTTCACTACCCGACTGGCCGGACTCATCGGCCTCTACCGGAGAGACGGGCTCAACTACCGGGAACCCTTCCGACAGCAGGCAGACTCCACAGCGACCGAGAAGAAGTAATCAGAACTGGAAATAGATAAACGGTTGTATCTCCGAACTTTTCATCTGAATGACCAGATAGATTACAGCAAGCATCAGTACCGCCTTTCCCAACAAGGGGAGGCGGATTACTGTTTTTGTGCAAGCACGTTCCCAACTGTCGGGCACAAAATGCAGCAGATAGCCCAATGCCATCAGTGCAAACACTTCCCAATAACCCTCTACCAGCTGCGGGAAGAGTTGCGGACGGAAAGTAGTGAATATCTGCTTCAGCATATCCATTGATGTGGAGAACTCCGCATTACGGAAGAATATCCAGCAGAAACAAACAAAATGGAAAGTGACAAGCACTCCGAAGAAGCGGTGGATGCCATGGCTCTCCGTCCCCTTCTTACGCCCGGTAAGCGTCATCCAGAACTTATGGGCTGCAAGCGCAACGCCATGCATCATTCCCCAAAGTACAAAATTCCACGAAGCGCCATGCCACAAGCCGCCCAGAAACATGGTAATGATGAGATTGGCATATTGGCGAATTTTCCCCTTCCGGTTGCCTCCCAAAGAAATATAAAGGTAATCGCGCAACCAGCTGGAAAGCGAAATATGCCACCGCCTCCAAAATTCCGTAATGGAAGCGGACTTATAAGGGGAATCGAAATTGATATTGAAATGGAAGCCCAGCAACAAGGCAATGCCGATAGCCATATCACTGTAACCGGAGAAGTCGCAATAAATCTGCAAGGCATAGCCATAAACACCCATCAGATTCTCCACCCCCGAATAAAGAGTAGGATTATCAAAAATACGCTCTACAAAGTTAACGCTGATATAGTCCGATATAACCGCTTTCTTGAAGAGCCCACTCACGATGAGGAAGATTCCACGTCCGAACATCTCATTGGAGACAAACAGCGGGCGGCGGATTTGCGGAATGAAATCACGGGCACGTACAATAGGACCCGCCACCAACTGGGGAAAGAAAGAAACATAAAAAGCATAATCCAACAAACTGGTCAGAGGCGTTATCTGGCGACGGTACACATCTATCGTATAGCTCAACGACTGAAAAGTGAAAAAAGAGATGCCCACCGGAAGGAAAATATCCATTGTCGTGAACGTGCCTCCCGTCAGCGAGGCAAAAGTTTCGCCCAGAAAATTGGTGTACTTGAAGTAACACAACAATCCCAAATTGATGAACAGACTCAACACAACCCATGCCTTACGTAGCCAGGGAATAGCCTCGCGTGCCATCAAGCGTGCAATGAAAAAGTCACAGACCGTCACCAGTCCAAGCAGGAAGAAATAAGTGCCACTACTTTTATAATAGAAGTAATAGGAAAACAAGGTGACAAACAGCAAACGCGCCGTCGTCCGGCGTTGCAACAACAGATAAACCAATATAAAAGCGACAAACAGCCAGAGGAAAATACCACTGCTGAATATCATCGGGGCTTGCGGGTCATAAGTGAAGACATCGCGCAAACGGTCCAAGTCTATATTCAATCCGGATAAAAATTCGTCAATATTCCACATAATCGTTATAAGCTTTTAACAAGGCCTGGTAGAACAGCTCGCCTTGCAGGCGGTAACCGTCCGGCAAATAGTGTACATGGTCCGGACGCATCAATCCGGCTTCCTGCCAGTTGAGGCAGGCACGGTGGGTACCGCCAAGT